>Ga0208299_1002079_pt1 | contig 14029 bp, 14 predicted proteins | sample 15_taG_FD_184089 | JGI IMG/M metagenome (GOLD analysis project Ga0208299, IMG submission 184089) | Marine viral communities from the Subarctic Pacific Ocean - 15_ETSP_OMZ_AT15312 metaG (SPAdes) (version 2) | ecosystem: Environmental > Aquatic > Marine > Oceanic | place: Pacific Ocean | collected...
TTTTATAACTAAAGCTGAAGTTTTAACAGAATTTCCAAAAGGTAAAATTCTTAAAAATTTAATTGATGCAAAAATTGGATTTGGAATATCATCTAGAGCATTTGGTGCAACTAAAATGTCAAATGGCGTTAGTGTTGTTCAAGGATTAAGGATTGTTTCTCTTGGTGATATTGAGCATGAACCTTCTGCACCTGATGCATTTATGACTGCTATTATGGAAAATCATGAATGGATATATGAAAATGGTGTTTTAGTTGGAAAGGATCTTAGTGAAAATATTGACGAATATCATAATATTATCAATAAAACACCTAAATGTCAATTAAATAATGCATTTTTAGACATTTTTAAAGATTATTTTCAAAATTTAAAATAAAATAAAGTAAATAATTAAAATATATAAATAAACCATTAAAATAGGAGTAAATTTATCATGAAGATAAAAGATATTTTAGAAAAACACTTTAAAGAGGTTCTAACTGAAGATGTTGGAAATGAAATTGAAGTGATGTTTGAAACTTTAGTTGAAGCTAAGGCTAATGAGAAAGTTGAAGCTCTTACTGAAGCAAAGAATAAAGAACTAGAAGAGAAATGCCAAGCTGATCTAACTGAGTTCAAAGAAGAGTTAGTTGAAAAGCTAAATGATTATGTTGGTCTAACTGTAACAGATTTTCTAATTGAAAATGAAGGTGTTATTACTGAAAATATTAAGGCTGATACTGCTGATAAGATTATGAGTGGTGTAACTGAGCTTTTAAAGGAATGTTATATTGATATTCCTGAGTCTGATGTTGATGTAATTAAAGATCTTACTGGTCAAATAAGTACACTTAAGACTGATCTTAATGAATCACTTAATATTAATCTTGATTCAACTAAGCAAGTATTTGAGTATGAAAAGGCTATGAAATTTAAAGAACTAACTGAAAGTTTAACTGATAGTGATACCGAAAAGGTTATGGAACTTATTAAAAATGATAAGTTTGATTCAATAGAAGATTTTGGAAAGAAAGTCACAATTTTATCAGAAAATATTGCAGTTGTTAAAAGTGATGAGTCTTTAGAAGAAGATCTTAATAAGGATCCAGATAAGGATCTTTCTGGTGATGATCTTCTTGAAAGTGATGAAATTGAAGAAAATGAAATTGATAAATACTTACCAAATTTCTAATGAAATAAATATATATTAATAAAAATAAATTTAAATTTAAACTCTAATAAGGAGAAAATAAATGATTAAGGTAGATAAAGCAATAATCGATAAGTGGATGCCACTTATGGAAGGTAAAGGAAAATGGAGTGACTTTGTCTCTGCGTGTCCTAAGATTCAAGAAAAGGATTATGCAATGAATGCTCAGCTTTTTGAGAATATTGAAAAGTTTAGCTCAGCTAAGGATGAGAGTCTTGATGAAGCAACAGTAGCAGGAAACATTGGTAATTATAGCCCAATTCTAATTCCAATGTTAAGACGTGTTATGCCTGCAATGATTGGTCCTCAAATTTTTGGTACTCAACCTCTAAGCGGTCCAAGTGGTCTTATCTTTGCTCTAAGAGCAGTATTCCAGAATGACTCTGTTAATCCTCTTACTAGAGCAACTTCTGTTATTCTAACTCTTGCTGATGCTTCAACTTTCACAGTTGGTGGAGATATCACTGGTGATGGCGCAGCTATTGTAGCCGGTAATGATGGTGTTGGCGTTGTTAGACATAAAGATGGAAATAATGTTCTTGTTGAAGTAGTATCTGGAACATTCGTTGCAACTGGTGGTGTTGATGATGCTGAACCATTCTCTTCAAGCGTAACAACTATTTCAGCTGTTTATGAGAATGAGGCTCTTTTTGCTGTCATAATGCCAACTTATACTGGTACTTATGCTACTGCAACTGGTGAAGCTCTTTCAACCGACATGAAAGAAGTTGGTTTTGAGATTGAAACTGCAACTGCAACTGCTAAGACTAGAAAGCTAAAAGCAAAATGGACTAATGAACTAGAGGAAGATCTACAAGCAATCCATAATATGAATGCTGAAGCACTTCTAAGTACTATTGCTTCTGATGAAATTATAATGGAAATGAATCGTGAAATGATTAATTATCTAATCGCAAATATCGGTTCTACTACAGTTTATAATTATACTTCTGCTGATGGTCGTTGGGAACTTGAGAAATACCAGAATCTAATGACTATGACTTCAAGAGTAAAACGTCAAGTTGCTGTTGCTAATAAGCGTGGTCAAGCAACATTCATGATTGTTTCTCCTGCTGTTCTTTCAGTATTTGAATCTTCTGGCAAGCTTGATACAAATGGAGTTGATCCTGTTCAAACCGTTTATGCTGGTACAGCAATGGGTATGAAAGTTTTTGTTGATCTCTATGCTACAGATGATACAATTTATCTTGGTTATAAAGGTCCTACAGAGATAGATGCTGGTGTTTTCTACTCTCCATATATTCCACTTCAAGTTCGTAAGGGTTACGGTGAAGAGGATAATCAACCAAGAACATTCTTCAGTACTCGTTATGCTCTTACTGATAATGTTTTCGGCGCAGAAAATTACTACAAGGCAATCTCAGTTGCAAATCTTCCTTCCTAGTAGTACTAATTAACCTCACTATTCTTCTGGATCATATGATCCAGAAGTCATTAATATTGGGTCTTATTTTTTTATAAAATAAGACCCATTTCTATATAATAAAGTTGTCAAAAATTTTAAAAAAGTAAATAATTAAAATACTATAAAGGTATAAAAATATGTCAGCAGATTTTGAATTTCCTAAAGCATTTGATGAAGATTCACAACCATATATTTTATTTTCAGCATTTGAATGGTCAACAAAAGGCAAAAAGGATATAACATCAGAAACAGTAAAAGAAAATACAGAAAGTATTAGACTTCCATTATCTATTAATGGAATCGGTAATGTAATTTCATCTAGATGGAATGAAACTGACATTGGAAGAACAGAAAATCTATTAGAAGGTGCTAAATCAATATTAGCTCAAAAACTTAAAGATTTAGGTGGATCATTTGTATCAAGAGCAGCATTTGAAGCTGGAGTTGCTCAAAATGACTTTGCTAGTTTAGTATATGATGGTGTAAATCTTAGACAATTTACTTTTACATATGAACTAATACCTAAAAGCTCAGAAGAATCATTAGTTCTTGCTGAAATAGTTAAGGCATTTAAGAGAAATTCATTACCAGTTTATTCAGGTTGGCAAGTTTTATATCCAAATTTTTGGAATATAATGATTGTTTTCCCTCAAGATAAAAGTGTTATTAAAATAAAAGATTGTGTATTAACAAATTTATCTGATAATTATTTTACTGATACAAAAATTTCATTTAATGATGGTGCTCCACCAAAAATAGATTTAGATCTCACATTTAAAGAATTAGACCATATATCTAAAAACGATTACTTATAGAAAAATATGAAATATTTTAATTTATTACCAGCATATACATATAGCAATGGAATATTAGGAAGAAATTTAAATTGGAAGTATTATTTTGCTACTGAAATAGATACAAAATATTTATCAACATATAGAATTCAAGATGGTGAATCATTAGAATCTATATGCTATGATTTATATAAAGATGCATCTATATGGTGGCTAATAGCAATGTTAAATGGATTTCGTGATGTTATATTTGAAATGCCATTAAATGAAGATACTATTCAAAAAATAGCACAAGATTTAAGCACAACTATAACATTATCATTAGTTGATGCTAGTAATTTTACAGTTGGTGGATTTATAAGTGGTGATGGAGTTGAAGGAAATTCAGGAAAAGCTACAATTTCAAGTATTATTGGTAATGATGTTGTAGTTGATATGAATGTAGGCGGATTTGTTTCAGGAAATGGTGTTGATTATAGATCAACTTTTGTATCTGAAATAACTACAATTTCATCTATATCAAGTGTTTTAAATGAAAGTGAATACATTACAAATTATGATTTATTAACTGATGATAATGATGACAAAAGAGTAATAAGAATAATTAAACCTGAATTTATACAAAAGATTCTTAAAGATATTGTGAGACAAACATAATATGCCTGAAATATTATCAACAGTAGAAAATTTTTCTTTAAAAATGACTAGTAATACTGGTCAAGTTATTGATTTGTCAAAGTTATTTCTAGAAGTTAATATTTATGAATCTATTTTTAATAATTTCTTAAATGGAAAAATCACTATTCTAGATACATTTGATTTAATAACTAATGTACCAATAACTGGTAATGAAGATATTGAGATTGATATTATAACAACTCAATTTGATGATCCAATAACATTAAATTTTAAAATATATAAAATAGATAAAGATGTTGAAGTTCAGAAGAATTTACAAAAGAATAAAATGTTCATTATGTATATTTGTTCTTCAGAACTTTTATTAGCTAATACTTGTTTAAGTAGAAAATTTAATGATAATAATGAAAATACTATTGCATGGTTATTAGAAAATACATTAGAATCAGATAAAGAATTAACTTCAACTACTTGTTCAGAAACATTTTCTTTTAATACTAATTTTTGGACAATACCAAGAATAATAGAGTTTATTTCTAATAATTCAAAAACATCAACTTATTCAGATTATATATTCTTTGAAGATTTTGATGGATTCAATTTTAAACCATTATCTGAGCTTTTAAATGAAACTGAAGTTCAAGAATTAACATATGAACGTTCAACAGAAGCATTTGCAAAAATAAATAATATAATTGAATTTAAATTTAATGCTTATTTTGATATTTTAACTCTATTTAAAACTGGATTTTTTGGATCAACATTTTTTAATTATGATGATTCAAATTATGAATATACTAAAACTGAAAATATTTTATCTGATTTAGAAAATGAAATAACATCATTAGGAAAAAATAGTTTTTTTGACTCATCTTTATCTAGTTCTTTAAATAAAGTATCAGATAATTATTTAGACCATGATTTAATATCTACTAAATTAACCCAAATTAAATTATTAAATCAATATAATGTTGTTATTCGTATTAATGGAGATTTTATTAGAAAATGCGGAAAATTAGTTGAATTTTCTTTTCCAAATTTAGATAATGAAAATAATGTTAATGAATCTTTTGATGGAAAATGGTTAATTAATAATATTAGACATACATTTCTACAAAGTAATAGATATGAACAAAATGTTTTATTATCTAAAAATGCTGCATTTTCAAGTGATAAATTAGATTCAATATCTTCTTTAATAAACGTATAGTGGAAGTAGGAAATATTTATGAAATTAGATTATTGTATAGTAGAAAATAATATTGATCCTGATAAAACAGGAAAAGTCCAAGTACGAATTATAGGTAAACATACTGAAAATAGAAGTGATGATTCTAAAAATAATTATCTAGCTGTGACTGATTTACCATGGGCAAATACTATATCATCAATAACATCTTCTAATATTTCAGGACAATGCGATTTTGCTGTACCAGCTATTGGATCTGTGTGTATATGCTCATATATGGACGTGGATGAACAATATCCAATTTTATTTGGTACCATACCTAAATTTTTAGAAAGTTTACCAGATTTTACAGAGGGATTCTCAGATCCATCTGGGACTAATCCCATAAGTGATCTTGTTGGTGAGTCACAAATATCAAGATTAGCTAGAAATGAACATATTGATGAAACAATAATTCAAGATAAGATTGATAATGTTGAAGAAGATGTTGATTGTAATGGTACAGAATTTAGTGAACCAATAACACCATATGATACTGTTTATCCTCAAAATAGAGTTATTGAAACTGCTAGTGGTCATTTTATTGAAATAGATGATACTACTGGAGCAGAAAGAATTCATATTTATCATAAATCAGGAACATTTGATGAATATCATACTGATGGATCTAAAGTTGAAAATATAAAATCTAAGAAATATAAAATTACTATCTCAGATGATAATACATATATTCAAGGTAATAAAAATGTTAGAATTGAAGGTAGCGAAAATGTTGAAATAGTTACTGATCAAAAAACTAAAGTTGGTGGAACCAAAACAACAGATATTACTGGTGTTTCAACAGAAAATGCAGGTGGGAATATAATTATAAACTCAACAGGTGGAAAGTTAAATATTAAAAATGGATCATATAGTATTTATGATCTATTAACCGATTTAATAACACAAACAAAAGCAATAACAACATTTGGTGGACCTACTAATCAAGCTGTTGATGGTGCAAGTCAAACTGCATTAGCAGCAGTTCAAACAAAAGTAGATGCTACATTATATTAAAGGAGTATAAAATGGCTGTAGTTCAAGCAGATATAAAATCAGCATTAGAAACAATGGTAGATACTATGAATGGAACAGCAGAAGGTAGTGTAAAATCAACTTATGCTGATGCTTTAGCAACTATTATTTATGACGCAATAAATACAGCAGAGTTAAATACTTTAGTTGCAACAGATTCTTTAGCTGGTTCAGTTACACTAGTAAGTAGCACTATTAAATAATTAAAAAGTAAATATATATAATATGGCAAATGATATAACATATAAAGATTTCGATTTTTTATTTGAAATGGATGATAATGGTGAATTATTAGTTTTAGTTGATGAAGAATCAATTAAGCAGTCAATCAATAATATTATATTAACATTAATTTCAGAAAAAACTATATATCAAAACCCTAAATTTGGGTGTAAAATTAGAAATTTACTTGGTGAAAAAGTAAATGGTTTAACTGCTTTACAGATTGCAGATGAAATTGAAATTGCATTAACAAATTGGGAAAAACGAGTTGATATTATAGAAATTACTGCTGAACCAAATACAATTAAACAATCATTTGATATATTAATCAAATATAAAATAAAAAGTCTAAATACAGAAGATAGTATTTTAATTAATTTAGGAATTATTAAGTAGGATAATTTATGACAACACAATATTATGATTTAGATTTTGAAGATATTAAGGCTAATTTAAAGGAGTTTTTTGAAAGTTCAACAGAATTTACCGACTATAATTTTGAAGGTTCTGCTGCTTCTGGTTTATTAGATGTTTTATCATATAATACACAAACTCATGCTTTTTATCTTAACCAATCTGTAAATGATTTAACATTACAAAATGCTGAGATTGATTCTAATATCAAGAAATTATCTCATATGCTAAGTTATTTACCATCAAGAAAATCTTCTCCATATATTTCAGTATCACTTCAAAGAAATGATACATATACAATTATAATTCCAAAATATTCAACATGGAATATGGGATCATTACTACTAACTAATATTGAAGATATAACAATATCTGATGGTAGTGTATATGTTGTAGATTTATATGAAGGAATACCAACTACAGAAACATTTACTTCTGATGGAACTTCTTTTCAGCGTTTTACTTTATCAAATACATCTAATGTTGATAATGATTATTTTGATGTATATGTTGATGCATCTGATGGCTCTGGTGGTTGGATAGAAAGTACAACTCCATGGAAATCTGTTAATAATGATGATTTTGAATTTGAAGAAGATTGTTATTATATAGAATATTTTGAAGATTTTACAGTAAAATTTGATGATGGTCAACTCTTTACAGTACCACCTGATGGAGATAGAATAAGAATTGAATATGTATATACTAATGGTATTACATATAATGGTACAACTGGAACAATAACAATTACTGATGAAGATGCAACAAATATTGAATATTTAGATATATCAACTTCTGATTCTTTATCAAATGGAGTAGATGAAGAAGAAAATGAAGGTATTAAATCAAGAGCTCCATTATTTTATACTACTCAAGGCAGAGCAGTTACTGAAGGTGATTATAATAATCTAATTAAAAGATGGTCTGATTATGATACTCTTGATTCAGCAATCGCTTGGGGTGGAGAAAAAGAATATATTGATACAGGTGATGATGATCATATTATTGAAACCGGATCAACAAAGGATTTAGGTTATGTATATTTTTCTATGCTTAAATCTGATTTAGATTATTTAAGTAGTGGTGAATGGTCAGATATAGAAGATTTTCTTTCTATCTATAAATATATAAATCTATTTTTTAAATTCTTACATCCTGTATTTTTTAATATATCACCAACAGTTAATGTTAGTTATCAATCATTAGTAGGTATTACAGAAGATATTGAAGATTTAACAAATGTATATCTTGATACTTTAGAAGGATATAATAAATCATTTTATTTATCTGATTTAATTGGATTTGTTGATGATTTACAAACAGTCGTTTATACATATATAACATATACAACAAATGTTACAGTTAGACATTCAGCAGATGATTATAATGTAATTAGATTAAATAGTGCTGTTGATACAAGTAGTATATCTGGAACAATAAATGGAAATGCAATATCAGATGATGGTGCAGGAAATATAGAATGGAATTCAGGAACTGTTGGTAGTATTAATTATACAACAGGATTTATTGTTTTAGATACATCATTTGGTGGATTATCTGAAGGTGATACATATGATATTGGATTTGATTTAACTGATCAAACAAATATAACTTTAGAAAAAGAATCATATTTAAAATTTAATGATATTACTCTAAATTTAGTATAGCGGATCAAAATGACTACAGATTATAATAAAAAATTAGAATATATTACTGAAACTATATTACCTAAACATCTTATAGATCAATATCCAAAATATGTTGATTTTATAAAAGTTTACTTACGTTTCTTAGATGAAAATTATTCTAATAAGATTTTAAATATAACTGATAACTGTGAAACAAATACAATATATGATGAATTACTTGATGATTATTTAAATAATTATTTTAAAGATGTTGTTAATCTTGATCGATATGAATTAACAAATCAGAATAAAAGAAGAGTTTTAGAATTAAGTAAATTAATCATGAATACTAAAGGAAATAAAAAATCCTTTGAAAGTTTATTTAAATCTTTAACTAATATAGTTATTCATGATCCAGATGAAAATGTAAACGTGGACGAATTTAATATTGTTTATTCTGAATCAGAAGGTACATTATTTACATATACATTTGAAGTAGATATTAATTATGATCGTGTTCAAGATTTAATTGAACAAGTTCATCCAGCAGGTTTTCAATCAGTATTTAATATTGCTCCGTTCGATTTACAAGATAAAGTTGAAGTTGAAGATGAATTTTATGCAGAAGTATCAACATTCGCACAATATAATGGGCAATATCAATATAACGGAACAATACAATATAATGCAACAACTACTACAGAAATAGGTGATTAAATGGCTGGAGCTAATGATAAAATAAAAGTTAATGGTATATTAGAAGTTTATGCTTTTAAAATGATTGATGGAATGTTCTTTTTAGAAGAGCATTTTATTGATAAAAATAGAGTAGTTAATAATGGATTAGAGAAAATTTGTTTATTATTAGGAAATAGTGGAGCTAATAATTATATAAGTCAAATAGGAGTTGGAACAGATGGAACTGAAACAGATGCAACTGATTCAGGTTTAACAAATGAATTTAAAAAGTCTCTAGAAGGAATAACATTTCCAACAACTACGTCTATTGAATGTGAATTTGATATAGATCTTACTGAATATAATGGAAATGTTATTAGAGAATATGGATTATTCACAGCAGATTCTACATTATTTGCAAGAAAAGTTAAAGCTGCGGTAGTTAAAGAAAATGATATTTATATAAGTGGAACATGGACAATTACTGTTTCATATACATCTATATAATTTAATTAGGAGAATATGAATGACTGATTTAACAGAATCAAGTGTATGGGAAACAGGAATATATCAATTAGAAATAATTGATTATGTTATTGCTGGTGCTGGTGGTACTGGAAATAGACAAGCACAAGAATTAGTTAATAGAACAGCAAAATTAAGAGATGAATTAGAAAAAAATGGAATTTTTATAGATGGATCTCATGAATTTATAGGACAAAATGTAATATTAACAACAGACTTTGAGGGTACAGTTGCTGATAGAAATTTAGTTTATTATAATACAACTAATTCTGAATTTACAAAGGCTATAGCAGATGGTACAGAAGCATCATATATTGCTGGTATAGCAGATGTTACAAATGGAGCAGTTTATTGTAATGGATTAATCAATCTTTATGGAACTAGTGCCTCTCCAAATGATATTATATATCTATCATCAACTGTTGCTGGTGCATCTTCTACAGATGTTACTGATGTAGTTATCGGTAAATATTTATATGATGATATTATATTTGTTTCAAAATCATATCAAATTGATGGATTAAAAATTGATGGTACTAATTTAAATGTAACATTAGGTACTGATGCAGCATCACCTTCATTTGTTGGAAATTTTAGTTGTATACTTGGTGCAGAAGCTGCTAAAAATGCAGTATCATCTAGTAAAACGACTGCTATTGGATCGCAGTCAATGGGATCTGGAATTGCAACTGGTGATAATAATACTTGTGTTGGATATCGATCTGGATATGATATTGTTGGTGGATATAGTAATACATTAATTGGATATCAATCGGGTCTTAGCATTACAGAAGGATATCAAAATGTTTGTGTTGGTAATTCATCTGGAACTCAATTTTTAGGATTTGGATTAACTTGTGTTGGTCATGCTTCTGCTAATAATTTAACAGGAATTGCTGGTTGTTTTATTGGATATCAATCTGGAGTAAATGCAACAACAGCTAATTACTCAACATCTATTGGATTTCAATCAATGGGATCTGGAATTGCAACTGGTGATAATAATACTTGTGTTGGATATCGATCTGGATATGATTTAATAACTGGATATGATAATACACTAATTGGTACAAACTCTGGTAATAATATTACACATGGTATAAATAATGTTTGTTTAGGTTTATTATCAGGTAATTCAATAACAGAATCACATTATAATACATTACTTGGTACAAACTCTGGTTATAGTTTTAATTCTGATGGATTAACAGCAATAGGATTTTCAGCAGCATTAAATTTAACAGGTGATTATGGATGTTTTATTGGATATAATACAGGTAGAAATGTATCAACAGCAATAGCAAATACTGCTATTGGTTATTCTTCAATGGGAATTGGTGTAACAACAGGAATAGCTAATACATGTGTTGGATATCAAACAGGATACGATTTAACATCTGGATATAGTAATGTACTATTTGGATATAGATCTGGATATAATATTACAGAAGGATATCAAAATATATGTATGGGATCATCATCTGGTCTTTTAATAACAACAGGTGATAAAAATTTATGTTTTGGTAGTTTTGCTGGAAGCTCTTTAATTTCTGGTGATGATAATGTATTAATTGGAGATAATTCTGGTTTATCATTATTAGGAAGTTCTGTAATAGCTATTGGTAGTTCAGCAGCAGAAAATTATATATCATCAAATTCATGTTTTATTGGACATAATGCAGGTAAAAATGCAACAACAGCAGATAATACAATATCTATTGGTTATTTTTCAATGGGATCTGGAATTGTAACTGGTAATAGTAATACATGTATCGGTGGTTTTTCTGGATATGATTTAACATCTGGATATAGTAATATTTTACATGGATATAGATCTGGATCAAGTATTACAGAAGGATATGAAAATGTATGTATTGGTATAGATTCAGCATTTGATTTAACAACTGGAAATAGAAATTTATGTTTAGGTAGTTTTTCTGGTGAATCATTAGTATCCGGTAGTGATAATACAATAATTGGACATTCTGCTGCTTCGTCATATACTGGTGGATCATTAATTGCTATAGGAAATAGATCAGCCGAAGATTTTATAGGTACTTATTCATGTTTTCTTGGATATGAGGCTGGTAAAAATATAACTACATCAGCAAATATAGTATCTATTGGATATAAGTCAATGGGATCTGGAATTGCAACTGGTGATAATAATATTTGTATTGGATCATTAACAGGATATAGATTATCATCTGGATATAATAATCTATTGATAGGTAATAATGCTGGTTTAGAACTAACAGATGGATATCAAAATATATGCTTAGGATCTGAATCAGGTAATAGTTTAACAACTGGTGATAGAAATATTTGTATAGGTGATAGTTCAGGTGAATCATTAACTACAACTAATGATAATACATTAGTTGGTGTTTCGTGTGGTCAAGCATATGAGAGTTTTGGATTAACTGCAATTGGATATTTTGCAGCTAATAATTTAACAGGAGATTCATGCTGCTTTATTGGATATGAAACTGGTCAAAATGCAACAACTGCTTCATTTACAACAGCTGTTGGATATAATTCAATGGGATCTGGAATTGCAACTGGATCATCAAATGTTTGTTTAGGTTTTAAATCAGGATATGATTTATCATCTGGATATAATAATACATTACTTGGTACAAATGCAGGTAATAATATTACAGAAGGATATAATAATGTTTGTTTAGGTTATAACACAGCAAGTAGTTTAATTTCAGGTTATTATAATACGTTATTAGGACCTTATGCTGGTGATAATATAACAACAGGAAATGGAAATGTTTGTATAGGATATAATGTTTATGCATCAGCCATAGATGTAGATTATAATTTAAGAATTGGATATAATTTAAATTTAGCAATTGATGCTAGTATGGCTTCAGGTGGAGCATTTAAATTACCACAAGTTTATGGAAATACTGTTAGTGTTTCACCAAGAACTTGTTATATTCAATCTGATGGAGAATTAGGTGGTCTTTCATCAACAATAAAACATAAAATGAATATATCTAGTTTTAATAATATTCAATCAGATTGGTTATTAGATATAGACACTAAAGTTTATCAAAGAAGATCAAGAATTGATGAAACAATAGAAGATAAAAGAGTAATAACTTATACAGATGAGCCAATGGATGAAAATCTTTGGGAAGAAGGCTGGATTGCTGAAGAAGTTGTTGAAATTAAACCAGAATTAGTATATACTGATGATGATGGAGAAATTCTTGGTCTTAACTATGAAATGGCTATACCTGCTATGCAACATAAAATAAAACAACTTTGGGAAATGAACCAAAGTTTAATAAAAAGATTAGAAACCTTAGAAAACAAATAATAGGAGAATATGATGAAATTAGATAATTATTCAGAATTAAAAGACAGTGGTGATATTACTATAACAAAGAATGGATTAACATTAATAATAATTAAAAAACGATATTGTGTTGACACTGGAATTCAACTTGATAATTTAGTACAAGAAATAGACATTAAAATGATAATTTCTGAGAGAGACCAAGTTATTAAAGAAATTGAAGGTTTAGATAATAGACGATCTCTATTAGTAGAAAATCAAAATAATATTCAAATAATAATTGATGAATTTTCTTTAGAATAATTTTGACAATTATAATATTTTATAATATATTATATTATTATTAACATTTTAAAGGAGATTATTTATGGAAGCAATTATTTACCACATTTTAAAGGACAAAGGCGCAATTACATTTAAGAAAAATTCTGATAATGAAGATGCATTTGACATGACAATTAAGAATTTTGATAATCTAACTGGTGAAAGATTAGATGATATTAAGGATATTATTTCATTTGAACAGATTGATGAAAGTATTAAGACTACTGATAAGAATATAAAGGCTCTTAATCAGACTATGTCAAATCTAATTATGCTTAAAGAAGATTTATCAAAGGTAAACTAAAATGGCTGTAATTGGTCCAGCATTTGAAAAAATGATGATGAATGAAGGAGGATATATCGTTCATACTGTTAAGGGTGATATTGGAGGTATGACATATGCTGGAATATCTAGAAAATATCACCCATCATGGTCTGGCTGGAGTATAATTGATGATTATTTATCAAATAAAAATTATTGTCAAATAGAAACATCAGAATTAACAGATTTAGTAAAAGATTTTTATAATAAAAATTACTGGTATCCTTTGAAATGTTTCTATATTGATAATCAAAAAATTGCTAATTCTTTATTTGATTTTGCTGTTAATACC
>Ga0208299_1002082_pt1 | contig 14020 bp, 16 predicted proteins | sample 15_taG_FD_184089 | JGI IMG/M metagenome (GOLD analysis project Ga0208299, IMG submission 184089) | Marine viral communities from the Subarctic Pacific Ocean - 15_ETSP_OMZ_AT15312 metaG (SPAdes) (version 2) | ecosystem: Environmental > Aquatic > Marine > Oceanic | place: Pacific Ocean | collected...
CCAGTTGGGCCGGGAGGACCAACCTCTGTAGCTCTAGCAGCCCTAACAAGAGTACTTTGGCCGTTAATAGTGCCAATGAGTAGCTCTAGATTATCTACAAATCTGTGGTACTTGTTAGGTGTCGCACTAAAATCCCCATCTGCAGAGGGATTAGTAGTGGCAAAATCACAAAGGCAATCTACACCTGTAGAAGTACCCACAGCACCGTTAGATCTATCTGTCCAATCAAAGCGGTCACTAGCCAGAGAACCGTCTCTGCCTAAACCTACACGCGCCACCCAAGCACCAACGGTAGTAGCTGCGTTTTTAGTAGCACCGGTAATTACATTACCAAGATTAATGGCATTAACGAGAGCATTTACATTCAATCCCGCAGAAAGGGTAAATACCCAATCCCCACCAGTACGAAGCGCACCTGCAGGTGCGGTTACCCAGCCACCAGCACCATCAGCCTCACCAAAACCAGGACGCGCACTTAAAGTGAGGGAAGTAGCCTTACCAGTAGTACTAACTGTACCACCAATGACACCTACGGCACCTTCTCCAGTCATGGACGAGCCAGTAAACGTGGGAGAAGTAATCAGCGGTACAGCGTTGATAAATACAAATTTAGAAGTCGCATCAGGAACAATAGTAAAGCCGGTACTCAGCTGAATGGAGTACCCTAAAGGAGGGGTAGCTGCCACCACACCTGTGGCGAGAGCGTACCCTCCTGCGGCAATTTCAGCAGCGCTAGCAATACGACGTATCTGTCCTGCGCCTGCCCCACTTATAATGTGTACGTAACATGGGCCATTCGTAGGATCTCCGTAATAACCCTCGTCTGCGGAACCGGACTCAACAAAGAAACTAGGACCAGTAGGAGCAGCACCAGGAGCAGCACTTCCAACTAAAACTCTAGTTCCAGCAGTGTAGGACGCTACATCAAACGATCCGATTGCCTCTCGGATAACTATAAATTTAGTATCTACAGCGGGGAGAATGGCACCCACAGCGCCCGTTGCATCAGCCCACTGACCGGAAACGGTAATCGTCGTACCTGCAAGTATGCGAATACGTCGCACCTGTCCCACAAGGAACTCTTGACCAGGGTCTGCTTCTGTAATTTGAACATACTGCCCCAACTGGGATGATGCCATGACACCCGGATCCACCCCCACAAGAGTTTCATTACCACTTGCACCGCCCGACGTTACCCCCTCTACCCCCACCTGGACGGGAGTACTGGGAGCGTACTGAACATCTAAAAGGGGTGTTCCACAAATCTGGGTAAACGTTTCAGTAGTATTTGTATTACCATCAACGATAGATAAATCTAATGTAGAGTTATTTATAGCATTTATTGAAGGAGTAACTGAAAGAGCGTTTGCATACTTCCCATAAATAGCAGACGTAAAGGTGCAAGCAACGTTAGCAGTTGAAATATCTTCAGCAGCCACACTAGACTGGGTATCTAAATTAGATTTCAGGGCAATTACTTTCTGTACTCCACCAGGAATACGAACATCATTCGACGGATTAAACAGGAAATCTACTGCATCTGCCAGCTCGCCAGACTTGAACGTCTCGGCCATGGAGTCTGGATCAGTAAAGGCATAGACTCTGGGCGCCACACCCGCTGTTGCAGCCGCAGCAACATCATAAGGCTCACCGTAGTCAGCCTCACCAATTACACCCACAACTCCGCTAACGCCAGCCCCAACCTGGGCCATACCCGTGGCGTCTACCTTCGTAAGACCGCCGGGGTGGATGAGCGTAACTCCGTTAAACGTAATGAATTTTGCCACTTACGCTCTCCTAGTAACTCTCGAACAATGTTTTCCACTGAGAAACAGTGGCGACAGTAAATCCTTTTCCCTTGGCCCAAACAGCCATCGGCTCTACTCGATAGGAGCGTGTTCCTACACTCATTAAGTATTTTCTAGCAGGCATAATAGGGTCGGTTTTAAATCTAACAGGGGGACCACTAACAACCGAAGGAGCTTCCTTGGGAGGCACACTCTTCGATGATTTTGTAGGTTTTTTAGTTGCCATCTAGATTCACCGTGATTTCTGGTGTAACACTAATACTTTCTTTACGTAATCGTAAATGAATTCTTCAACGTTGCAGTAATTAAATCTGGGTTAGTGACCACAACGTCCCACTCCCCCGTAGGTGCATCAGAAGAAATAGTCGCGTCAAATGTAATTGTGTTACTCCTCTTGAGTACCCTTACCGTAGCCCCGACTAAATTTCCAGAAAATTTATTCACTACAGATATCTTATTATTTTCTACATCTAAATTTAATATTCTTCTTTGCTCGTGATACGCCGGGTGCGTTGTGGGGCCTATCACCTGCAAAAACATTCCCGCACCTATAGTGACGGGTAACGTTAATGAAGAATAGTAAGCTGTATCGGTAGAATCGTTAGTACCTGCGTCAATCCCGTGGAACACTATCTCGTCGAGAGTATTTCCTACAGATATATTGTCTACTTTTATATATCCAGAACTGCCAGAAGTAGTATATCCAGATCTTATAAAGTCTATTTTTAAACCAGCACCAACAGACACAAAGAACTCTTCAGTGCCTAATGCGGCAAACTGAGCAAATACGGTAGCATCATCTACATATGCTATTTCATCGCCAGGTTTTAAAGGCTTGGCTAAAAGGCTCATTCCCCCGCCACCATCTAACGCTTCTCCTGCAAGATGCACATACTTAATTATTGTATCTGAAGATAAAGTTAAAAAGTTTGAAACCATATTTATATCTGTAACTGTTAAATAATCATAATGACCTAATGCTGCTTGAAAATTTATACCTGCAAGTGTGCAAGAGACTGTTGTTCCAGTAGCCGCCGTAGCTGGCGAAATAGACTCTATGTTTGGTTCTTGTACTGCAGTTAGTGTCTTAAAGTCTTTATTGCCAGCAACTCCCATATCGATAACAAATGCTCTGGCAATACCCTCCATGCCCTCGTCGCCTTCAACGAGGAAGTGATCTGCAAAGTAGAGGAAGTTCATGTTTATGCCACGCATAAAGATGAAATTAGGTTGTTGAGCAGCTTGGGGTAAGAAATCCGTACCACTTAATCTAAGTTGATGGATTCCATTGGCGGTTAACATAGATATGCTGGAGAGGATTATGTAGCGCACAAGATGATAGAGGAAGATTGTGAAATCCTGATCGTCTGTCATTACCTGGAGCAGGTAGCTACAGGAAAAACCAGATCCCATCACTTCTTTATAGACGTGTTCCCTTCTATCGAAGAGCTTTGGCGGCTCCCCTATGGAATTTAGTGAACCAAACGCAGTAGAGGTGGCTGTAGTAGCTTCTTCTGTGAAGAAGAATTCATCTGTCCCCATGAGAGATCCCTTATCGGTGTACCCCCCCGACAGGAAATCCCCCAATAAGATATCTGACTCTTCTTCAGCTCGTAAAAGAATACATATACAAGGGAACTGACTATCTTCCCTTGGGTAATTCATTGTTACATCTATTGGAGTATTTTTAATTAAATTAAAAAACTCTCTCGCGTAGCTTTGCGGTACACTTTTGAATAGCTGATCAGACCTCCACGGAGAACTTCTGATCTTACGAATACCATTTACCAAAGCTCTCTGGATTATAATTTCTGGTATAATACTCATTATATTAAAAAGCCTGGCTCTTTATTAAATATTGGAGCTATAAAATTAGCTCTATTTCCAGTCATCCACGCGGATACCTTATCCCCAATAAGGGCAGCTCTAATACCGGGATGCTTCCATATGTCAGCGGGCTTATTAATCTTGTCAGTGTTTGGGCTTGAAGCAGACGTAACTGTTCTAAACTTTTGAGATTTTTTATTTACTAAGAACTTACCCGCAGGCTTGAAGGAGTGCGTTCTTATTCGTGATTTATCAAATTTACCCATCTTACCTTTAATAGATAAAGCGGCTATTTTAGGAGTCATATTATTCATATAATACGATATATCTGCGGAACTTACTGACAAAGGCATTCCACTAGCTACATATTGCATAGCGCGAGTTCCGTCTCCCGTATCATCTATTGGAATAACCTTATACGGTCTGCCGTCCTTAGTAAGCTTAGCTTTTCGTAAGAATATACTATTTAAATCTCTTGGATCTTGTCCTTCCTCTAACAGGTCTGCCAACGTATTAGGGAAGACACCCATAACAATTCTATCTGGATTAGTGGGATCCCAATACAGACTTTCTAAATAACGCTCTGCGGTAGACACACTAAATTTAGCTTTCGCATGATCAATCCACTGCAACATAGCACTTGCAGCAAACGCTAACTGCCTGACCCTGGCCTCTGCGTCAAACTCAGGACCAATCTTTACGTAGTTTTTCCTCTCTTCCCGAGTAAATGCTTGAGTAATAATAGTGGACATATCTAAGCACTCACACGAGACCTAAAGAGAGCTGAATTCATAGGATTAACATCTACAGAATCTCGTAAATTAACCAGATGCTTCTTACGAAGAACGATCCTATCTCCTAACTCTGTATCCTTATCCCTGCGAGTCATCGGAGAGTTGTATACGATCCACTCCAGATAAGCTTTATATTTAATAGTATATCTAACTTTATCTTCTGGGCCGGTAATCCAAACTATCTTTCGTCCTTCAAAATAAAAATCAGCATCTTGTTTATAAACTTTCTCATTTTCATCTTCACAGTAGATAGCTTCTGCACCCTGGTAATGAAGTAAGTCCTCATTGGCGCTCAGTCCGTAAGGGTTAAGCTCCCCACTGTAAGGGTTATCTATGGCGTCCAGTCCCCTTACTATTACCTGCCCCTCACTTACGTTTTCGGGCCATGTAAACGTAATCTTGTCAAAATCCGAGGGAGGAGTCTTCAAGTTAGGGGATATAGAAAATATACAATCACCAGGGTTTACAAATCCCGTCTCCATCAACTGTTTATTGGAAGAAGTACCTATCACGAGCCCCATGATCTGAAGCGGCTCTCTGTAAAGAATACCATTCTCACACTTGTTGCAGTCCATCTTACCGCTGCCGCCCACAATAGTTTCCTGCCGGGGACCAGAACGACAAGTACAAGCAATCCCTATCTCGTGGATAACTATCTGCCCCCGGTTAGCAATCAGACCATCTTGCATACGGAAATTGTCAGACCAGCCTACACCGAGGCCAGTCTGCAAGTTCAATCTCCGAGCGATGTTCTTCTTGTCTGACATTACATCACAATCATTTGGGGTCCACGGTATCTACTTCTGATGGCAGGTAAATGCTCCCGAATCCAGTTTCTATAGTCCTCAATGCTTGCACTGTAGATGCCATAAATAGCGGACGAGGTATACGAAACGCTCTCTGAAACTCCATCCCTGGAAATACTCTGACTTGAATAACCGCCTCTAAAGGCCGCCCCAGCAGCAGTAAGGATAGGAATCGCAGCATGACGCCCGATTAACTCTAAAACGTCTCCTGGGCAGTCTCTAAGGCCCGACAGGAGGTTGTAGTGCCAGAAATTGGGGATGGCCGTGGCACTACGAAGAGATTCAACCCAAATAAGTCCGATAAAATCGAACGCTATCTCGGTATTGAAAGGTACTAGCTGGGTGTAGCCACTCTTCTCTGCGATCTCTATCCACTCAGGATTGATATGAATCACGCGAGTGTTGGCTACAGCACCGTATAACTGATCTATCCTAAGCAAACTGGGAAAAGGAAACTGAATATCGATCCAATGACCAGGAACACGGGGAAAAAATGTAATGGGAGATTTTATAAAATCATAGTCACTGTTAATAACTAACGTTCCACCACTTCCACTATACGTTAACTGAGAAGGATCTACATCCGTCACTATCTCAGTTGGCTCTATGTAGACCTGGAGAAGAGTATTCTCCGCGTGGTCTATAGAGTCATAGATATATCTACGCATAGATACTTCATCTAGATTCTTCTCTTCTATATAAAGCTCTTCCTGCATACTGATGGCAGGTATGCGGTTCATATCTACTTTTACTACAATATATTCAGCAGTGGGACCGCCAGCGGGTAACATATACTCTTTAAAGGCTGCTGTAACAGGAATAGATTTACCACTATTCCACGAGAGAAACGACAGACCTGTAGCAGCATCTCTGGTGTAGCTTAGTGTGAAGAAGGAGAGCTTATGATTTCTGCTCACCTCCTTCATAGATACACCTGTGATCTGTCTGGGCTGGAACCTCCACGTTCTGATATCGGAAGACTGGAAATCGATACCAAAACACCAATCAGACCGCATTCGATCTACAGTAATAGGACTGATATGAAAGTCGTCCGACTCTGGAGCACCGCTGGGGAATGGAGATACCTCACTACTGACGTATACCTTTACGTAATACTCCCCACGGCGAATCAAGTTGATAAGATCTGGTGCCGAGATAGCTAACCGAGTATCCAAATTAGCGTATAGAGGTACAGTACCGTCTGCAGTAGCAGAATTAAAATAATCGAATACGTTAACATCTAGAGTGTAAACGACTATATCTCTAGCGCGTCTGGCTTTACGAAGCTCAAACCTAAGAGTACTATTCGCTAAACCAGAAGCCATTGTGTTTCCCTGCAGGAAAACAACTGCCTCTATAACAGCGTTATTAGTCTCAAACTTACTGTACTCAGTCTTGTCTACGGCAAGAGATGTGATCGCAGTAATAGGCATTATGCTATCTCGAAAAGCTTAGCAAGCGTCGTACTAGGAACTACGATTGTTCTCCTGTATCCGGCATCTGGAATGATTACGTCAACGGTCATACCCTGCGCGACTACTAACTCAAAATACCCACTAGTGTCAGTTTTAGCACTCACAATACTGTCTGATACAGCTGAACTACCGGTGAGAGCAGGAGTCCCTAATAAGCGTGCCGAGACCACCGAGTTCTGTATCGCATTCCCCGCAACATCCAATAGAAAGCCGTAGAGCTTACAAGTAGCAAGCGACGGGGTAGCAAGGGTGCCTGTGGCTCCCACATCTACTATATCTATAGTGTTCTGGAAGGGGTCAAACTGGGGGGGAGCAGTTGGTGTTATCTGGTAAGTAAATAGATCTACTGTATCTAAAATCGACGGAGGGAATGAAAGCAGGTAGTTACCTGCCATCGTGCCCACAGGCTCAATCCAATCAATGCGTCGGACAGTTACAGCAGCTAAATGTGCTCCTGCAAGTCCTGTAGTTAATACAAGCTGTCCGGTAGATACATTATTATAAGAATAATCAGCATACTCAGCTGCATTAATATAAATCCTTCCATTCTCAGGAGGGAAATTACTCGAATCTGTTAATTGAATAGTCGTTGCGCCCAAAGCAGCATCGACAGCAAGTGTGGTGGTATGAGCATCAGGAACATATGCTGTAAAAGCGAGCTGCCCGTATTTTATATAAGAGACAGTAACATCAGCGGTAACAACACCAGCAAGACCAGCACCAGTGGCGGGAACAGTACAACTAACAGGAAGGTATCTCCACCTGTTTACCTCGATTTGAACTGTAGAAAATATCTGGTCTGCCACAGTATCCCCTACCTGTTAGACATAGTTTTAATGTCTTGTTGCATAATGTTTAACTGGTCTTTTATATCTCTATGATTTTCTGTCTGATGAGTTTTAATATGGGTAACTTCTGATTCTACCTTGATCATGCGCTCATTGAGCTGACCAGAAGACTTATCTTGTTCTTTCATATCTGAAGAGATGTCTGTGATCTCTTTCTTGTTGGTAGAGACATCAGACTGGATAGCTGCTAGCGACAGAGACGCAGTGATAAGAGAGGTAACAATCCAAACCAGTGCGCCACCGATACCGACCGCAAAAGGCCAATAGTCTTTTATCCTTCGCAGGAGCCCATTAGGTTGAACCTCGTCTGACACGCTACTCCCCCTAGTTAGGTCCGTTAATGCCTACGAGGCATTCAATATTGTTAGAAGTAGCGGGGACTCCCACTCCTCGCACAAAGAAAAACCTGAATGCGATACTGGCTTCGAAAGTTGAGACAGGTCCGAGGGTTAAAAAGTTATTACCGTTATCGAAGCTGATCTCAAGAGAGTCCGTAACATCCATGTTGGTGATACTGATCCAACTAGCTCTACGTCCAGGGGACCTGAAACCCGTAGCAGGAGCCGGGCCCGCGCCCATACCCGGCACTGTTACCCGTAAAGCATTGTTCCCCCCAGCAGGGACCGCTTCGTAGTCGTAAATACCAATTGCTGCTGGTAAAGTCTGAGCAGCATTAATTCCAGCTACATTAATATGTACTGGCTTTGGAGCATTTAGCATTTTCAGTTTTCCTTATTCCAACGGGTCTCATAAAAGACGGACCCTTTACACAACAGCACACTTCTAAAAAGAAGGGCTTACTCTCAAGAACACGTTACACTAAATTACCCAATCCCCATAAAATAAAATTTATCCCTCTGCGAAAAATACAGCTACAGAAGATACCGCCCCACAGGTATAACTAAACGGAGTTACAGATGCCCCAGAAATAGGAAGATATAAACTCTGACCAATAGGAATATTGATTCCTACAGCTACGTGCGTCGGCGCAATCACAGGTCCATCCGGTGGCCCAGGACCAGCATTAGGCGTGAGTAACAAAACTTCAACCGTGTTAGCACTAATCAATAAACCAATGGGCATTGTTGGGTAAGTATGCGCCATCTGAGTACCTACAGCAGCTACACGATTATTAACTGTAGTTAATAAGTCTGTAGCAGTCCCACTAGGAAGCTCGATTACTAAACAGTTAGTATTAAGTACGGGAGTCTCTCGGTACTCTAGGGCATCTGGTGTAAGAGCCATTATATTCTCCTAAGGGGTGAGGCTGAAGGGGCTACTCAGAAACCCTCCACCCATCGACTTGATTACAGAATTGGTAGGGCCACCGCCCGCCGATACAAACTCGTAGCAGCCAATGGCGGGAGTACTGGTATCGTATGCAACATCTACAAGATCAGTAAGGGCTACCGAATTAGCAGTCTGCCAAGCATAGGTGCCGTTCTGATAAGCTAAACTACTAGCATTAATAGTAAAATCGTCAGCAGCTTCATCTTCAAATACTGGATTTCCATCTGCTATAACAGCGGCTGAATCATAACAACTAGTTTGTGATCCAGAAAAATCTCCAGATAGATCAGCTTTGGTTCCATAACTAATACTATTATTAATAGTGGTAGCCTGAATACCAAGAAGCATATCTACTCCAGAATTATTATGAAATATATTATTATAGGAATTCGCTGCCCAAATCCCACGCATATATACCCATTTGACATAATCAGTTTGCACAGTGCAGTTAATAACATCTCCATATCCTTCCATATAAATACCATAAGTATTAAAATCTTGTACAAGACAGGAATAGAGTTTGGGGTAAACTTTGGAAGCAGATAAAAAATCAGCATCAATTCCATAAGTACTAGTTGTGGTACCTTTATGGGTACATATAATGCTACAACGGTCTAATACCAACCCTGACTGATAAACATGAACCCCTATAGATGCGCTTTTTACAATACAATTAGTGGCTATCATACCAGCAGTACTAGAAATGCTGCCAATTGATAACGCCGAGATAGAGGAAGAGGTAGATATAACTGTACAATGAGAGATGGAGCCACCCTGAGAAATACTAACTTGCCCGTGCCCTCCTGTACCACCAGCTCCGGTAATAATTACGTCTGCTGGGTTTCCTGTTCGTCCCACAAAGTGAAGTGGTACAGAGACTCCTAAGCTTGTTTGGCACTTAATACTCTCACTATAAGTACCTGCCGCAATACTAATTGTGTCACCATCATTCGAATTGGCAACTAGCATCGCCTCATTAATCGTTGCGTAGGTTTCTGGTACTAGTATTGTTGCCATCTCACGAATACCTTACACGAGTTTACTCAATCGGTATAAATAAAAATCCCCCTCTTTGCGCAAATGACAAAGAAGGGGACACGGGGGATATCATATAAAGGGCAGAGCAACTTTAGCGATTAACCGTGCTAAACGCCGTAGCCGGAACCGCAGGGCTCAGGGTGAGACTATCCTTGATGGGACGGTAAGAAACAACTACGTTATTAACAACCGTGTTATTCATAGTATCAAGTGCCGCTAGGTTAATTCGTAACCCAAGAGCATTACCGGCGTCAATAGCAAACGGGAAAACGCCAACAGGCGTAGTAGCAGCAACAAGAACATCGTCTTTGAAACTAGCGAACTGGTCATTAGCTAGGTTTGTGGTGTTAAAACCTGTACCAGAAATGGCTACAGTACCACCCGTTCCAGCAGGAACGACCCCTACGGCCAGGCTAAAAACACTAGCGGCAACATTGGCAACGCCACCAGCAGCGCTCAAAGAGATAACAACATCTTCAATGAAGACATCCTCACCAAAATACGCAATAACCATATCTTGGTCAGCACCAGCATTAGACAATGTTACGGGTGTCCCAGTCCACTGCGTATACGCGGTAGCGGTATTAAGCTGGTTAGCAATCTCCGCGACTACATTTGAGCCTAAATCGTTAATAAATGTTTTTGACTGACAAGCCATTTTTCAAATCTCCTACTTCTTAGACTTTTTATCGGCAGTTTTGACACTGAGATTTTTAGAAGAGTCCGAAGCTGGAGCCTTCTTCTCTTTGGGTTTTGGAGCCACAGGCTTATCAGGGACTTCGTAAGTTACGCCCTCTTTTCTAACAAATGCCATCTTTCAAATCTCCAAATCAGTCACTTTCTTTTTCTCCTGAGTTTCCTCAGGAGCTATAAATGAGGGGTACCAGGGGGGCTGAGGATTAGCCCTGGGAGTCTCCTCCCAGAGCCACTCTTTATCCTCAGGCTTAACCCCTGGATTTTTCACTAGGTCAAGCGACCAATGTTGGTCATGCGTACCCACTTGCGCGGAGCAAACAGGATGGGCGTACCATACATGAGGACCATCCAGCGGTAAGCCGGGCCCATCACAGCAAGGTCCATACGCATCAGAGGAGCCAACTGACGGAAGGTGAGTACCGAGGGGGTAAGCTCGCCCAGGTAAGCCGTCTCCGTGAAGGGCATGATGGCGTTAATGTCATTAAACACCACCGCAGCGCCGCCAGCAGCCTGTGTCACAACCGGAACCCGCGCAATCTCACTGTACTGTGTGATATCGGCGGGAGCAGCAGCGCCCAGAGCGACATCAGCGCGGTAAATGATCATGTACTCAGTTGGGTTAGCGCCAACTACTGCCGCATTGTCAACCGTGAAGACAACATCGTTACCTGCTGCGTTCTGTGCGGGCGTCAGGTTAGCGCCACCAGCAAACAACGACTGGAAAAGCACCGGAGCAGACTCACCAAATCGGTTACATGCCGTCGCTGCATACGCAAAGTTACCAGCGCCAGCGCCAATCGACTTCGCCCAAGAGGCAGTCGTCAAAGCACCAACAGCAGGCTGAACACCAACAGCAGGAGAAGCAGGAGCGTTGGCGCTCGTAGCAGCAGCCGGGGGAGTCTTGCCCTGGCGAATAAAGACATCAGGGTTGAAGTCGATAGTGCCAGCCTGAGTCGCCATCGAGGTAATCGACAGACCAACCTTACCATCCGTAGGCGAAGGCAGCTGCACTCGCTCGCGGGGGTAGAAGGTCTTGACGAGGTCGCTCATAGCGCGGGTACCCAGGAAGATATCCGTGGGGTAGCCGTACTGCTCGATAACGAGGTTAGATGCCTCCTCGATATCGGCCTCCTGGAGAGGCTGACCTTCCATGTCAACGACATTGGCGTTGGCGATGAGGGTGTCCAGTCCGTCCCACTGCTCGGCCTCGCCGTCAAAAGCGAGACCGGAGTTACCGTGGAGGAGAGAATCCTCAACACGCTCCAGCAGCCAGAGGATGCCGTTCTGGTTCTCCAGAGCGATGACATCTCCATGTGCCGGGTTAACCAGAGTGGCTGGGTGGGTCACGGCACGAGTCGTGCCAATGAATTTCACGAGCGCAGTCTGGCGAGTGAAAGTACTATCCTGGCTCTGCGGAAGCTCACCCTCACGGGTAAATCCGAAACCCTGGGAACCGTACTGACTCAGAACGTTGTATTCCTCAACGGTCGAGTAGGCAGGGCTCTTTGGGATTTTCTTCCAGAGCTTGATGTGCTTGTTGGTGAAAGTGACTACTTTCAGGCTGGCCTCAAGGCTCTCAACGCGGAGGGCAGATCCACCAGTCTGGTTGGAAACCTGATATCCCGCACTAAGTGCCTTAGACAGCTCGTTAACATCGCCCATCGACGATGTTCCGAAGCCGTTCAGCCCGTCGTAATCCCCTAAGCTAATCTGAGGTAACATTTACTATCTCCTACGTTCCTAAGCTAAAAGGCTTTTAACGACATCTTGATTAATGGACTGAACACCGAACTGCTCCGCTTTGATAACCTCAAGCGGAGAAACAATGCCAGCCTCGACACCCTTCATTAGAGCGCCAAGGACGACACTCTTGGGCAGCTCAGGCTCACCCGAGCCCGAAACCGACTTGCTCAAATTGAGCATACTCTTCGGACCCCTCGCAGGACCTTCAGCGTATTCAGCGATATTACCCTGCGACTGGGCGACTACACCACTAAGAACCGACAGGTTCTCAGCAATCGCCTTGGACATCGCGCCGTTCTCCTCATGAATCTGATTCAGGGATTTAACGACGTGGTCTTCCAGGTCTGCACAGTAAATAGCGATAGATTTGGTTAACTCATTGAGGAAGTCGCTAACCTCGACACCGGAACGGACACTCTTGCCCATCTCGTCCTCGTCCTCGTCCTCATCACCGTAGCCACCCTTCTGGACAGGCTTGTAGTCGGTACCGTCAGGCACGGCGTCCTTCTCTTCCTGCTCCTCAGGGTCACTACCGGCCCAGCGAACACCCTCTTCCTTACGGTGACTACCGGGCTGCTCTTTCTCGATTTGGGCCTTGGAGAGGATATCGTCCAGGGCTTCCAAAGACTTTAAAATCTCAGACTCGTATAAAGTGTCAGACATCGATCTCCCCTTACAGGCCCAGGCTTTTCTGGATATGCGGAGACAACGCCCCCGTAGTTTCAAATTTGACTACCTCAGTCGGGGAAATCTGGCCCGCCTCAACACCCTTCATTAGAGCGCCGACAATCTGCTGACGGTTGGGACCGCCAGCCTCACCAAATCCACCCTTCTCAAGGTATCCACCAGGATTACCAGCTTCTACAGACTTCTGCATGTCCATATCGCCTGCCGCCTCGTTAATGAAGCCGAGGCTTTTACCAAGGTCGTCAAATACGCCATCGACACTCTTGGCAAACTGATCGTAATTGTGGTCCATCACGAACATCTGGGTACCTAATCGATCCTCCAGATTAAGGAACGAGTACCCAATGGATTTAACCATCTCGTATAAGAAGGGAGAGCTATCAATACCCGCCATCAGCGTGGGATTACCCTCGACGTACTCAAAGAAAGACTTCTTCACAGGCTCTTCCTCTTCCTCTTCCTCTTCAGCACTAATATTGAACTGTCCTTCAGCATCCTCATCCCCACTCTTATTATCTATCGCCTTGAGGAGATCGGAGTCCTGAATTAACGACTTATAAAAACGCTGACTCTTCTTGACGGGAACGTAATCAGTGCCGTTCTCGGCAATGTGATCGTCCTCGCTCTCTTTCTCGACATCAGTGCCGGCCCAGTCAACTCCCATCGGCTGGTGATTCCCAGGCTGCATTGGCGTAATTTGGTCTGTCATTCTGTTTTTCTCCCGCTGTTGCCCAACCTGAAAATCACATTTGAGAGCTTCTCAGATGTTCCTTGTGAGTAACCTAATTGACGTTGTATCAGATTTGCAAGACTTTTCTCAGTATATTCTTTACTTTTTTTACTTTTTTTAGAAGTGCCCCCATATCCAACGTCTGTAGGACGATCGTCGTCCCCAGTAATCCCAGATTCTGGGGCTAAAGCACTTCCACCAGTCTGGTGAGAAGTCTGGTGTCCTACCGATAATGTTTTATTTATATCGGTATTCTCCCAGGAATACCCATCGAATGC
>Ga0208299_1002083_pt1 | contig 14010 bp, 11 predicted proteins | sample 15_taG_FD_184089 | JGI IMG/M metagenome (GOLD analysis project Ga0208299, IMG submission 184089) | Marine viral communities from the Subarctic Pacific Ocean - 15_ETSP_OMZ_AT15312 metaG (SPAdes) (version 2) | ecosystem: Environmental > Aquatic > Marine > Oceanic | place: Pacific Ocean | collected...
ATCACAATTTATAGACTTATCAGATGGAGAATATCATTTAATCCCGGCAAATGCTATTAATTTAGTTTTATTTGTAGGTGTATTAGATCAAGGTTTGATTGTAGAACATTCTCCGGATAAAGTTTTAAAAGATGAACTTAGAGAAAAAGATGATAATCCGGGACCATTATCTCTACCCCCTATGAAAAAAGCATATGTAATAGGATTAAATCCTATTGAAGAACCTATTTGTCAGTACATTAGAGCAACTGCTGGCATGGGTGCTAAACTTTACTTCGGAGTTTCATAATGGCAAAGAATTTTAAAAACTTCAGAAGCGGATTTAGGATAAACCCTATATCGGATGCTTCTACGGATGTAATAGATCCTCAAATAGGCGATATCACTTTTGAAGAGGAAAAAGGATTACGTCTGTATGTAAATTTTGGAGAAGGAGCTGGATGGCATGATATTCAAGTTGCCCAAGGTTCATTAGATAGTGGAAAAGCTATTACTAAATTTATAGATGTAGATAATAGTGCTAGTTATCAAAATCCCGGTGAAAGTAATGATAAAGAAAGATATATATTTTATGCTACTCCAAATATTGAAGATTCAAGATTAACTGCAATTCCTACTTATGCTGCAAGTACAATAACTGAAAATAATATAGTTATAGATATGGTTAATGGTAGAACTGGCGATGATATTATAGATGACGTATCGGTATTTTTACCAGAATGTACTTCAAGTAATAAAGGTCAAACATATACTGTATATAGAAAAGATAGTCATAAACAGGCATATACTTTAGGAAATATAGAAAAAGGGGAAACAGATTCTGTAATTAAAATACATGCTCATCATGATGCTACTATTGGACAACAAAAAATAAATATAACAGGGTTTAATTATGTGGATAATCCGAGTACTTATTTAGAAGATCCGGGAGAATCTGATAACGGAGTAACTGGAACTGCTGATGTAGATTATGTACAGATGGAATATAACCAAAAGAAAATTACTCTTATGAGTAACGGTACTAAATGGATTATATTATCGGATGTAAGTGAAGTAAAGAGTTTAGTTCCTATTGGGACTGTTTTAATGTCAGTATTAAATGCAACAGAATTTAATAAGGAGACTGCAGGAAACTGGAAAATATGTGATGGAGGTGCAGTATTAGAAGGAACTAGACTACAGGCAATTACAGGATGGACTAGAGTTCCGGATTTATGTGGAACTGACTCAACGACTCCTGTACCGTCCCAAGCTACCTATCCTAACAATAGAGTAGGAGAACCCTCAGTAGGTACTGCAGATGTAGCAACTGGTGTTCAACTTACTGCAACAGATAATATAGTAGGATCTAGAATTGCCGATGCGGTATATACAGGTCATTTAGGTCTTACACTCGGCATTGCAGCACAAACCTTCACCACTATTACTGGAGTAGATGCCCAAGGCGTAGCATTTGGTGGGAACCATATACATACAATGGATGAACATACTCACAGTATCCCCGGTACATGGGTTAAGAAAGTAGGAGGAAACCCTGAAATACCTAATTCTGGAGGTAGTACTCAGGTAAATTATAATGGTATAACAGTTAATGGTACTACATCAACTATGCAAGACGGAGGAACGCATGATCATACAATATCTATAGGTTTTGCAGATGCTAAATTTACAACAAAAACAATTACAAACTCAACAACATTAGATACCGGAGAAAGTCTTTCATCAGTTACTAGACCCTATACAGTACTCTTTAACTTTTTTATAAGGATAGATTAATGGCAAAAATAAAAGAAATACATCCTGACGATCCCGACAAAGGGATTAATCTAGCTCTCCCTACTAAAGGTAGTACAGATTGGGCAGAAGATTTTGAAAACTATTTTGCAATAGCAATTAGAGATCACGATCATAGTGGTTCCGGAAAAGGAGCTTTATTAAATGCAACAACTCTGTCCGTAGGGGCAGTAGCAAATACGGATACTGTAGGAGCAACTTTAGTTCCGACAACAACTCCTGCGCAAATAGATGACCTTAAATTTATTTTAGGTATTGGGGAATCTATGGTTATAGAATACTCTTTAACAAATGCATCTACTCAACATTTTAGAGGAGGAATCTTATCCTTAATTCATTATCGAAGAGATGGGGAAGATGCCGAAGTAGCTATTTCAGACGAATACATGGGAGATGATCTCAATGATGTAATTTTTTCTGTCTCAAGTACTGGACTTTTAAGGTATATAAATTTAAATGGGGATGCACAAGATTATAGATTTCGATATTTCATAAGAAAAATCGTAACACAATAGGAGCAAATTATGTTTAATAAATTAAAAACCCTTTTAATACTTTTTTGGAAAGATGAAGGAGGATGGGTTCAATTAGCTATGGCAGCAGCTCCATTAGTTATGGACATGCTCAGCTCTAAGAAAAAAGGAAAAGAGCAACCTAAAGGACAAGGAGGAATGCTTAATGAAGCAGCCGGAACTAAACCTCAAGAAGAAGGTGCCGAAGATGGAGGTGGAATGTTAGGTGGTATGGGCGGTATGATGAAACAAGCTGACAAAGGTATGACAGCTATGAAAGACCAATATCTCAAAGGTGTTGAAGGTCAAAGAGCAGACCAAAAAGCTACAATGGATGCCCAAGCAGAAGATTTAACAGAGGTGACTAAGACTTTAGGAGATCAATCAGAACAAAGACGAAAAGCAATTACTTCTATGTCAGCCGGATTTTTACAAGCTTTAGGAAGAGGAAAGTAAAATGAAATATATACAGGATCTAGTAGATTTAGTAAGGGTAAGTACAGAAAATGAAGAGAGTTCTGCTTTTACTGGTATAAGTGATACAGAGTTTATACAGTATTTAAATGATGCTCAACACCATTTACAAGCCTTGATTGTTTCAAAACATTCTCAAGTGTTCGTAGATGAGGCTATAGTCTCTGTAACTAGCTCTCAAGAAAAATATAGTTTACCAGAAGATATTTTATTAGAAAATAAAGTTCATAATATTGAATACTCTTCAGATGGAAAAAATTACTTTAATTTAAAACAAACAAATATAAAAAATAGATCTGATGAAAATGAGACAGGAGTTCCTTTTGGATATATACGACTTTCAGGTAAAGTTCTATTAACTCCTATACCAGACTCTTCAGGATTTTTAAAAATAAATTATATACGAAGAATAAAGGAATTGGGTTTAAGACAAGCAGCAGTTAAAATAGCAGACATTAGCGGAACCCAAACTTTAACTAATGGATCTACAAATACAATATCATTAAATAATAATTATTTTACAACTAAAGTATCAGAGTTTGCAAAAGCTCAGTTTGTAACTATTGTAGATAAATATGGTACAGTTAAATTATCTAATATTCCTATAAATATAAGTGATGAAACTTTATTAAAATCGATTCTTCATGAATCTTTAATTGTAAACATGACAGATTATACTCCTAAAGAAAGCGATGCTAGTAAAGATTCGTTTAAAATTGCTGCAGGAGACTTTATCTTAACAGGTAAAGATGTTACAACTCATTCAGAGTTTCCTACTTCTGTTGAAAGATACCTTATATCTTATGCAGCATGGAAAATTTTAAAAAGAGATTCTTCAGTCGATTCTCAAGAAATGCAAGGAGAGTTGTCTTTAATAGGTCAAGAAATAGTAGATAGTTATTCAAATATAACAGACGACTTACAAACCATACCTATTATATCTGAAGATGATTGGAGCTTTTAATGGCAAGTAGACATACCATAAAAAAACTTTTCAATAATTTTAAAGGCGTTAATAAACGGTTTTCTGCCTTACAAAATTCAGAAGGTTATGCTACAGACATAAATAATGCTACTTATTTAGATGATGGATCTATATCTAAAAGAAGAGGATATAGTATAGTAGGAGGAGGAGTTGGTTCAAAACCCGGTTTTGGAGCTTCTAGTTTCTTAAATCAAGATTTTATTTCCGGAACAGAAATCGTTGAAACTTTATTTGTTGGGAATAAGTTATTAAAAAAAGAAAAAAGAATTGTAGAATTATTATATACAGGTGAAATGAATGAAGAACAAGGAGGGGCTTATTTAACTTCTAAAGCTGCCTTATTAACAACTGAAGGATTTACAAAAGTATTTACTTTAAATAGTTCATATAAAAATGAAGCTGCATTATGGAATGATAGTCTGGATGTTAATTATGAATTAGGAGAAGGTCTAGGAAGTAACTATGTCTCTTTATTAAAAAGATCAATAGAATCTGTACCTAATTTTACTTTAACTGATTCAACAAATTCTCATCCTGATCATGAGAACTCTCATTGCTTACTCGGAGGCTCTTGTAGTAATTCTACTCAAGACACAAAAAGTGCTTGTGAGAGCACTTATTATTGTACAGGTTTTGACGGAGATCAGGGTGATATTCCTACTAGTGAAAGTACTTGTGTGAATGACAGAAATGGTAGTTGGATACTAGGAAATTGGACATCAGGTGGATCTTCTACAAACGATGCTGAGGATTATACTACAGCGTTTTCATGTACTACTAATTATTGTGAGTTTGATGATCAAGATGGTGGAAGAGATATAGATTTTAATCTAGTTACTAAAGCAGCTTGTGAAGCATCGAATCGTTGTTATATAAATGGAGAATATGATCCTACATATACAACTCAAGAATCTTGTGAATTAGCTGCTCCTGAAGGACCGGGGGGAGATTGGGTTTCTGGAACTTGGGAAGACAATACTGGAGGAGAATGGAAATGGGAAGGAGAAGGAGTTGAATCTGGTTTTATAGCAAAAGATTATCCTAGATATGTTGTTACTGCAGATGATGAAACTCTTAATACAAATGCTGCTTTTCATAATCCTATAGAATCAAAAGCATTATCTCATTTAATTGGATATGCTAGATTTACAAGTGAATTAGCTCCTAATACTCCTAGTGGAGATCCTGTAAAGAAAATTAATATAGGAGAAAATTTTAAAAATATATTAGGAGACTTACGTATATTAACTATATACGATTCTACAAACAGGGTACTATTAAGTGCAAAAACAATTTATTTATGGGATCAATATAATCAAGAAAGAGTTAGAATTGATGGATATATATCCTCTACTATTTCAGATCTTAGTTTTATAGGTCAAGCAAGAACAGTTACATGGACTATAACTGCAAATCAACTTAGTAATAAATATAGAGAATTTGATCTTACTAAAGATCTTACTGTAACAAATACTGGAAATACTTCTACTATAGAATTTAATATATTTAAAGAAATTCCTTGTATATTTGAGTCTCCTTTTCCGAGCTTTAGTTTAGATTCTATTAATAGACATACAGGACAAGACTATTTAGAAAATGCGTCTTTTGCATCTTCTTTAGGTGCTTTATATATAGCTAGTTACGATAATTATCTAATGAAGTATGATGGTAAAAGGCTTTATCGAGCTGGATTACCTGCTCCTCATTCTATTTCAGTAAGCAACGGACAACATACAAGTAACTATGGTGCTTTGGCTACTGTAGATACTTTAGTACAAGGTGCTACAGCTCAAAGAGAAGTAGGCGAATGGAAAATAGGGGCTTTAGATTATGAGTGTGAAAATAGTGGAACAGGAGCAACATTTACTATAGCAGTAACAGGTGGAGTAATAAAAGAAATTGGATTAGGTGCAAGCGAGCCGGGATCATGTAATATGACCGGAACTGCAGCCGTAGAAACCCAAGAATTATGTGTAGGATACTTTTGTACTGGAGGCTCAGCTACTGGAAGTGAAGATGAGGCAGCATGTAATGCTCTTGGAGGAGGGGCTACTTGGACTCCTGCAACATGGTCAGGACATAATACAGGAGAATTTATTGTTACTGTAAAGAGTGCAACAAGTACATCCGATGGTCTTTTACTTATAGGAGTTAATGAAAAAGGAGATATTACTGAAGTTGAAGTAATAGATGGAGGATTAGGTTTTGCAACAGGTGAGGATATTGAATTTGTAGCTGGAGATTTAGATGGCATAGGAGATATATTAGCAGGTAAATCAAAGAATTTAACAGTAACTTCTGTTGATGGACTTCCCGGAGTCGCTTCTGTAAAAGAGATTACTTATCCGGGTACAGCTTTTCAAGTTAATGATGAAATCACAATTCCAAATAATAAATTATCTTCTGAGTCGGGTGCTACTGGAGAATTTAAATTTGATGTAGCAACTATAAGTGCATACGAGACTACTAAAGCATGGTTTAAAGCTACCTTAGAATATACAGATAGTAAAGGTAATTTAATAGAATCAGCTCCTTGTGAAGCCGTATTTGCAGATGGTCTTACTACTGGACAAGCAATAACTGTAAATTATCCCGGATTTAATTCTTCTCAAAAAGATATAGAAAAGGGCGATTTTTATTCAGATGTTAATCATATACGTCAATTTGATGTTCCTTGTGCTCAATTATTAGTTGATGGTCCTGAAGGTAGGTTATTAGCTGAAAGAGGATCTGCAGGATTTAATACCTTTAATCCCGAATATACTAACGAATTTTCATTACCTGCAAATACTATAGGTGTGGGAGATACTTTTCCATTAGGAGATACAGAGGTTACTGTAGTTAAAGTAGATCATAATGTAAATGTAGGAGGAACTTATTATGACGAACTTTTTGTAAAAGAAGATGTAAGTGCAATAGAAATAACAGGAGGTAATAAAAGATTATATCCTAGAAATATGAAAGTTAATATTTATAGTACTGGTAAGACGGATAATGGAACTGGATTAGATGATGATCCTACTAAATATGGACTATACAGAAAAATAGGTATGGTTAATATTCTTTCGGGAACAAAATTAGATACACAATCTTCTTGTCAAGTAAATAATCATGCTATCATGTTTCATAATAATCTTAGCCAAATATTTCATATTAATTATGATTTAGATACAGCAAGTGGAGGAGCTTTTAATACTTATCCTGAATATAAAGAAGTATTTGATGCAGGTGGGAAAGGACTTCCTCCTAAAGCTAAATATATAGCTTCACATCAAAACTGTCTTATTTTAGGAAACATTCAAAATACAAATAATGGAGATTTCGTTAATAATCCTAATCAAATTATATGGACTCCTAATGATAGCCCTGAATATTTTCCTTTATATAATTATACCACAGTACCCGGAGAAGTAGGAGACTACATAACAGGTATAAAAGGTTTAAGAGATTTATTTTATGTTTTTCAAAAAAGAGAAATACAGGCTTTAGCCGGAGATTTTGGAACAGGGTCTTTAAGAAATGTAACGCTTTCTGGAGCAGGTGATATAGGATGTGTAGCAAATAGTTCTATAACAGAAGTAGGGGGTAATCTTTTATTTTTAGATGAAAAAGGAATATACAGTATAAATTCTGTTGCGGCTCCTCAAGAGATATCTGCTGCAATAAATACTGAATTTAAACCTTTGTTAAAAAATTATAGTTTTAGTAAAGCTTGTGGATTCGATTGGTCTACCGAAAATAAATTTATATTATCTATTCCTAAAACTAGACCAAGTGATGTTTCTTCAAGTGGAGAATTAGGAGTAGAAGATTCTATTACTTATGTATATGAATATTTTAGAAATGCTTGGACTAAATGGGATAACTTTGATTTAATTGGTGGTGCAGTAGAAGATGAAGATCAACGACTATATTTTGTATCTAAACATATAATTGATCAGTATGCTGAAATATATTCTTGGGTTAAAAGCGTAAATCAAGAAGGCACTCCTTTTGATTATGTAGATCACATAAATCCTATAAATTTTGAATATAAAACAAATTGGGAACATATGGGAGAACCTTCCTTATTTAAAAGATTTTTAAAACTAAAGGTTCATAGTATCGAAAATTTAGATGACTATAGTTTATCAGGATTTAATTTACATGTATCTGCAGAAAAAGATTTTATTGAATCTAGTGTAGGAAAAGGATTAATAAATTTTAAAGAGGGAGTAGAAGGATTTGGAAGTGGAGAATTTGGAACAAATAAATATGGAGCTTCTCCTTGGTATGCTTTAAAAACAAAATTACCTTTTACTAAGGCAAAATCTTATAGAATAAATTTTAGTAATGCAGAGTTAAATGAGGGTGTAATGATTTCAGGATATGAACTAGAGGTAGCAATGCCTTATAAAACAGGGATAAAAGAGTAATGAGATTTGTATTTGAAATAATAGATAATTTTGAGGATTTACTGAAAGAATTAAAAAGTCTTATGTTTGATTTAGATTTTAAAAATAATTTTAAATCTTTTACTGTAGAAGATCTTAAGTTAACAGAAGAGGCTAAATCTATTCCGAATGCATTAAAACCTCAAATACCTTCGGGATATTTAATATTAGAAATGAAAGAAACAACTGGAAATCCCCTTATAGTAAAGCCCACAGAAAAAGAAAATGAATGGACTTTAGATAATGTATTTTTAAAAACAAGTAATGGAACAGCTACTGTTAAAGTAGTGTTTCTAAGATAGGAGAAAATTATGTCAGGTTTATTATCATCAGCTTTAAGTATGGGTGCCGGATACATGGCAAGTAAAAGGAATAGGGCACACTATAATAAGCAACAAGCAATGTTAGATAAGTATATGAAAAGTATGCAAAAATCTCCTGAAGAGCAAAGAAAATTATATAAAGCAGATGCTGATGCAGGGATGGAAATGACTAAAGGGTTTATTGATGAAGCCGGAGGTAAGGAACATGTATTTGAAGAGTACATGGGAACAGCAGAAGCTAAACGATCTAAACAAAATTTAGAAAAGGGTATAACTCGTTCTGAAGGATTATATGATCAAGCTCAGGATTTAGTAAGTAAAAGTAAAGAGCAATTAAAGGGATTTAATACTCAAGAGATGCAAGGAATGCGATCTACAGCAGCAATGCAGAGACAAGCTTCTGAAGCAGAAGGAGCTAGACAAGCTGCAGGGCAAATGGCTGCCTCTGGTATGAGAGGAGGTAGAGCTGCTAAAGCTAAAGCTGAAGCTGGCTTACAAGCTCGTAGAGATGAATCTCAAGGAGAGCGAAATTTAATGATGGCTCAAAAACAAGAACAAACTAGAGCTTTAGGAGCTTATGGTCAATCCTTATCTGCTGCAGGTACTGCCGGAGATAGAGCAACTCAATCAGCTCAACTTTTAGGAGCAGAATCAAGATCTCAATTTGATCAAGCTATTAATCAAAGGCAAGGTTATACAGGTATGTTAACATCAGGAGCTACAGGTATGATGTCTATGGGACAGACAGATAGGGCACAACAAGACATGTTAATGTCAAGTGCTATGCAAATGAAAATGGCACAGGGTCCAGAACCTGCAGGTGGTTGGGAAACTGCTTTAGGTATGGGTGGAGCATTTTTGAGTCCCCCGGTATAGGAGAAATAAATGGAATATCCAATTTATACAAAAACTGAAGAGAAAAGAAAAAGGAAAGAAGAGGAAGCCGCAGCACTTAAAAAGCAGAAGGAAAAACAAGCGGCTATAGATATAGCAGATAATCCTGTTGATGGTGGACAAATGGCTGCTCAACTTGATCTTGATATTACTAATGAAGACAAAGAAAATACCAAGAATCATTTAAAGGATGATGAAAAAATGGCAGACATTGCTGCCAAAAGACAAGCAAAGATTGAGTTATCTGTTAGTGAAAAATTTGCAGAAGCTCTAGCTCTTATGTCACCTTCTGCTTTAGCTTTTAGTATGGGTGGTCTTGAGGGTTCAAAAAGATATGACAAAATGGCAAAAAATAAAGCAGATATACTTATAAAACAAGCTACAATTCAAAATAGCGGAGGTTCTATAACTCCTTATCAACAAGCTTCTTTGGGATTAAGAAGAGAAGAAATAGATTTACATAAAGGAAAAGAAACTAGATTAGGTAAACATTTTGGTTGGAAAAAAGGTGAGACAATTAAAATTAGAAGAGAAAAATTTGCTAAGAATTTTAATACAGATCCTGTAGTTAAGAATTTAAGGCAATCAGTAATAGCTGGACAATCTGCTTTAGAGCTTATTCAAACAGGTACTCCTTTAGGAGATAAATCTGTTAGAGTAGCTGTTGCTAGACTTGTAGGAGATGTAGGTAGACTCTCTGATTTTGATATTAAACAATATACAGGTAATATGTCTGCAGCTAGACGAGCTTCAAGAATGCTTAGAGAAATGTGGGATGGTAATTTACCTAAACAAGATAGAGAAGAATTTGCACAATTTATATCTAAAGTTTTGATGACTAAAAAAAATCAGTTAAATACTGAAAGTCAAGTTTGGGCGAGAAGGGCACAAATTACGTCCGGTGGAGAAATTACAGAAAAAGAGGCAGCACAAATATTACAACCTACTTCTATGGTTAATCCTAAAGAACGAACAAAAGATACTCCTATAAGACATCAGAAAAACCCAAGAACAGGTCTATGGAGATTAACATATGCTAATGGACAAACAATAGAGGTAACAAAAGAAGTTGCTCAAGAATTAACAGGAAGATAAGGATAATGTATGGTAGATAAAACGGACGAATGGGTAGACGCAAACGAAAATGATTTGTGGGAAGATTCCTCTGTAGATGAATTATTCGCAGATGCAGAAAATGATTTACCTCCACCAGATACAGGTAAAACTCCTCCCGGCTTAGAGGGAGATCGTGCTACAGGGTTACAACCTAGAGATAAATATTATGACGATGGCTCTGCAGATACTCTATTTAGAGGATTAGCTCAAGGTGCCTCTATGGGATGGGCAGATGAAGCTACAGGGGCTATTGAAGCCGGAGTTGATGTTTTAAGAGGGAAAGTTGGAATAACTGAAGTTGGAGAAGCCTATGTAAAACACAGGAATGAAAGTAGAAAAGCATATAAAGAAGCAGAGTTAAACTCACAGGGCTTATATACTATGGCTGACATAGGGGGAAGTATAGGGACTATGTTTACTCCTTGGGGAGCCGGAGTTAAATTAGCTTCGACTGTTATGTTAGGAGCAGCATCTGGAGCAGGATATGCTGAATCTGAAGATGCTTCTGAAACAATGACAATGGGAGAATTATTAAAACCTAGTGCGGTAGGAGGGGCATTTGGAGCTGTAGGTCATGGTGCAGGAGCTTTATTAGGTAAAACAGTAGGAGCTGTTAAAAAATTAGATGCTGGAACAATAGCTGAAGCATTAGGTGTAGAAGGGCTATGGTCTAAAATCCGACTTGGAAAAATGCTTAGAAAACAAGGTAGGAGTCTGGAAGAATGGGCTAATAATATATATAAAATGAAAGGCAAAGATGGAAAAGAATTATTTGAAGCCGGGCAAACAATATCTGAAACTCTAGAAAAAACAGAAGCTTTAAAATATGGTTTGGGAGATGATATAGGTAGAATACTTAATGAAGCAGACGAAGTTATAGGGAGTACAATATCTGGTAGAGAATTACATGGTCATGTAGTAGATGAATATATTAAGCCTTTAATAAATTCTGGAGATTTGAAATCTACTAAAATTGGAGGACAATTAAAAGAATGGGCTGATTACGCCTTTATGAAAGAAACCACAGAAACTGTAATGGAAGAAGGTGTAGAAAAAGTATCTACTAAATTTGAATATGTAGAAGATATTACTTTAAAAGGACTTCATAACCTTAAGAATGCAATATCTAAAAGACACTCAACTAAAGAGGGTGTTAAAATAATGGAAGACAATATATCTCAAAATGTAGGTTCTTATGAAAGACAGATAAGAGATTACTTGTCTGGGGTTATAGATAATAAAATGGCAACATCTAGTTTAGCAAAAACAAATCCTAAAATAATGAGTTCTTTTAGAAAAACTAATCAGAATTATGGAGATATAAAAGAAGTAGTTGCAGCTTTAAGAAAGAAATCTGACGAAGTTAATGCCGGAGGTATGAAACAACTATTCAAAAATGCTTTACAAACTAGAGGACTTTTAGTAGGTACAATAGCTTCTGCCGGGATAGGTGCTGGACCTGCAATGGCAGTAGCCGTAGGCATGAACCAGTTCTTAAGTCATCCTGCTGCTCCGGCTACCTTAGCTGTGGGTTTAAAGAAGATTTCACACTGGTTAGGTAAACACCCTGAGAAATATGCTCCTTTAGCACAAAAGATATTGGCAGGAGCCGCATCTTCTCATTCTGTATTAGATGAATCTTTAGCATATGCTCATTCATATATAGATATGGATACAAATCCTTTGCCAAGGCAAACTGCAGAGTTTATGAATAGAAAAAATGAAGTACTAACTTTACTTAAAGGATTAGGATATGAAAAGGAAACGGCTACATTAAGAGAAGCAATTAATACTAATGACAAAAGTAAAATTGCAAGAGTAATAGAAAAATTAAGTACTGATCCTAAATTATCTGGATTTTTTAAAGAAGGAATAGGATTCGATGGAAAAGCAAATACTAAAGAAAGTGAAGAGGTTATAAACGGTTGGATTAAAGGGCTACCTACATTAAAAGAAAGAATGTTAAAAGGAAGACAATTTCAGCAGAGTAAAGAGATCCCTCAAGAATATTATACTGGAAGTGAGCCTCCTGTGAAACAAAGAACTATATATCAAAAGGTACAAGATAAGTTAAATAATCCGAGGTACTAGTGGAAGAGTTAAAAAAGGACGTTAAAGTAATTAGAGAAAGTCAGATTCGTATGGAAAGCGATTTAAAGTATCATATAAAGAGAACTGACTTATTGGAGGATAGACTTGAAGATATTGAAACAGATATTAAACCGCTTTACGTGGTACACTTTTTTAAAGACAATTATAAGTTCATTACTTTTATTGTGTCTGGTGCTGCAGCCTGTATTTTCTTCTACCTTAAAACAAAAGGATTATAAAATGAGTTTTTATCCAAGCAAAGTCAGTAAAGAAGAAAAAGAAGCCATGATTTATCAAATGAAATTCATAGCTGATAAACATGGTTTAAAGTTAGAAGACTTAGAAGATATTATGATGTATGAAACAATAGGTTCGATGAATCCTTCTAAAAGGGGATTAGGATCTGCTTCTGGTCTTATACAATTTATAGAAAAAACAGCTAAAGGTTTAGGTACTACTACTGAAGACTTAAGAAAGATGTCTGGACCAGATCAATTAGCTTATGTAGATAAATATTTGGAGAAAAATTTAAAAGGTAAAACTAGTTTTGAAGAATTATATGCCTCAGTAGCAGGATCTGCTTCGGTAGGAAAACCCTCTAACACAGTAATGTATTCTAAAGATTCTAAAAGTAGTAAGAATAGAAAAGGTTATGAATGGAATTATAAAAATTGGGATTTAAATAAAGATGGTAAAATAACAAAAGGCGAGGCAGCAGGAGCTGTAAAAAAAGGAGTAGGAGGGTTTTATGATTCTATATTCCGTACAGAGCAAGAAGAAAAAGACAAAGAAAGTGTAATAGATTATTTCAAAAAAACAGGAAAATTTAAAAAATATAAAGCCGACAAATCTATTAGAAGCCGAGTAAAAAAAGGGATTCAAATGATACAGGAAAAAAGAGATGCTTCTGTTGAAAAAGGATTACCCCAAGAACTACTTAAAATTGAAGATACAAAACAATCTATAGAAAGTGATAAAAACGCTGTAAGAATGAGTTTAAAGGCAAGTCAAAGAAAACCTGCTTCTGTAGAAGAAGAAGTCGCTGAGTTTCGAGCAGGTCAGGAAGAGGTAACGGAGGATACATATATAAGACGTGCTATGGAAAAAATACATGAGGATACAGCTATTAGAAAAAAGGCTTTAGAAGAAAGAAGCATAGAGGAAAAGAAGAAAGTAGAACAATTAGAAGGATCGTTCTATGACCAACGAGTTCGAGAGGCTAAGGCTAGAAATAAAAGAAGAAACGAAAAGAAAAAATTAAATGTCCAAAATATAAGAAAGTTATCCAAAATGGGTGAACTAGGAATAAGAGGTTAATATGAGTAAAGAAAAGAAAAAAGGTTCGTGGGCATTAGCTCTATTTAATAGTAACCCTAATAGAAAAAAAG
>Ga0208299_1002085_pt1 | contig 13980 bp, 15 predicted proteins | sample 15_taG_FD_184089 | JGI IMG/M metagenome (GOLD analysis project Ga0208299, IMG submission 184089) | Marine viral communities from the Subarctic Pacific Ocean - 15_ETSP_OMZ_AT15312 metaG (SPAdes) (version 2) | ecosystem: Environmental > Aquatic > Marine > Oceanic | place: Pacific Ocean | collected...
GCAATCAATGGTGAACTGGAAAACCTGAAATTCAAGCCGAAAGCAATTGCTTACTATATGAGGGATAAAGATTTTATGATGGATGCTGTTTCTGAAATTAAAAGAAAACTAAAAGAATCCGTTGAACATTTGGATGAAGGTATAATCAAGATTCGTTCGAAAGATAAAAGCAAAGTTCAAAAATTCCTAAACAAGAATCATATAGAATACGAATGGGGCGCCGGTAAAGGTTCAACTTATGTACTAGAACTAGATAAAGAGGAGACCGCAGAGGTCAGAGCAGACTTGTCTAGAATGGGAATTTGGATAGGTGAATCCGTTGAAGAAATGGATGAGGCTTTTACCTCTGCTCGATATGGTGGTTCAGTTCACAAGCCCAAGAAAACAAATAAAGGTGGTGACCCACGCATCAAGAAGATGAGCAAGCAAGCACAAGAAATCCTTGCACATATGGCAAACTCCCTTGAAACTACTGGTGGTCCTTGGTTGGATATAACGAATGTCAAGTTTCTAACCACACAAGGTGTTGATGACACTCTCAAGAAGGCAAGTAAAATTAAAGGCCTTCCACCGCAAGCGAAGAAAGACCTTGCACTCATCAAGAAAGAACTTCTTGGCAAAAAGACCGATAAGTATCTTGAGAAGGAATTGAAAAATATTCTTGGTGAATCCACTGAGTTGGATGAAGCAAAAGACTTCAGGAGAGAACTTGAGAAAAGACATGCCGAAGCAATAAAGATTATATGGGCTATCGATACCACATTTGGAAGAACAAAATGGACAGATTCATTTGGTAATTATGTTACTAAAGATATGCCGGATGAGGTAGATACTAGTATTGATGCGGGATGGGCATACCACCAAAACCGTGGTCGGGGTGAGTGGTTTTTTATTATCGAACCAAAAGATGTAGTGAAATATAGTTATACAGGAAACGCAAAAATCAACTACTCTGAGAAATCTGGCAGATTGAAAATTGGTGAGTTTGAAAAATTCATATCCAAAGTTTGGGCATTGACAAAAGCAAAAAATGAATCCGTTGAGGAACTGGATGAAATAAAATGGGACAAGGATGAGAAAAGGATTGTACCAAAATGGGAGAAAGACCTTCACAAAGCAACTTCTAAGATAAAGGGGATTGTAAGGGGATTGAAAAACGGAAAAGAAGTTCACTCATATCGTTCAGGTGGCACAATGATGGCAAGTGCAGTAGGTGTTCTGTTTAGAGATTTTAAAGCAGACACGGTTGAAATTCTTCATCGTGGTAAAGTTGTCTATACCCTCAATAAGAAAGATGTAATGAAAAACGGAAAAATGATAGATGAATCCGTTGTTGAAGAACTAGATGAACTTCGTAAAGTATCTGCATTCAAGAAGGGCGACAAAGTTGAAATTGCAGACAAGAGCCATAAACAGAATGGACAATATGGAACAATAACACAATTGGCCAATAAGACCGCATCAGTAAAACTAGACAAGGGTGGAAAAACCATCATCGTAAAAACCGTATCTCTCTGGATGGACAAATAACAAATGAAAACATTCAAAACATATCTTATAGAAGAATTGCCTACAAAGGAAGTCAAAGCATCAGAATTTCCTAATCCGTTGAGTAAACGACTGAAAAATATTTTTCAAAAGAAAGGTGAAATGGATGGTAGTCCGACAGATGATGTTGTGAATACTAGAAAAGCATCCTGGCCTGCCTCTGCACTAAAACCATCACAATCTGCAATATATCTTGGTAAATCACTTGGTATGGCCGTTGGTGGTATCAAGGGTGGTGACTTAGGTTCTATTGTTTCAACAGATAGAAGAATTCTTGACGGTCATCATAGATGGGCCGCAACATTACTTTCAGAACCAAGTGCAAAGATTATTGGTATTGAAGCAAGGTTGGGTATTGGTGATTTAGTACCAGTGCTTCGTGCATTAGGTGATTCGATAGGTAATACAAGACGAGGTGAACCTAAAGGTGGCGATGTAAACATTTTCAAAGCAAATATAAAGGATGCAATGGATTCTATAATGAATGGCAAGAATATGCATCCCAAGTTTTATGATAAAGAAAAATCGATTGCTTGGTTAGAATCAATCGGTGGAGAAGCAGAATTAGCAAAAAGACTGAAATTCATTCAAAGCAATCCACCACCCGCAGGAGCGCCTGCACGAATTGATATGCCCGTTATTGATGCCGATAAGGGTGATGAAAAATTAGCAGCCACATTGTTGAAAAAAGGTAAATTGGATGTGCGGGAGCCATACGCAAAATGAAAACTTTTAAAGGATATATTCTAAACGAAGCCAGCACATCAAAAGCAACGATGGGCGAAAATGCTATTGTATATAATTACAATAAACATGTAAAAAATATGTCGCATGAAGATGCACTTTCCACTGGTGGTATGAACCAAAAAGATTTCGATAAAGCAAACAAATTTGGTTTGATTGAATCTCAAAAAGTAACAGCAGAGGCATTGCCTAAGGGCTGGGGTGGAATGATGATGACAACAAAGGGTGGAAAAAACCATTATCCGGGTGCAAGTGATAAAACACCAAAAACAGATATAATGGATGTAGGCCGCAAAGAGTTAATTTCACTAAAAATGGCCGGAGATAAAGGTTCAGGCGCACAACTCATCAGTTCAAAATCCGCAGAGGCAGCAGGGTGTGTAGATGCAGGCGTAAAACATTGGGGCGCACTCAATGACCTTTCTACCCTACCAGAATTCAAAAATGCAATGCACATTCTTCAAGTGGAAATGAAAGAATCTATAATGTCTGATTCTATTATTCGAGCAGGAGAAGCAAAAGCAGATGTAGGACAATGGTATATGAACTCCAGTGGAAGATTTAAAGCACTGACAAGTAATGCGGCATTAAAAAATAAAAAATATTCCAAGAAACAAATTGAAGACCACATGAAGGCAGAACTAAAACGATTTAAAGTTATTGACCAAACTGCAAACTTTGAGAAAAAGTTTTTACCTGAAATTCCACAGGGGAACGGCGGTGAAAGTAATAGATGGGTAGGTGAATTAATCCAACCTTCATATGCAACAATTCAAAATAAAATTCTCCCCGCGTATGTAGAAAATGAAACTGGACTTTCAACAGATAATTTAGACCAACCAATTTCGCCTAATAGTAAAATAAAGTGGACGAAATATAATAAGGGCGCCGATGAACAAAGAATTAAAGCAGAAGTTAAACAAATAGTTTTGACTTCAATGAAAACTGTTGCTTGGAAACAGGAACTTGAAAACTTTTTTCAAACAAATCAGGGCGTAAGAAAATGGATTGTGTATGAAGCCGCTTCTGGACTAACAAAATTTACTGGAAAAAGTTATGGAAATCCCGGCACAGAAAGGGTTGCAAATAGAATGATGGTTTTCAAAGAGGGTGGTGGATTGAAAACATGGTATAATTCTATTGAGGCCTTTGCCGCAGATCATACAAATTTACTTGGTAAGTTAGATATTAGTTTCAAATCTAGTGGTACAGACAAGTATATCAAATTAGGAATACCTGTAAATGAATCCATAGAAATGCCATTCAATAAAACACTCGATGAATGTGTTGATGCGGAATGGTCCACACTAAATGAAGATATTGAACAAATATATTCTGAATACCTAACTGAAGGATTTTGGCGCGACATGGGTAAAAAACTAAAAGGTGCCACGAGTGTGGTATTAGACATTGCGGCAAAAGTAAAAGATAAAATATGGCAAGCAATGAAAGCATTTTATAACAGAGTAATTCTTAGGTTTGTAGATAAACTCGCGAGTTGGGCATCGCAAGGTATGGGAACTTTCCTAAGAATGTCAGGATTACAAATACAAGCCGCAATGGTAATGGCAACACCCGCTTGGTAAAACAATGAAATCATTCAAACAACATATCATAGAATCTCCTGCACTAGTAGATTTAATAAACAAACACGACAATCCGTTTGAATTCCTTGCGGCTGCTATGAATGCAATGAAAAGTGGAAAATTGAATCTAAAAAAAAGAGGTGCGGCCAACGCAAGAGAATTGGTCAGGGCTTGGAATAAATTAAAGCAAAAGAAAATTAATGTTTCTGAAGCAGTTGAATACATCACGGAATATAGACGATATGATAAAGGTCGTATTATACCTGTTGCACAGGGGTTAAACTTAATTGCTACTGACCCCAAAACTGGTAAAGATGTATTCATTATGAGTGGTAATAAAAAAGATAGAGAGAAAATGGAAAAGTTTGCAAAACAGTATGGGATTGAATTGGAGAAATGAAATCATTCAACCAATACATCACAGAAGCAAAACAAAAATTTGTCAAGGGTTGGACATTAAAGAATAAGATTCATACCTCTACAACCGATTTTGATAATTACCATATAAAACATGTAGTCAATCGACCAAGCAAATTCGGTTTGACTGACAAGAAGATACTTAAAATTATAAGTGATGCACACCCCGATGCACCTACAGAATGGCCAAAAGAATATTTGAAAGAATTACAAAAGGGTGTAGCAGACAACGATGTATACATTGAAGATTACCTAAAGAAAAAAGGTTATTGTGCGTTTGTACTAGACCCTACTCACGGAAGTATTCAGGGGTGGGATGAGAAATCTTCTAAAATAGGTGCAAAGGTATTAGACGACAATTATCTGCCATTTGAAATGGACGGATTCAAGTTGTTTGAAATTAAACCTGTGAATGGTAGACCCAAATACATCACCAATAAATTAGATTGGTATGATTGGGTAGGAGGTAAAGCAAAACGAAATTATGTTTCACCAATGGCACAGTTTAGAGAAGAAATCACAGAAGTAAAGTTTGCTTCCATTCCAACAGGTCAAAGAAAAATGAACACAGTTCGTGGATTAGAAGGTCCAAGTGCATCAAACCTTTTACAGTATCTAAAGAACAGCAGCCATAAAGCAATACGGTTCTTGGTTCTTCCAAATGGTAAGATGTTAGTATGGGATGCGAACGATGCAAACCACGATTGGATACAAACAGGCGAAGGTCTTGGTGTCGATGTACTTCGTGGTGAGATGAGAATTAGAGATGGTGAATTGGTTGTAAAACATTCAAAGAAGCGTGGGGAATATGCTAAGAAGAATCGTACATTGATGGATATCAAGAAAGAAGAAAAACCAAAGTGGTTTACAACAGGGAGTATTCTGTGAAATCCTTCAACCAATACATCACAGAGATATTAGATAAACCACTCAAGTGGAGAGAGTTTATCAAAACGGACAATGAGAGAAAAGCAGAGTTTGATGTTGGTGATTACAGTTATGTCATATGGATTCGACTTGGTAACAAAAGACAAGCAGAATTACTCGGTGAACCACGAAAAGCACATTTAGAATTTGGACTTTCTGCGGAAGGTGGTGTTGCAAAAGGTAATGACGATAAACACTTAGTTCTAAATACAGGAAATGCGGGTGCAGTATTCGCAACAGTTATTGATTATACAAAATATGTAATCAAGCAAGAAAAATTAAAAGAAATCTTATTCAGTGGTAAAGAAAAGTCAAGACAAAAACTATATTGGGCAATACTAAAACGAATGTCGAAGTTGGGAATAATCAAAGGTGGGTTAGAAAAAGATGGCCCAAATTTTGTCGCACATGTGGATAAAGTAAAATAATATACATATAGTATAACAATAAAGGATAACAAATGGCAGACTTTCAAGAAAACATACCAGAAGAATACCTAAGTAGTGAATACGACTTTGGATTTACTACAGCAGATGAAGCCGAATATAATAATTGGGCATCAAACACAACAGACACCCCACCAATTTCTTCTGTAGATACCGAAGAACTTAGTGGCAATATCGCAGAGATTTTAGAATCAAAGTTTGAATCACTAGAAACAAAAATAACAGCACTAATCAACCAATCAGACCCACCGCAAGATTTTAGTGATATCATTGATACACAACGAATCGAAGATAAACTTGACAAAATACTTGCAATGGAAAATGCTGAATTGCTTTCCGCAGTAACCGACCAATCAGAAAGTATTCGCGCGGTTATCGATGAAGTCGAAGAACGCAAAGGCCAATTGAACGAACAATATAATCAGAAATTGAAAGATATTGAAAAGATGGTTCTTCCTCTATTGGTACATTTGACTAAAGACCCAGAGAAAGAATATATCAAATGGCCAAATCGTGCAGAAGTTTGCAAAACACAGGTAAATAGAATACTCTCAGTAACACGGTCATAAATCACAATGTATCATTATAATGCGGATTTGATTAGAGTGATTGATGGCGACACAGTAGATTGCTGGATAGATTTGGGATTTGATATACGAATCAAAGAAAGAGTCCGTCTGGCCGGCATCGATGCACCAGAAACCAGAACAAGAGATTTGGAAGAAAAGAAGAAAGGTTTAGAGTCAAAGAAATGGCTTGAAGATAATCTTGAACCTTCTTTTATTCTGGCAACTACAACTTATAATCGAACAGGAAAGTACGGAAGAACAATTGGCAATCTCATATTGAAAGATGGGACGAATATAAACGAGAAAATGTTGCAAGAAGGATTTGCAATTGTCTATAAATAGTGTATAATATAAGGATGAATAAAAGTGAAATTGAAGATGAAACCAGAAACTAAGATATTTGAACATACTGAACCAATACAAAAACTCGATGATGACCTAGAGGTAAAACAGGCCAATGGCCAAAGATTTTATAAGTCGCCAAATGGTGATTTCCTTCCATCCGTAACAACGGTAACAGGATGGTCAAAAAGAGAGTTTTTTGCAGGGTGGCGAGCAAACAACCAAAAAGAATCCAAAAGGGTTCTAAGTCGTGGCAACGATTTTCATGATATCATAGAACGATATCTACAAAACAAAGAAGATTATGTTTTACCACAACATTCTAAACTGAGTGAGATGTTGTTTGAACAAATGAGGCCCATCCTCCACAATATAGACGAAATAAATGCACAAGAATCTGCACTATGGGGTGAAATAGTCCCATTGGCAGGACGGTTAGATTGCCTAGCAAAATATAATGGTAAATTATCAATTATTGACTTCAAGGCATCAACTAAGGTGAAACGCGAGCAAGATATCCACAACTACTTTATGCAAGCAACGGCATATGCTCTTATGTGGGAAGAACGCACAGGACAGAAAATAGAAAACTTCGCAATCCTCATTTCTTGTGAAGGTGGCGAAGTTCAAGTTTTTGAAGGTAATCCTATTGATTATGTCAAGGATTTATTCGATTGTATTACCGAGTATTATACAGATGTTTGTTCTCAAGCAAGTCCGTAGAGTGTAATACCGTCAAGTACACCTGTATTCTTTATTTGAATTGGAAGAACCGTAGAGTTTGGGGAAGAATAAAGAGTTATGGTTGGACCCGTGCCACCATCACTAGAATAAAGAGTAACACCGGCGGTCGACCCGTTCTGAGTTCCGACTACTAAAATTGCGTGGTGTTTAGGATGATTGTTTGTACTTGCGGCAAACGATTGCCCTGTTTTATAAGCCATATGTTTTCTCCATCATTATGGGGTTTGTTCATAGTATATAGGTAATTGAATATTCTCTATACACTATATATAACAGTATAATAAAGGATATAAATGGCCATTTCATCGTTTAGACAATTCATATCAGAGTCCAAAAACCTTCACATGGAACACCTTGAAGATTCTGTATTTAATGAAGGTTCTGCCGGCGTTCAAGATGCAATTAAATTTGCTGAATCTGTCACAAAAATGTTGAGTGGAAACAGTTCAAGTGGTGTAAATGTTACGGTAAAGTGGGATGGTGCGCCTGCAATCATTTGTGGTAAGAATCCAGAGAACGGAAAATTCTTTGTTGGCACTAAAAGTGTTTTCAATGCAAAAACACCAAAAATCAACTATACCAATGCAGATATAGATTCCAACCATAGTGGTGACCTTGCTTCAAAATTAAAGGTTGCGCTTCAATATCTTCCCAAGTTAGGAATAAAAGGAATTATTCAGGGAGATTTGATGTTTACGGCTAGTGATTTGGGTGATGCAGACATTGACGGTGTGAATCATATAACATTTACACCAAACACAATCACATATGCAGTACCAGCAGGTGGCCCGGCAGCAAGAGAAATAAATGCCGCTAATATTGGTATTATATTTCATACAGAATATACAGGTAAAGATATGAGTAGTATGAAAGCATCATTCAATCCAAGCATTAGGTCTCTAAAGAAAACCAGTAAGGTATGGTATGATGATGCAACATTCAGGGATGTACACGGCAAAGCAACATTTACTAAAAGTGATACTAAGGATATGAAAAAATTGATTGCAAAAGTAAATCAATTATTTGGTACTAATAAGAAGTTCATTGACGATTTGATTAGACACAAAAACATCATAGGTGAAGTAAAAATCTATGGTAATTCTAATATTAGAAATGGAATTTCAAATATGTCGGCGGAGGAGTTTATAAATCATATAGACAACAAAATGCAGACAGCCATAGATGTACTCAAGACAGAGAAGGCAAAGAATCGAAAAGAATTAGTAAGAAAACAAACAATTGGATATCTGTCCAAAAACTCTACGAAATTGAATTCAATTTTCGAGTTGCACTCTGTACTCACTAAGATGAAAATGAAATTACTTCAACAATTACAGAAAGTCAAATCTATAGGAACATTTATACAAACAGATGATGGATTTGAAGTAACGGCGCCAGAGGGGTTTGTTGCAATAGACGATACAGGAAAAGCATTAAAATTAGTAGACAGGTTAGTATTTTCTAGACAAAATTTCAACGCGGCTAAAAGTTGGGTAACTGGCTAGTATAGATATAAGTAGTCTAATAAAAAATAATAAGGAGAAATATTATGACAACATTAGCAAGTACAGCAGGATTTTTAGGAACAATTTGGTTTACCGCATTGGTATTCGTAGCGGGAGCATTTATTGGTGCCCCGATGTGGAACTGGGTAAAAGCAAAATTTCCTTGGAATCAGTAACTAAAATAGGTGGTTGAATGATATCATATAACGAATTATTCGAGAAAAAGAAGAATGATAAGACAGTGGTATTTACCTTTGGTAGATTTCAACCACCTACTGCTGGCCATCAAGTTCTTATAGATAAAGTTTCTAGCATTGCTTCAAGAGTTGGAGGCGATGCTATGGTATTTCCTAGTCCAGCCGAGAGTGGTACGAAGAATCCTTTATCTCATAGGGATAAAGTTAATTTTATGAAAAAAACATTTCGTAAAGTTACAGTAGTAAACGATAAAACAATAATAAATCCATTCTATGCACTAAAAAAGTTTAGTGATGTGGGATACACTAAAGTCATTCTTGTTGTGGGTTCTGACCGAGTTTCTGAATTCAAAAAGACAGTAACTCCATATTTGTTTCATAAAGACCCAAAGTTGGCATTGAATTTTGAATTTGAAGTAATGAGTGCAGGGGAACGAGACCCCGATGCATCTGGAGTTGCGGGTGTGTCTGGAACTAAAGTACGGCAATTTGCTTCAGATGGAGATTATGATTCTTTCAAAGGAAGTATGCCGTCAGGTGCGGCAGACAGAGAAGTAAAGAAAATATTCAATGCTTTAAGAAAATCAATGGGAATAAAAGAATCTAAGACTGTTTCCTTTAGTGAACTTGAAAATAATGACAAACTAAAACCAACTATTGTTGTTCTAACCAAACAAGTAGATGATAATTTATCAGGAACGGCATCAAAAATGGAAAAATCTTGTAAGAAACTTGGAATTCCGTTTTATCCAATTCTCACAGACCAAGCATATGTTGCCGATGAAGATTCAACAAAAAGAAATGTGATTATTCACAATTATGATGGAGAAAACCGTAAGGTAAAATTAGACCTTGGTTCGGTGATTGTATTTGTTCGAGGTTCAGCAATTACAACTCATGGTGGTTTAGGTTTGGTTCAAATATTTGAACAGGCCGGTTCATTTGTTATCAATAGTGCAGAAGCAATGAAGTTTTGCCAAAATAAATTAGCAACTGCATTATCGTTTGAACGAGATGGTATACCATCTCCACGAACAGCATTTGTAAACAACGAAAATTCTATTGACATTTCACTCGAAAAAATTGGTGGGAAATTTCCAGTTGTTGTCAAAACACTTACCGGCGCCGAAGGTATAGGTGTTTCAAAAGTAGACTCATACGAATCTCTAAAATCGGTATTGCAATCTTTATGGAAATTTGATGCAGAAGTTATTATTCAAGAGTTTATGAATATTGAATATGATGTAAGAACATTGGTACTGAATGGCGCCGTTATTGCCTCTGCAAAACGAATAAAAGGTTCAGAAGATTTTAGAACCAATAAAGCATTAGGAAGTAAAACAAAACCGTATAAACTTTCTGATGAAGAAAAACAATTTGTAAAAAATGTTGCAAAAACTTCTGGGTGTTATTTTTGTGGAGTAGACCATATTGTAGTAAACGGTAAAATATATGCGTTAGAAACAAATGGCTCGCCTGGTGTGGGTATGGATAAATATCAAGCATATTATAAGGATTCACCAAAAGGTATAGTAAACGGACAAGAACTTGTAAACCACATAATAGAGTATGTTACAGATAAAGAAAATTGGGCATTTACAAGTAAAGATGTTGGATATATTGAGTATGTTGAAGTTGAAGGTAAAAAGTTAAAAGCAAAATTAGATACAGGTAATGGTTCAGTCAATTCTATTCACGCCGAAAATGTAAAAATTAAAGGCAAGAATGTAACATTCGATTTGCTTGGTAAACATACTATGACAAAACCATATCACGATATAGTCGATATTCATGTAGGTGCAGGCGAAAGGCGAGATAGACATGTTATAAAACTCGATATGGAAATTAATGGCATAACATATAAAGATGTTGATTTTTCATTAGCAGACAGAAAAGAAAATGTATATCCTGTTTTGTTGGGTAAAAAGTTCTTACAGGCATTGAACTATAGTGTAAATGTACATAAGAAGTTTTCATTGAAAGAAGATGTTCAACTTCTCAGAGAACCAGAAATTTTAGACCGTTTGGTACAGCAACTAATGGCAAAAGGGATGGGCAAGAAACAGGCATTTGCTACAGCAACTTCACAACTTCAGAAAAATGGAGTATTGAAAAATGGTTCACAAGAACTTACTCAAAAAGGTAAGAAACGAAATAGTATGAGTGCGGGGGAAAGAGCAAAAGACAGGGCAGCAAAAAAGGATGGAAGAAAACCATCAGAATATTCATATAACAAGAAAACAAATATTGCAACATTGTCAGATGATATAAACTATTCCTTTGAAGATATATTAGAGAAGGATAGAGATTACAAAAAAGAGTATCAAGAATATCACAGCAAACCTGAACAAAGAGCAAATAGAAGCAAGAGAGTAACTGCAAGGCGAAAACTAGAAAAAGAAGGTAAATGCAAAAAGGGTGATGGGAAGGATGTAGACCACAAGGATGGAAATCCACAAAATAATTCGGATGGAAATTTAAGAGTGATGTCTGCTAATAAGAACCGAGGCAGGGATAATAATAAATGGAGAAAAGATTAATTATATAAATATAATTGTCTATAAAATAAAGGAAGTTTTAATGAAAGATTACAAAGAACTAAAAATCAACATCCAAGAGGCCGGTGAAGGTTCAGACACTCCATCAGGTGAACGAAATACAAGTTTTGCTGGCCATGCACCAGATTCAATCTATCAGATTGAAAAGCCAGGAATTCTTGAAAAAATCAATGGATTCATCAAAGCATATACTGATAAAGAATATATCGATGTGAACAATGCTATTGTTGAACTCCGTCAAAGATTAAATACCGTTGGATTTGATTTTGAATATACAAGAAATAATGTGAGTGAAGGTCCTAGAGAATATACACTAACACAATTTGGTGGAAGGTATGGATGGGATATGGAGAAGGGTGATGTAGTCAGTGATGACGGCATTACACACCGTTTAGGCCACGGATTGGTAATTCGATGTGAATCATACCAAACAGATAGTGGTTTATGGAAAATTGATGCATCCATCGTTCCTGTGGCTGCCGAAGGTGTTGTTGAAGAAGGTGTTGAAGTGGATATTGCAAAAGAGAAAGAAGCAATGGAAAAATCCAAAGAGAACATCAAAAAAATAACTGATAAAAAGAAAAAGGATGACGAACGAAAGAAACGAGCGGCTGAAAGAGAAGCATCGGCCGCGAAATAAATAATATTTCATTATGATTACTATGTTTGAAGAACCTATAACAGATTCTAATTTTTTAATGTATGCGATAAAGCATTATCAAAATCCAGAATGTTGTGATATGGAAGAATTTAACGAGGATATAAACAGAATCAAATATATCAAACGCCTCTTACGAAGATATCATAAAACAAAAGAATTGAGAGAACGACTAATACTGAACCATATAATAATTTTAGGGAATTTATTTACGCCCAAAGTTACAAGCAGAATACTAATGTTCAAATTGGAAAAAGAATTACATATTTATTTGAAAACCTTTTTAGTATTTTTAGAATTTATACCAGAGGATGGCATTATGGATGAAGTTCCACTAGACAATAAAATAATTATGAAATTGAGGTCTTTGTAATGGGAGTATTCAATGCATTTGTTGCATATAAGTTTTTGAAAATTCTGTCTACTCCATTCAAAAAAACGGATGCATATAAGACTGGCGTATTGGACAAAGATGGTAATCAACTAATCCGAAGAAAAAACTTTTCATCGGAACAAAAAAAATCATATAATATATTTCATCATCTAATTTATAAGTTGAAGAAAATAATGCATAAAGTTCCTGTTCTGAAAAGTCGAATCGGTTCTTTTGCTACAGCACTTTGGTTTATAAAACAAACAATAAAAGAAGAATATGGCGAATCCGAAGCCACAATGATTGAAGAAGTATTTTTGGATTATTTGAAAGACAACGGATATAATATAGAATTAAATGAGTCATTAATAAATGGCGAAATCAAAGCAGGAGCATATATAAAAGAGGGAAAGAAGTATGATGTGGTTCGTACATTAAAACCATTTGATTATTGTTTGGGTATTCCTTTATATAAAATAGATGATGAAATCGTAACGGAGGAAGAAATGAAAAAATACAAAGAATTTGAAGAAGAAGTGGCAATCGCCAATAATGCAAGTGGTGGTAGTGTTGCAGGACTTGACGGAGAACCGCCCGTATCTAAGAAAAATCAAAAAATTCATAAACGAAAAACAAATAAAAAGGGTGCAACGGCATCAAACAATAATGAATCTATTCAAGAAGCAAGTGATACCTTTGCCGGCAATCGTGTATTTTCTATAACAAACGATGAATATTGTAAATGTATGCACGGTAGAAACAAACATGAAAGATGGGCAAAGAAGTTAAATATGGATGAAATTGGCAACTGTGATATTAGAACATACCACCACAGAAATCCAGCAAAATCTATAATAATACAAAACAATAAAACGGGCGAAATGTCATATCTAGTCCGGCCAGTTGCGGGGGAACAATGAGTGCTAATATTAGCATTGGCAATTAGTTTAACATGCGTGAGTGCATATGCAGATTCGGAGGTAAAGAATGAAAAACATAATGATAACCGCAATAATGTTCGCATCGTTGATAGCGACCACAGGATGCGAAGTGTTCCAAGAGGTGAACAAAGAAGTACCAGCGAACACTTCAACCACAGTCGTGGATTCCGTAAGGGAGCAGAGAGAACAGACAGACGAGATAACGAATGCATCAGAAGTAATCGGGAACGACTTGGAAACGATAGACGACCAAGCGAATTCGATTCTGAACGACATCGCACTAGTTCCAGACGACCACAACTACAACATCGACCCGACTCTAAAAAGCATAGAGGATTCCGCAGAGGGAATCAAAGAAACGGTAGACGATGCACAGAAAGAACAAATTCGGATAGACGAATCCTTAGAAGATTTGGAGCAAGCAA
>Ga0208299_1002086_pt1 | contig 13979 bp, 14 predicted proteins | sample 15_taG_FD_184089 | JGI IMG/M metagenome (GOLD analysis project Ga0208299, IMG submission 184089) | Marine viral communities from the Subarctic Pacific Ocean - 15_ETSP_OMZ_AT15312 metaG (SPAdes) (version 2) | ecosystem: Environmental > Aquatic > Marine > Oceanic | place: Pacific Ocean | collected...
TACAAGCTCATCGTCCGTCCTCCGTTGTGGTTTGCTTCTCTCATCGTCTCTCCTTCCGTTCCTCGCGGGACGCACGGTTTGCACGCCCTAATCAGCACAAGGCTGAACCCCCACGAGGGGGGATGGTCTACGACCACTTGTCACGGTTGTTCTGGACCCATGCCAGCAGATCCTGCCCCCTGAAGACGTCGTGGGGTCTCGGTTCCTTTCCGAGGTCCATCCGCAGGTTGATGTTCCGCAGTCCGGCCTCAATCCGCAGGTCCGTCATGACCTCCGGTTTCAGGATGATGGCCAGTTCCTGAAGCTGCCTGTCCTGAACCGCAAGTGCTGCCCTGATGTCGAATGCCTCTGTCTTCGCGTGTCCCATTGTCTTCATAATCCTGCCCTCCCTTTGTTTGTTTCTCTCGTGGGACGCACGGTTTGCACGCCCTAATCAGCACAAGGCTGAACCCCCACGAGGGGGGATGGGTCAGTCTAGCAAGGCATTCACCCGTGCTACTTCCTCCGTGAGCTCGGAAAGTTTTTCGGTTTTGAGTTTGTGCAACCTTAATAGCTCGGTTCGTCTCGCTTTCAGGAGCCGGACATCGAACTGCTTGAGGTCGTCGACCTGCTTGACCAAATCATCAATACGGACCTTTAGTTTGCTCTCGCGATCCTCAGAGACCTTCATGCGGGTGTCAACCTCGTCTTGACACACAAAGATCCCCACGAGCGGCATGAAGTCGTCTTTGATGTTGCTCGTGATCAGATCTGCGTTGTCGCAAATCTCACTGAAGTATGCCGCGCAGGACTCCTCCGTCTCGATGCCCCTTATGGCCTGCACGAAGTCGTTGAACGCTTTTGTTTCTGATGCCTTACTCATAATCCTGCCCTCCCTGTTTGTTTCTACCAGATACGATTAAGAAGATTGCGATACTCATTAGACCAGTCAGTGAAAATCGTCACGTCAGCGGGATACGTCCACTTGTATGCACTCTGGATGTCTTCAGGCACCCAGACGGGGCAGGGGCCCTGTTCCCATCGGTCCTGTACGTATGCTTGCACCACGTCCGTTGCCGTCAGGCCGATCCCGTTGACCGTGCCCGTGATCATGCGGCTATGATCGTTGAACCACGCATCCTCTTTGCCCTCACGAATGACGATGGTGATCAGTTGCCCGTTCTCATCGTAGTGGCAACCCGTGTTGATATGCTCGACGGTATGAGTCGGTTTTTCCTCTGCTTTCCATACCGTGACAGACCACTCGGCAATCCATGGTTCGTAGTTCATGTCTTCAAAGTCGTGGGGGCTGTTACCTCCGTTGTAGCCGCACTCGACGGTGAGCTCGACTGCCTGCGGGAAGTCCGCCCGCAGTCGCTCTATCGCGTCAGAGATGCCGGACAGCTTGCCGTTCCAGTCGTATTCCTCGGTGCCCGCAAATCCATCGATCCGGTCCCCGTTTGCATCAAATGCGTACAGGTACCTGCCTCGACTCAGAACGACTGCGCAGCCGTACTCTCCGTGGTTTACAGTGTGCTTTGACAACTCTGTCTTGAGGTCTGTCAGCGTAGCGAACTCTGTCATCTTGTTCATGGTCGTCTCCTCTTTGTTTGTTAGTAACGATTCGGCAATGGATGGAAGCTCATCCCTGTAGTGTACTAGCTTCAATTGCGTTCCTTTGCGGACGTGGTAGCACGTTCCCTGCCTGTAGTATTGCACGTCATATCCTGCGCCCCTCAGGTCGGCTATCGCCTTCTCCGGTGTCATGGTCTCTCTCCTCATTGTCTCGCCCTCCGTTGTCGAGCTATCCGTTGAGTCGAAGTCGGCTTGCTCGTCCACCGCGAAGTCCGTCGTCTTGTCGGAGAATCCAGCTGTCTCGATCATCGCCGCCGCCGTGCCCTTCGCGTCTTCCCTGTCATCCGTGAAGTAGTCGGCTCCGGCTTGATATTCGCCATCAATAAACAGGCGAACGCGGAACTCGTCGTCGGTCTTCGTGATCTTCGTCGTCGCGTTGAGTTTGGATGTCTTCATGGTCTCTCTCCTCCCATCTCCGGCTACCCTCGGAAGCGAGGGAGCGGGGGGAGCCTCATCTATGTGCATAAAACATGCCAAGGGTGGGTAGATGGCCGAGAAAGCCCATAATAGCAGAAACGCCACCGAAACAGCCCCGAAATGTACCGAATCCGGTGCCATCCATCCCCGTTTTCTCTCACTTTGTAGAACATGCTCTATCAACTCTCACAACTGACAACCCCCACATTGCAAGGACGTACCACGAAGTATGCAATCCAGTACAAAAGCCACGCACCACGCAAATCCGCCCACATCTCCCCGTTTCCGGCCTCCTCAGCCCATCCCCATAACAACAATCCCCAATCATAGCAGGCTCCCAGCAGTCCGCCCCGTAGCCAGTAGGCGACACACAGCAGGCAAATGCAGCCGAAAGCAGGGTAACCCCACCTTTTTCCTGCCCTCCTGCCTGCCTGCTGCCCCTACTTTGGTAGGCTACCGGAGGGGCCTCTGAGCCAATGGTAGCAGGGGCGGGAGGCCTGCCGTAGGCAGTAGGCAGTGGGAAGGGCCAGCAGGGAAGCGGGGGGGGTCCCCCACGGGGGCGGGTGGCGCGGGGTGCCATGTATGAGAGGGAGGGTAACCCCTCTTCCGCCCACCAAGAGTACCGAGGGAGGACTACTTTGGGGGCTACTTTGGGTTGCTATTTGGGTAGAGTGAGGGTGAATTGCTGTTTCATGTAGCAGACGGGCGTCGTCAGGTGCATATTGGGTACTTGACGGGTGTGTGTATGGGTGATATGGTGCATTTCATGAATCCGAGGGTATATTTGAGAGTGACTGTGGGGGAGTTAGCGAGGGCTGGTGGATTTGGTGAGCGGACTGTGCGTGATCATATTCGTCGTGGGTTGGTTGATCCTGCTGATTTGGTGAGTGTGAGCGGGTATGTTGCGAGTTGTGTGCTAGCGGGGACCCCGCCCCAAGGGGTTGCTGGTGAGGTTTTGGAGTCTCTACCTGCCGAAAAAATAAATCTGGAACCTGCGGTGCTTGATCCTTCTGACCGATCAGCTGCGAGCAAGGCGAAGCTGGCTGCTTTTTTGGGTGATGAGCCGGAGGCGGGAAACGTGGAGGAGGATGAGGAGGAGGTTCAGTTGCGTGAGGAGCGTGAGTTCGCGTGGTTGGAGCGGATGATGTACGACGGTGGGGAGATGAGTGTTGAGGAGTTGGAGAGGTATCGTGAGTTGAAGGGGACTGCTGTGGAGAAGAGGGTGTTGAAGAGGATGGGTAGATGAAACTGGGAGGTGGAGGATTAATTATCTGGCCGCTATAGTAGTTGGTGTTGCTTTGGGAGTAGGGTTGGTGGCGACTGCGTATAGGTTACTGAAACGTCGGCGTCGGTTGGTGGGTCCGCCTGCTGTGAGCATTACTATATGGGACGAAGCTGATTTAAGCATGGAGGAACTGGATAGGTTGTCTGGTTATGGCACACCTTTCCAGTGGATGAGGTTTAATGGCGAGGAAGAAGTAAACAAAGAAGGAGACGCGAGATGAAGACGAAGAGCAGGTTCGAGGTTGAGATCATGGGTGCTAATGGCGTAGAGCGGCGTATCGAGACAGAGGCCGACACTGCGCTAGACGCTACACGAGAAGCATTCCCTCAGATGGAAGACGGGGATGAATATCGTGTGATCCAAGTAAAGATTGACCGTAAGCGCATGGTTGCGCAGACGACATACCGGAGCGAGGACATTATTCCTGCCGCTCCCGAGCAGCCGCCTCAGAGCTTCGGTGCAGACCCTACGGGAGAAGCTGAGTAAGTGATCGTGTTCGTGGGTAGCTCAATGGTAGAGCACCTCCCTGTTAAGGAGATGGTTGCTGGTTCGAGTCCAGCTCCACGAGCCATTTGACATCCTCTCATGTTTGCGAATAAGATGGAGCCTTAATGGAACCAGAAAGACAGAAACAGAAAGTAGTGAATGACTACTTCCATGAGAGGGTGGAAACCGAGAGGTTGGGCCACCAGCCGCCTGATTTGGAGAAGGGCGAGATACGTCGCGTCCTGAAGATGGGGTTCCACCAGAAGTTCCCCCGTTGCAAGTTCAGGGACCGGAGGAAGGCTCGAAAGCTGGATGCCGCTCTTGGTTTCACTCTGGGTCAACAGAAGGCAAATCTAGGGGTCCACACCAAAGCTGGTCATGTTTGCGCTGATTGCCGCTGCTCTAGCGTAGCAGGAGCCGACACCCGAGGCTGGTGGTACTGGCCAAAGGACAACCCCAAGGGCCTTTCTGAGGTTGGCCATTACGGCGTAGGACCGTGCTACAAACACGGGCCACACAGCGTTGAGTACTGGAATGGTGCTACGCTCAAGAAATACAGGGAGACAGTCGTGACTGAGATGGAAGCCATGCAGCAGGTAGGCAGCGCCCCAGACGCCTCAGGGGCCTATGTAGTGAGGATGCAGGACGATGCAGCTCATGGTGAGATCAGGAACGATATCCGCACTTCCCTCGAGATGACTAAGAAGATGGTCACTGAGATCATTGAGAAGCTCGGAAACATGGATGAGGGCGAGGCCCAGAAGGCCGACTTCATTGAGGAATTGCACCGCCTCTACGATGTGCGCCACGACTTTGAGCCTGATGATTTTGATGAGGCTGTCTGGGACCATGCGCAGACCAAGACCCCGCTGACTGAGTCGGCCAAGGGTAGAGCTATGCCCATGACGTCTAACACTGCCTACAAGCTCCAGCTTGCTTTCGTGAAGGAAGTGGCAAACATAGCCAAGAGCGATTTCGATGTATCCAAGGGGGACTACGCCCACAAAGATACAATCAACAGCATGATCTGGAAGTTCATGAAGGTCATCGAGATGATCTACAAGCCCAAGGGTGATGAAGACGACTGGCTGAAACTGGGGACGGAAGTTAAAGATATCCTGATGTCGATGGATGCTGCTGACGGCTCGTCGCTTATGGGGAAGGGGCCGCTATAATGGGCGGGATGTTTGGCGATCTTGCTGCTACAGTTGACTCGTTTGCTAGTGATGCGCAGACGTACAGCCCTTATTACTACTTTGAGCCTTGGTCTTGCGCCACCCCTGCCCAATCTGTCATAGACAAAGCTATGGAGGATGGGGTTGATCTCCTTGGTGATACTGTCGCGCAGCTCGCCGGACCATATCCAAGAGAGTTTCAGGCAGGAGCCCTTCTGAGTCGAAAGCCTGTAGTGTGCCAGTTAGCAGCTTCGCAGGTGGGAAAATCGATAACCTCACAAGTTCTCCTTGGTGCTGCGATCTCCAAACAGCCCCCGTATGCTCTCAGATATGAGAAAGGTGAGGATACCGGAATCCGCAGGCAGGTTTCCCCTATCAATATAATGAGGTTCGGCAGGCGCGACTCCCGTACCGGAACACTCATCGACCACAACATCCACGCTACTCTTGATCCACAGGCATGGAACTGCGGAAACATCGAGGGTGCCGGAATCTTTCCTGAGGAGCTCTACGTCCCTGACGGACAACAGCTTTGGGTTGGCACGATTGCCAAGTCTATCGACACCCACTGGTGGCCGATTCTCGGCGGCATCGGAGCTCAACGTTTCCTCCCTATGGAGTTCCTTGACCAATCCAAAGGCAACAAAGGCACCAACCGGAAAGAGCTTTGTGTCCACGGCCCACGCGACACGACCATCTTCATCAAGTCTTACGACGCTGACTTTAAGACCTTTGAGACCGTCACCGCCCACATCATCATCTACGACGAAGAGCCTCTAAAGGTTGAGCACTACCTCTCTGGTGAGGGCCACAGTGTCTTTCAGCGATTCTCCTTCACGGCCCTCAACGGCCTCTCGTTTTCTCAATCATTATTCCTTGGCTGTATAGATGAAGCCGCCGCCTCCCGCGCTGCAAAGCATGGTGTTGGTGTGTTCGACCGAGAGGATTTCGACTTCTTTCAGGCATCGCGGTACGACTCACCGTATGTTGACCCTGCCCAGCGAGAGATTCACCGGAAGTCCCAGCCTCGCCATGGACGGGTTCAGAAGGTGTGGGGGCGGTACGGGGAGCATACCGGAAACCCGTTCTTTGATAGGAGCAAACTGGAGTATTGGCGCGAGCGGTACTGCCACGGACACCGGAAGGTGCGGCTCTCGGCCAAAAGCGCGTATGATGGGATTGTGAGTAATGGCAACAGCAATCTCCCTAGTTTGATGGATACCAAGATCATAGCTACCAAAGCCAAGGAAGATGACCTTCGTACTGTATTCCGTATCTACGAGAATCCCAAGCCGGATACAGGGTATCTCTGGCTAACAGACGCAGCAGAAGGGGCAACCGACCCCAAGGAGAGTCAGGACTTCAATTTCGGCATGATGGTCCGCGCCCCGACGGAAGATGATAAGTTCGAGCAGCTCGGAGATAACGGCATCGCCCACTATGACTATCCAGTGATCGTCGCCACGATTCGCTCCACGCTACAGACCATCGCCTACGCAAAATACACATCACTCATCCTCCGGTGGTACAACAATGCTGTCCTTGCCCCTGAGCGCGGCCACGGAAAGGATAACGAGGCCTATGGAGTGACCCTTGATGACTGGCCGTACTGGTACTTCAGGAATGCTACGAACGACAAGACTCAACGGAGTCGCCCGAAAAAAGGGTTTGACACAAACGCAGCAACACGCGATAACATGCTCCTGAAGGTACGTACATGGCTGGATGAGTTTGAGAAGGACGAAGACCCACTGATTAAAGATTCATGGCTTTTTGATGAGCTCGCAGGAGCCATCACTAAGGAAAACCGAAATGGCAAAAAGCGTTGTGATCACCCACGGAACGGATACTTGGACGGAGTAATATGTCTGGCAATAGCGACATACATCTTCGACGAGACTCCAGACGTGATCGAATGCAATTACGTCGAACCAGAGAAGAACACGGGTCCGACCTTTCTGGAGAGAATGTTGAATCAAAACTCACAAGGTCACAACTCGACTCCTGTTCGTATGGGCGAAGGCGTAGGAAAGATAAGTGGTAGGTAATGGATACACCCAAAGAATACCTCGATGCTCTTGACGACGCGATCAGACAGCAAGCCCCGTACTTCAACGAACTCATCAAGCTCCAGTCATCCTACGACAACAAAATCGATCCCGCCACATGGGCGACTCACTCGCAAGTCCCCACTGCCCAGCACTTCATCATGGTCGAGAACTCCCTCGGCCCCGCCATGTCCGGTTTGTTTCCTGAGACCAACGGCCTGCAACTGATTCCCAACGACGACGAAGTCACCGCCGAACAGTGGACCACCGCTGAGTGGGCGCTGTGGACACAACTCACCTACACCATGCACCTGCGCACCCGCACGCTGCCGTCCGTCAAAGACTGCATGAAGCTCGGGATCGGGTACGGGATCGTCGAACCGCATTCGTTTACCCCCGAGGTAGGCAAGATAATCACAGAGGGTCAGAAGAAGACTAGAGTGATAGGAACAGGCGAGGCGAAAACAGGTATTAGATACAGGTATATATCCGCAGGCCGGATTATCCCTTATCCAGAAGGAAATGACTTTGATGGACCTAACGCCGTGCCTATGTTCTGGTTTTTCGACCCTCATCCTTTAGTAGATATCGAGCACATGTACAGCGGCGACCTGCCGAACGGGGTTGACAAGGAAGAACTCCTCGGTTCCATGGAAGAGGTTCGCACCCTCGCCAAAGAATTCGCCGAAGGTGGCGGGAATCAACTAAGCAAGTTCGCTGCAATCATGGATGGGGTGGAGGATACCTACAATCGCAAGGGTCGTCGTCGCTCTGATGTCGAGCCTGTTATGTGTCCGGTCATCAAGGTCTTTGAACAGTCGAAAGGCTGGACGTGGATTGTCCCGAGTCGAAACAATGAAGGCCTCATCATTCTCCGTCGCCGAACCACCGTGCAGAAGATGCAGAGCGGCATGGTTAAATGGTCTGCATGGCCGGACGGCAACCGCTGGTTCTCCATGAGCACCCCCGAGGCTGACCGTGTTCGCGGATTCGCCCATGATCTCTGGTTTAATTTCATGATCGACATGATGGGAAGAGCAAAGAACTCTGTACGTGTCATCAACAAGTCAGCCCTGCCAGCCGGACAGAAGGACATCCCCGACTATGAGGATGTGTTCATCAGCGGCAGCGTGAGAGATGCAGCCGGATTCTTGCAGCCTGATAACATCGATCCAGCCCTCATGGGGATGGGGCAAGTCATCGGTGATCTTGGTAACAAGATTCAGGGCCACAACGACTTCATGCAGCACAACGTCACCAGAGGCGGCACGCAGGCATTCAACGCACTCCTCGGTACTATGCAGGCTCGTGAGCTCTTAGGTGTTGCCATCCTTGAGACCGGAGCCCTCACTAAGGTATTCGAGATGGTTCTCGGGTATATGCAGCTCCTAGTCCCTGCTGACGGTATTACTCTGCGAAGGCCTGTATTCGATTCCACTGAGAACAAACGAGTCATCGAAGCGCAGACTGTGACACCGGAAGACCTTCGGCACAGCTACAGCCTTGACCTCGACCTCTCTACCCGTCGCATGCTTGGTGGCATGAGCTTCGAGGAACGACTCCGTTTGCACGAGGCCATCAAGAATGACCCGAACGTCTATCCCGAGATGCGAGATAAGGTGCTGCCATTCCCTGAATCCTTTGCCCGTCGCCTCTGGAGGCCAGCCGCTCAGAGAGAAGCCACTCAAGAGGAAGATCGAAACATCGAAGTAATTAACGCATTGAGCGGTGGCGGGGCGTCTCCACCCCCAACAACTCCTCCCGCCCTGCCACCAGCTCCTCCTCAAGGACTATAGATGGACTCATGGGAACAAAACCTGTCGGTGAAGACCACTCAGGCGATCATTGAGATCCTGAACAATCTGGAAACTCAGATTCCTGTTGTGAGATCGCGGGCTCGCGTCATTGGCACCCCCGCTGAGGATGTTATCTTCGGTGAGCTCAAGGCAGAGCGCCAGCGACTTCGCGGTTTGTACCAGAAGATCACCGCAACCCGTCACTCGAACATCGTAGCCGCCGAACTTGCTAATCTCCAAGGCAGGGAAAAACAGGTGGAGTACATGATCGAGGGGTGGAGCTATGCAAAAGAAGTAGACAAGACGCTTGACAGGCGGATAGAGATTTGTAAAAAAGTACTAAACGAGAGACGGGAACAAGAACAGGACAGGAGAATCGGTGATGAGTGACAGCACAAACGGCGATATCGCTAGCGAGTTACAGAGAATCAAAACCGCGATGGCGAGAGACGCGAACGAAGGGTTCGAATCTATCGGTGAGCTGGTGACCAAGCACCATGAGGCTCTTGCCGAACTGGATCGTGCAGAAAAGGCCCGCGACAAATTCGCTACGGCGAATGACGAGGCCAGCAAGATCATCGGACGCAAGGGTGCTGAACATGGCGAGATGCTGAAGCAGTTGGAAGAAGTTAAGGGAGAAAGGGACGCGCTTCAGGCAAAATTGGACGGCAGATCCGACGGAGAACCAACGCCTAAGCCACAGCAAAATCAACCTCCGGTACCTCCGACTAAATCAGTCGAAGAGCAACTTACCGAGGTCGAAGGGTCGCTGACAGAAGAGCAATGGAAGTTGGCTGGAACGCTGTTGTCGATGGTTGAGGACAAGGACGAGGCGATTGCCTTGGACGAAGACCCCGCCAAACGACTCAAGTTTCTGAGTGACCTGAGGTCGAATAAAGAAATCAAGGAAAAGCCAAAGGCCTTCACGAGGAAGAAACCTGCGGCAGAGCCTAAGCCCAACGGGGGCGAGACTCAAGTTGAACAACTACTGAAGCAACTGACCAGCGTGCCACATGGGCCAAGTGGACGGGTTGTTGCTGGAGGCGGAAGCCGCAGCAATCAACCCCAGACCGACCCCCGACTGCACTAGCGTGGGCAATTACGAAAGGACTACGAAATGAGAACTGGGAAAGCATTTGGGTCTGGAACACAGACCACCATCAATCCTTCAAAGATCGGCGCGGGACTGACATCTCTTTATGATATGCGCTATCGCCCCCTCTTATGGATTGGTGACGAGATGGACGAACGCATGCAGGTCGTGCAGAACATTCATTCGCTGACGACGCTTATGGACACGCTGCCCGAGCCTACTTCCTATACGATGACCAATCCGGCAGCGCATTGGACGGTTGAGAACGACCTCAATCTCTTCACTTACATTGACAAGGCCATGTCGGCAGCAGACACCAACATCAGCATTGCCGAGCCCAAGCTCGCCAAGGTTGGCTGGCGTTTGATCCTTCCGGCTACCAATCAGATCCTCCTCGTCACGGCTATTGACGAAGACCTGAGCGAAAGCTGGACGAATGCCGCTGGTGATGCTTGTAACGTACAGGTGAACCGCACGAAGCTGTCGTCGCACAGCATCGCCGCCACCCTGAACGCCGAAGTCCGTCCTGCCCTGCCGATCCTCGGTGAGAGTGGTATCCCGAAAGAGGGAATCTCTGAAGTTCCGGGTGATCCCATCTATAACTTCGCTGTCATGTCCGGCATCTTCGTCAAGATGACCGTTCTCCAGCGGAACATGCTGATGGGTGGCGACTACGGTACTCACGAGAAGCTCGTGAAGGACAACGAGAAACTTCTGGCCGTCATGGCTCAGGCTTCGATGCTGGGCGACGTGCGTAAGGCTGTGAACGACGACGACGAAGGCATGATCTATCAGGGCAACGGCCTTGTGGCTCAGTGTCACAGCAACGTTCTGAACCTCGGAAACGTTGGTAACAACGCCACGTTCCAAGTCATGAGCGAACTCTGGGATGGCACCTTCGATTCGGCCAACAGCTCGGCATCCAAGACTCACGTAGCAGGCGCACGCCACTACATGAACCTGCTGAACACGGCCCGTCAGGAAGCCGCGATCACGGAAGACACGCACTACAATCCTGCAATCGGCGTCAACGAGTTCTCGTGTGACACTGGAGGTGGAAACCGCGTCGTTGTCCAGCGTCATCCGCACGCGATGAACGGCAGCTACTCGGACTGCGGACTTACCCTCGACATGGGTCTGCTCGCACGCGGTCAGCTCGCTGGGTTCGAGGGATGGAAATGGTCGTTCGATCTGGACGACAACAGCCTTCAGGGCCTGACGCTCAACACGAGCGCCATCGTCGGTAGCCAGATGATTGCTGTCCTCGACCCAGACGCATTTGCGTTTGTTCGTGGTGGCACGACTCCGGTTGTCAAGAGTCGTAACAGCGTGAATGGTATCGTCACTGATATCTCGGCGCTGTAAGAAACAAATATGGTAGCGGGGAGCGATCCCCGCTGCATCTCAAAGGAGAGTAATGCAAGTTCACGAGTTAGCAAAGTTAGCTGGGGTTGAGTCGAAGGAGATCGTCGAGCTTCTGGGTGCGGACTCGCATTTGTCCAAGGTGTCCGATGAGGATATCGAAAAGGCCAAGGCGAGGTATGCGCCCAATTGCGCGACACAGAATGTTCCTGAGAAGCAATCTCGCGAGGGCATTGTCCGTCTGTGGTCTGAGAACCGCACGCACCGGATAATGGCAAGCAACGGCGAGACCATCATCATGGAAGACTTCCACCTGACGGTACACAAGGATTCTGACATTTACAAAGAGATCAAGAAGAGCCAAGATGCGGAAGTTCGCGTGGTTATCGATAAGCCATTTGCGAAGGTCGCAGAACGCGCTTCGTTCTCTTCGTTTTTGAAAGATCGGACAATCACTGATCAGGGCAAGCAGTCGCTTCACAGCGGCCTTGACTGGCTCAAGGGGTTGTTCTTCCCGAGCGAACTCGAACAGGTTGCCGTGCTCTTACAGGAAAGTGCAGGATTAGAAGGGGTTATTCAGCTTGCGGTAGATACCAAGAGCTACATGACCCTCTAAAACGTACTTTATCCTTCTGGAAAAAGAGTAACTTAACGTCACAAAAGGAGATATTATGAAAGACTCATCTATGAGATACGGGAACGGGAACCTTGGCGGAATCCAGACGGTCGGACCTCTGGGCCTTCCGGCAACGATGCCGATGCTTTCGCTGCGCTGGGCACCTGTGCCTGTGCCGGGAGAGGGTGTTGGGGAACGTCGCGTAAGCGCCACGTTTGGCCATGTTAATGCCACGAAGATCACCACGGTTACGATTAGCCGTGAAGACTTTGACGGCACCGCGCTGGCAGACCTCACGTTTGCTATCACCGGAGCCGCTGCCAAGGTGGCATGGTCTGGTGTGTTGACGGCCTCTGCTACGGCAAGCGCCTCGACGATCAAGGAACTGATGGACCTGCTGAATGAGATCGACGGACTTAGCTGTGAAGTGCTGAATGCTCCGTACGACCTCGACATCAACACGGCCACTGGTCTTGCTGACGTGACTGCGGTTGACATTCCTATCGGCGTTGGAGCCGAGACCGCGCTTGAGACCATGTTTGGTGTCAACTCGGTAACGAAGACCTCGTATCTGCGCGTCGGTATCCCCGAGGTGTTTGATGCTGGTTCGTTCAAGCTGGTGAAGGCCGACGGAACGTGCTCTGGCACGGTCACTACGTCCAAGTTCAGCATCTACCGTGACAACTACGCCGAGTACGGCCAGACCGCCGAGTACATCATCAAGGACGAGATCCTGACGACTGCTCGCAAGGTCTATGTTGGTGCGGACGCCAACGTGAGCGGCCCTGTCGCCTCTGTACGTGGCTCGCTGATCGTCAAGGTTGATGGCGGTTCAAGCACTCTGTCGGCGATGGACTATCGTTTGCAGATCATCAACGACCAGCTCGGTTCCTAGAAACCCAAAAGCCCTAGAAGCCCCTCTCTCTGGATAAGAGGGGGGGGCTTTTTCGCAACAGGAGACATCATGATTAAGAAACTATCCATATTTGCCGCACTCTCGCTTGTTTTCTGTGGAGCCATCTTTGCAGCACCAGAGAGATTCATGGCGGCACTTGGCACGAATACAGTCGCGGAGTTCGACGTAGAGAAACCGTTCCAGCTTGTTGACGTGACGGCCACAACGAACGGCGTTGCTGCCGACGTGATAGTTAGCCGCATCTGGGTCAGTGAGTCCTATGTCATCTACGACAAGGTTACGACGAACCTATGGGGCACTGTCGAGACGAACTCGACCGTTGCTGGACCCATCCGCGAAGAGGTGACGAATACTGTATACGATTCGACAAGCGACACCCTGCCTACGCCTTACATCTTCCTCAAGGACGAGGTGATTCAGGCAGACTTTGGTAGCACGACAAATGGGGTTGTTCGCATGGTCGGCTCGAACGAATAAAGACAGCTTAATAGGAGAGTGACATGCGTAAACTTCTGTATGTTTTACCGTTGTTTCTGCTTTGCGCTGCGTATGGAACCACACCCTCCTACGAACGGCAGATTGCAGATTTCAGTACTGAGGCCGATGTAAGCCAGTGGCACTACGTCCTAAAGCAAGGGATGAATGGCTACGAGCTGCCCATCGACTTCATCAGTGGTTACACTAATGGGGTTGCAGTCGATCTGAACCTCACCGGATATACCCTTTCGCTGAAGATGCGAAAGCCTACGGGCGTTGAGTCTGCTAGCATAACCGGAGTGAACTCGGGGACGTACGGGACATTCGCCTGTACGTCAAACTTCCTGTCCTCTCCTGTTTCTGGCTGGTCGTTGATCCTTGTCGCACAAAGCGGCGAGACAGTCGTCAATCAAGCAAGCGGCAACATCACAATACTGCCTTCTCCCGAGCTCGATTCAGGCGACCTGATCATGAGCCGCTCTGTCAACATCCCGAACTACACTTGGACAGGACAGTTCGATACCAACAACCTGCCGATGCAGGATATTGTCGAGAACACCAACACTGTCGACTCTACAGCTCGTGCTGGTGTGGCAAGTAACGCTGCTGATATTGCCGTTCTAGAGACTGGCAAGGTGGATGTTGTCACGTTCAACATCCACACCAACGAACCAATCGCCACCAGCGGCCATGG
>Ga0208299_1002087_pt1 | contig 13974 bp, 16 predicted proteins | sample 15_taG_FD_184089 | JGI IMG/M metagenome (GOLD analysis project Ga0208299, IMG submission 184089) | Marine viral communities from the Subarctic Pacific Ocean - 15_ETSP_OMZ_AT15312 metaG (SPAdes) (version 2) | ecosystem: Environmental > Aquatic > Marine > Oceanic | place: Pacific Ocean | collected...
CTGGAGCCATTAAAGAAAAGATAGAGGCTTATGGTTATAGTACGGCTACTGGAGATATAACAGGCGTAACAGCTGGTACTGGTATGTCAGGTGGAGGAACATCTGGTACAGTAACACTTACAAATGCAGGGGTTACTTCAAATGTTGCAGGTGCTTTAATTGATGTAGACTCAGCTACTGGAGCAGTAACAATAGCTGTTGATTTATCTGAATTAACAGATGGTACAGCAGATGTACACTCAACACAAGACGAATTAGTTTATTTAGATAATGGTTCTCAAAAACGAAAACAAATAAGTGAAATAAAATTATCAGCTTTTAACAATGATTCAAGTTGGGCAGCTGACCAGACAGCCGCTGATATGGCAACTTTATTTGCAGCTTATGGTTCTGGAGTTACATTTGGAGACGATGTAACAATAGACGGTGACTTAACTGTTTCTGGTGATACTGTTACTGTAAATGTAGCAAACTTAAATGTAGAAGATAAATTTGTTAATTTAAACAATGGTGGTGCTGCATCTGATGGTGGTATTATTATTGAAGGACAAGGAACGGCATTAGGTTGGGACGAATCAGAAAGTAGATGGGGAATTGATTTTACGGGAGCTGCAGAAGATGATACTACTATTGCACCAGATGCTTATGTATCTTGCGTCGTAACAGCAGACGATGCTAATTATAGCAAAAATGGTAATATAAAAATTGAATCAAGTGATATCTATATTTACGTTGAATAAAAATTATGTTAAAGAGGTTATGGATGGCATTCAAATCAGGCAAAGCTATTAGTAAAGCAACCGGTAGAAACACACGAACACAAATATCAATAGTTCAATTAACTAGAGAGGAAATGGGTATTCTTCTTCAATTAGTTAAGAATTCAAATTTTAATGGTGAAATGATAGACCCTCTCTATCATCTCACAGCAAAACTTCAAAAAGAATATCTCAAAGGAGAATAGTTATGTTAAGTATACAAGATTATGGCTTTCTAACGACAGCTGTAGGTAATATACAAATTAAAGGGTCAGACGCACCCTATGTTGCAGAAGTATTAATAAAGCTTCAAAAGCTTGTTGATAAAGAACAAAAGAAAATAGAGAAAAATAAAAAATAAACTATATATTTATAATATATAGAAAGTTATTGGCCTGATGTTGTGGCGACATTGGGAAGTGGGCTTTTATAGTAACCAACCGTAATAGGAGATAAAATATGCCATCATGGAAAAAAATAGTCGCTAGCGGTTCAGCTGCTGACTTATCATCACTAACATTAGACACACCATTGGCCATAGCAGAAGGCGGCACAGGAGCTACTACTGCTGCTGGAGTACGTACAGCAATAGGCTTAGGAACAGCAGCAACAAGAGCTGATTCATACTTTGTCCAACCTGCAGATACATTTTATATTGGAACAACTCAAATTGCACACAATAGAAGTTCAGATGGAAACTTTGCTCTTGCTGGGATTACATTAACAACACCAAATATTGGAACACCAACTGCTGGAACATTAACAAATTGTTCAGGTTTACCAGCGGCTAATATATCTCAAGGAACAATGGCTTCTGGTATGGTTTTAGTAGCACCAGCATTAGGAACTCCAGCAAGTGGTGTTGCAACAAATTTAACAGGGACAGCAGCAAGTTTAACAGCAGGAACAGCAACTCTTGCAACAGTTGCAACTGTAGCTAATACAGTTAAAATAACAGATAATGAATCTTCAAATGAAACTAACGCCATTATATTTACATCGGGTGGCGATGTCGACGGTGGTAATATAGCTTTAGAATCTGATGGACACTTAACATATAATCCTGCCACAAGTTTACTTACAGTAGGTTTTCTTGCACCAACTGTTGGTCGTAAACTTGAGTTACCAAGTAATTCAACTGCAGACTTGAGAGGTGCTGACATTGTTTATTTTGGAACAGGTGAAGGTCTGACATCAGGAACCATATATCATTATGCTGCTGATGGAGAAGGAGGAGGAGCATGGATTTCAGCAGATGCAGATGCAGAGTCTACAGCAAAAGGAATGTTGGCAGTAGCTTTAGGGTCAGCTGCAACTGATGGGATGTTATTAAAAGGTATGGTAACCTTGGACCATGACCCTGGAGCAATTGGAGATGTATTATATTTATCAACAACAGCTGGAGACGCCACTTCAACAGCTCCTAGTGGTAATGCTGATATTATACGTATTATAGGTTATTGTTTAGCTGAGACTGATGGAATAATATATTTCGATCCTGACAAAACATTTGTAGAAGTGACAGCGTAATGGGTATAGGTAAAGTAAGTTCATTAGCAGTAGCGAGTTTAGCTAAAGTAAATAGTTTGGTTAAGCTTAGCGTAAATAAAATAAATGCTGTAGCAGCTAGCTTTGCAGCAGCTTTTACAGATGATAATGCAGTAGCTAAATCAATATCAACAGGAACTGCTGAAGCTGTTTATATATCAGATTCTGATGGTAGTTATACCTATGACCATAACGATGCATGTACAGTTTCTTTTTGGGTTAAAGTAGGATGGAGCACTGCTTTAAATACCTCTATACATTTGTTCTCATCCACAGATGTAGGAGCTGCCTCTGCTTGGAATGATTTATATAGAATTTACTATACTGAGCAAAATAATCGATTAAATGTACAATGGGGGCATAGTGGTAGTGGTAGAAAACAACAATTTTGGTATTTCCATGATTCATCAGGTATGTCAACTGCATATAACGCAGCTGGTTTAGGAACATCATATTGGTCTGCTACAAACAGGGGAAATACTGGTGACGATGATTATACCTTAATAACAATAACAAGAGGAACATCTAATTCCGCAGCACCTGCTAATCTAAAATTATATTGGAATGCTACTGATTGTGGTACTGGTTATTATGCAAGTGGTGGAGGAAGCGGTACACCTAGTATGGGTAATAACGATAAACAAATTTTCTTAGGTTCTACTAGTTGGGCTGCAAATTATAATAAAAGTGGTGATAGTACTGCAACTAAATTTAATGGAGTAACCATTTGGGATAAAGTATTAAGCTCTGCAGAAGTAACCGAATTATATAACAGTGGTGAGCCAATGAATGTAGAAGACCATTCTGCTTATAGTGATTGTGCAGGTTGGTGGAACTTTGAAAGCGATGGAAGTAATGAAATAGATGGTGGTCCTGATTTCGATCAAATAAATGGCAGCTCAACTGTAGAGGCAAAATAATGAATTATTATATAGTAACAGAAGAAATATTTGATACTCTAACAAAAGAGAATATATCTTTTATGCATAAGAGTATAGATAAAACCAAAAGGTTAATCGTGACGATAGACACGGTGAATGATAGAGTTAGAAAATTCAATAATATTAATACATGCTCTAATTATACTTTTACAAATCACTCTGATTGGGTTGGTGATGGTTCTGGAATTGAAACTTGGGAACTTGAAGATACAGAATATATTCCAGAAATAGATGATTAATGGCCATAGATATTTATATTTATAATAAATGATTAAACTAATAGACATATTAAATGAAGGAGTATACGACCCAGGTATATTCAAAGCAGTTTTTACAGCAGGTGGACCAGGTTCTGGAAAATCTTATACTGCTTCAACACTATTCGGTATGCCAGAAAAAATACCAACAGTTTCAGCCGCAGGTCTCAAAGGTGTAAATACAGACAAAGTCTTTGAAACACTTCTTAAAAAGGCAGGCTTAGGAACAAATATACAAAAGATGGGACCCGATAAATTTGCGCAAGCAATGGAGCTCAGAAAAAAGGCCAAGTCAGTAATGGGTGCAGCAATGAAAAATTATATAGATGGAAAGCTTGGAATGCTTATAGATGGAACTGGTCATAATGCATCTAAAATTTCAAATAAAAAGAAAGGTCTAGAAAAACTTGGATACGATTGTTTTATGGTATTTGTAAATACATCACTTAAAGTGGCACTTGAAAGAAATGCTAATAGAGAAAGAAAATTACCAGAAAAAATAGTTAAAGAATATTGGAATGATTGCCAACAAAATTTAGGAAAATTTCAATCTATGTTTGGAGCATCAAACATGTTAATTGTAGATAACAGCAAGTATCAAGCATTTGCAAAAGAAGTTACGAAAGCTGCAAATGAATTTGTTAGAAGACCAATACAAAATCCAGTGGCAAAAGCGTGGATTAAAAAAGAATTGGAATTAAGAAAATCATGAGTATAAAAGTAATTATTGCTATATATCCTGGTAGGTTTCAACCAATGGGCGCTCATCATGCAAAAACATATCAATGGCTTACTGGCCAATTTGATAAAGCTTATGTAGCTACAAGTGGAAAAGTTGACCTTCCTAAATCTCCATTTTCTTTTAATGAAAAGAAAAAAATAATAAATTCTTATGGAATATCAAATGTAGTTAAGGTAAAAAATCCTTATACGGCAGAAGAAATTCTTAAAAAATATGACCCAGAAACCACAGCTGCAGTGTTTATGGTAGGTAAAAAAGACGCACAAAGACTTGGAGGTAAATTCTTTAGACCGTGGAAAGGCAAAGCTGAAGTTGGATATAGAGACGGAGCTTATACACTACTCGCACCCCACGTTTCAATGAAAGTACCAGGATATGGAGAAATGAGTGGTACAAGTATAAGAGCAGTACTTGGTGACAAATCACTAGATAAAAAAGAAAAAACCAAAATATTCAAAGGTATATTCGGTCATACAAAAAATTACGATTTAATAGTTAATAAGCTTGAAAAGTTAAATGAAATCATGGAAGGGTTTTGTCATTATTTAGATATACCTAAATTATTAAAGGAAAATTCTACAAACGGTGAAACAGCAACAATAAATCCAGTAGACGATGGACCAAGAGGCTATTGGGGAAATCAAAAATCATGGAAGGCATTCGGTAAAAGGTCAGCTAAAAGTTTAGGTATGGAAGTATTAAATTACATTTCAGGTGATGAGGAATTTTTTGACCACAAAACTGAATTCAAAGCTGATATGTCAGGAGGCCCAACAGGAGCAGTATCATATTGGCCAAGTGGTGTTCCTGGTTCTATAGCTGGAACCAATTATCTTAAAGATAAAATTGGAAGAGAGCCGTATGAAAGATGGATGAAGTGGTCTAAATATATTGCAACAATTGTAGGCTGGGAATTTGTAACTTATTTAGGCGCTGAAATATCTGCAACATCAAATAAAAAAGAACCAGTTAATTGGGATAAACCGCCATTAGACAAATCACCGAAGAAAGAAAATCTTGGCCAATGGTTAGCAAATCAAATATTGCTAACAGAAGGTGGAGCGTATGGCCACATGGCACATCCATTCGATGATAAAGGCTTGACGTTTGGAGACTTTAGACAAATTATAGATATAGCACTTCAAGGCAAATTAGATTTAGAAAAAGGTGCAACAGAAAAAACAGATGGACAAAATCTTTTTATTACTTGGAACGATGGACTAAAAGCTGCAAGGAATACTGGTGATATTAAAAAAGGTGGTATTGATTCAAAGGCAATTGCTTCGAAATTTGCTGGCAGAGGTAATATAGAAAAAGCTTTTAATTTTGCAATGGCAGATTTATCAAAAGCAATTAGTGGTATAAACGATAAACAAAAAAAGAAAATATTTAACGATGGCAAGAATTGGGTAAATATGGAAATCATGTACCCAGCATCTTCAAATGTAATTACTTATGATGCACCACATCTACAATTCCACAATGTATTACAATATAAAGATGGCAAAGCTATAGGTTCAGTAACAAATGGAGCCAAAATATTGGCAGGTATGATAACACAAGTCAATGCAAATGTTCAAAAGAGTTTTAGCATAATTGGCCCTCAGTTTTTGAAAGTTAACCCACACCAAGACTATTCAGTGAAAAAACCATATTTTTTAGGCAAACTAAATTCGTTAATGAAAAAACAAAATATGTCTGATAGTAATACATTTGGAGAATATCATCAAGCATATTGGGAAAATTATATTGATAAAAAAATTGGCAATGTAGACAATAATATAAAGATGGGACTTGTTAAACGTTGGGCATTTTTTGACAAATCATTTAGGTTAAACAAAAAAACAATACCAGACGAAAAGCTTTTAGCAAAAGCTCTAGAAACTGATAAACAAAAACATGAAGAGCAAGTAAAGAAAAATATGTTACCATTTGAAAAATTATTTTTTGAGTTAGGAGCAGAAGTACTTAAAAACGCTGAAGGGTTCTTAGCAGCAAATCCAGACAAGGCAGTTCAAAATGTACGAAAACAAATTAAGTCTGCAATTTCATCTGTTAAAAAAGGTGGTGATATTAAAAAGATAAATAGATTGGCTCAACAATTAGATAAATTAAATTCAATTGGTGGTATGAATTCAATAGTACCAAGTGAAGGCCTAGTGTTTGTATATAAAGGTAACACCTATAAATTAACTGGAGCATTTGCACCAATTAACCAAATAACAGGAATGATACATTTTTAAAGGTTATACTATGAAACAATTTTCAAAAGACAAAATTCAGAGGATGAGAAATCTCGCAACAGGAAACTATGGCGATAAAACAAAAGCTAGCTCTGGTTATAGAAAATATAACGACAGACGAAAAGAAGGAGATGTATGGGAAGAGAATGGTAAAATTTGGACAATAAAGAATGGAATAAAACAAAATAAAACAAAATTAAGTGAAGCAAGAAAAGAAATGAAAATACCGCTTCAATGTCCTAGATGTAAAACATCAATGAGAAATCCTGCTCACAAAAAAATGTATAGATTATATAAGCATTGTTTGCTTTGCCAAACAAAGTTTGAACGCAATCTTTATATAAAAGATAAATATAAGGATTGGTTTCAAAACGAGGTTGAAAAGAATTTTAATTCATGGACAGAATACCAACAAAAAAGATTTAATACTTGGTTTGAATCATTAGATTCTAAACATTATATAGCAGAATCTGGTGATATCGAAGATTGGACAAGTCTTACAGAAAAAACAAAAAAAGATATAAAAAGACGTTTTCAGGATTGGATGGATTCTGAAAAAGAAAAAACAAATAAACTACTAAATGGAGAAAAGTTATGAAAAAATTATGGAAAATTTTATTAGGAATAGGAGCATTAATTGTTGGCATACTAGCATTTTCATCAAAAGGTGGTAAGAAGAAATTTAAAAAAGATTTAAAGGAAAACAAAAAGAAAGTTAATGCTGTAAAAGTAAAGTCAAAAAAAATTGAGATTGCAAAAAAGAAAAGCAAAAAGAAAATAGCTATAATGGAAAAGAAAATAAAGGTACTTAAGAGAAAGAAGAGACCTACAGCAAAAGCAAAAAAAGAACTCAAGGAGTTTAAGAAAAAATTTAGGAAAAGAAAATGAAATTCATTATATCAACATTAATAGTTTTATTATCATTTAATGCATTTTCACAAGATACAATAAAAATTTCTCAATTTGAAATCGATGGTGTGATATCTGCTATGGACACGCTGATGGAGCAAGATTCTATAAACAATATTTTAATAGAGCAACAGACAATACAAATAAATAATTTCAAAACTTTGACCAAGCAAGATAGTATACTGCTTATATATAAGAACCAAGAAATTGATTTATTAAACGGCCAAATAAAATTATACAATGACAAACTTAAAGTAGTTGACAAATGGTACAATAAAAGATGGGTAGGTTTTATCATGGGAGTTGCAGCAACAGCTACAATGATTCATGTTATAGATTATTCACTACCACAACAATAAACTAAAAACATATATATTTATATATAGATATGGCCAATAAAACTATAAAACAAGCGTTAGTAGAAGAATTTACAAGGTGTTCTCAAGACCCTATATATTTTATGCGAAAATACTGTTATATTCAACACCCAATAAGAGGAAAGATAAAGTTTGATTTATATAAATTCCAAGAAGAATCTTTAGTACAATTAAAAGAAAATAGATTTAATATAATTCTTAAATCACGTCAAATGGGTATTTCGACATTAACCGCAGGATATGCTGTTTGGAATATGGTTTTTAAAGAAGACTTTAATGTTCTTGTAATTGCAATAAAACAAGATACTGCAAAAAATCTTATTACAAAAGTTAGAGTAATGCACGAGCTTTTACCTTCTTGGTTAAGAGTTGGTACAGAAGAAGACAATAGACTTTCACTTCGACTTAAAAATGGCTCACAAGTAAAAGCAGTTTCATCTGCACCAGATGCTGCAAGGTCAGAAGCACTTTCTCTTTTAGTAATTGATGAGGCAGCGTTTATAGATAAAGTAGAAGAAATATGGACAGCAGCTCAACAAACATTAGCCACTGGTGGAAATGGCATAATGTTATCAACACCAAATGGTACAGGTAATTTATTTCACAAAACGTGGACAGAAGCCAAAAGAGAAGAAGGAATGTTTAATCCAATTAAACTACATTGGACATTACACCCAGATAGAGACCAAGCTTGGAGAGACCAACAAGACGACCTCCTCGGACCAAAAATGGCAGCACAAGAATGTGATTGTGATTTTATAACATCTGGAAATTCAGTTGTATCAGGTGAGCTCCTTGAATGGTATCAAGACAATATGGTTATAGAGCCAATTGAAAAGAGAGGTGCAGAAGAAGAACTTTGGATTTGGGAGTATGCAAATTATAATAAAGGATATATGGTAGTGGCTGATGTTGCAAGAGGTGATGGCAGTGACTATTCTACTTTTCATGTTATAGATATAGAAAAAATGGAACAGATAGCAGAATATAAAAACCAAATAGGTACTAAAGAATTCGGTAATCTTTTGGTAAATATAGCTACAGAATATAATGAAGCTCTACTTGTTGTAGAGAATGCAAATATAGGTTGGGCTGCTTTACAACCTGCTATAGATAGAGGTTATAGAAATCTTTATTATACATACAAACATGAAGGAGTTCATGATGCAGCAACACAATTAAGTAAAGGTTATGACTTAAAAAATAGAGAAAACATGACCCCAGGTTTCACAACTTCAACAAGGACCCGGCCTCTTTTGATATCGAAGCTAGATATTTATTTTAGAGAAAAAGCATGTATTGTTAAATCAAAAAGACTGATAGACGAGCTATTTGTTTTTATTTGGAATGGCCATAGAGCAGAAGCTCAAAGAGGCTATAACGATGATTTAACTATGGCTTTTTCAATTGCATTATTTGTTAGAGACAATGCAATCCGTTTACACACAAAAGGATTGGATATGAATAAAAATGCAATAAATAATATAGTTAATACCAGAGGAGCTTATAAAGGAAATAACTATCCTGGTCACGACCCTTGGAAGATGAACATTAATAATGATGACGAAGATTTAACCTGGCTATTATGATGGAGTAAAAAAACAGATGGCTGATAAAACATTTTTTGGAAGATTAAAAGCATTATTTTCGACAGGTACAATTGTTAGAAGAACAGACAGCGGACTTAAGGTTGCAGATTTAAGTAGAGTACAATCAAACACAAAGCTTGCTACAAATAGACTTGTAGATAGATTTAGTAGAATTTATCAAACAAATTCTTATGGATATAATCAACAAGCAAATTTTCATACACTAAGACTACAGTTATATACTGACTATGAAATCATGGATGAGGATTCTATAATCTCATCAGCACTTGATATATATTCAGATGAATCAACACTTAAAAATGAATTTGGAAATGTACTTGAAGTAAAAACAGATAATGAAAATGTACAAAAGGTATTACACAATTTATTTTATGATGTACTTAATATAGAGTTTAACGCATGGCCTTGGGTAAGAAATATGTGTAAATATGGAGATTTTTATCTTAAGTTAGATATAACAGAAAAAGTAGGTATAACAAACGCACAACCTTTATCATCATACGAAATGTTTAGAGAAGAAGGTATCGACCCAACAAACATTGATTTGGTAAGATTTATACACGACCCAAGTATGGGAGGCCAACAAGCATCAGTTGGTGGCTCACTTCCAAAAACAGAATATAATAACTATGAAATAGCACATTTTAGAATGCTAAATGATATGAACTTCCTTCCTTATGGAAAAGCTATGGTTGAACCAGCAAGAAAAGTTTGGAAACAACTAACTCTTATGGAAGATGCAATGTTAATCCACAGAATTATGAGAGCTCCAGAAAAAAGAATATACAAAATTGATATTGGTAATATACCTCCAAATGAAGTTGACACATATATGCAAAGAGTTATTCAGCAAATGAAGAAAACACCTTATATTGATGAAACTACAGGACAATATAATCTTAAATTTAATATGTCAAATATGTTGGAAGACGTATATCTTCCTGTAAGAGGCGGACAAAGCGGAACAGAAATTGATACATTGTCAGGAATGGAATTTGGTGGTATTGATGATGTCGATTACTTAAAAGCTAGAATGTTTGCAGCACTTAAAATACCAAAGGCTTTTATGGGATATGAAGAAGGTGTAGAAGGAAAAGCAACACTAGCCGCACAAGATGTTAGATTTGCAAGAACTATCGAAAGAATACAGAGAATTTTTATTTCTGAGCTTACAAAAATAGCAATGGTACATTTGTACTCTCAAGGATTTACAGAAGAAGAAATGGTTGAATTTGATTTGGTATTAACTAACCCATCATCAATTGCAGAACAAGAAAAATTAGAATTATGGACAAGTAAATTAGATTTAGCTAGTACAATAAAAGATGGTCAGATGGTATCAGAGGAATGGATATATAAAAATGTGTTTAATATGAATCGTGAAGAGATTGAAGACGAAAGAAGAAATGTTATCGAAGATGTTAAACAGAAATTTAGAAAATATCAAATTGAAAATGAAGGTAATGACCCTGAGGAATCTGGTGAAGCTCTTGGTACACCACATACATTGGCAACAATCGACCCTGAAAATACTGAAGGGGCAGATACACAAGGTCTATGGGAAGAAGGTGATGAGCAACAAAACGAATCAGGACAGGGTCGACCAAAAGAAGGAACAAAATACGGAGCTCAAGATTCGGCAAGAGGTAGAGACACAGTTGGTAAAGAAGAAAGGTCTCGAGATACAAAGCTTAAAAATAATAAATCTAAAAGAAGATTCGAATCAAAGCGAATAATAAAATTATTTAAGAAAAAGAACCAAATTAAATCAAATCTTTTAAGTGAAAGCAATCTATTAGAAGACGATATATAAATAAGTTTAGTATATTTATATAATGATATATAAAGATATACGAAGTAAAAAATTATGAAACCAAAACATTCTAAATATAAGAATACAGGAATATTATTTGAACTATTAGTTAGACAAATAACAAGCGATACTATTAACGGTATTGAAAAGTCACCAGCAATAGGTATTATAAGAGAATTTTTTAAGAAAAATACAACTTTGAAAAAAGAGCTCATACTTTATCAAACACTTCTTAAAGAAAAGTTTAATACAGAGAAAAAAGCCGAATCATTTATTGACGCCGTATTAAAAGAAAGAAAAAAACTTTCACTAACAGAGTTAAGAAAACAAAAATATAACCTTATTAAACATGTTAAGGAAAATTACGAGATAGAAGAGTTTTTTAAATCTAAGGTTGAAAATTATTCTGAGAATGCTTCGATATACTGTTTGTTTGAAAACAAAGTAAATCCATCACAGTCAGTTAGATTTAGATATAGTTTAATTGAAACTATTACAAATAAAAAGAAAAATATTGGTAGAGTTAATGAGACATACCAAATTTATTCAAAACAAGACAAAGACATTAGAATACTTTCATATAAAATATTATTAGAAAAATTTAATAAAAAATATGGAACATTAAAGGCAGGCCAGAAAACTTTATTAAGACAATATATTAACAATATATCAAATACGCAAAAACTAAAAGAATATTTACATTCTGAAATAAATAAAACATCTGCTCAAATAAATAATCTTACTGAAAAAGTAAATGACAATGTTGTTTCAATAAAACTAAAAGAAGTTGCAACACAATTAAAGTTAGTTAAAAAAGAAAGAAAAATTAAAGACAAACATATGTTATCAGTTTTACGAGCATATGACCTTGTTAATGAGATAAAGAATGTCATTAAATAAAAAATTAGATAAATTGTTTGAACAGGACTTCAAAAAAATAGAAGAAGAAGAGTTAGAAGAAGAAAATATAACAGGTAGCGGAGAAGCGTATAATACAAAGTATGCATTTGGTAAAAAAACTGATGATGAAACTACAGAGAAATCGGGATATAAAAAAATGAAAGAATCAAAATTTATGAAAATGGCAAAACTCACATTAATGAATGAAGTTAACTATAATGAATACAAAAAAGATGAATCGGCAACTTCAAAACAAAAAGTTAATCGAGCAATAAAAGAAGTTAATAGTAAATTATTTAGAATAGAAAGAATAATTAATCAAAACATAAAATTAAAAACAGAAACAGGAGTTGATTCAACAAAATATTGGAAATCAACAAGAGGTAATTTAGCAAGAATTTCTGAAAGAATGACAAACATCGCAGAAAAATTAAGGAGATTCTAAAAATGCAAAAAGGATTGCTAATAGATTATACAGCTTTTGAAATTTCTCCCAAACTTATTAGTGAGTCAGAAAGAGAAAATAATGGTAAAGTTATTGTATCGGGCGTACTTCAAAGAGCAGATGCAAAAAATCAAAATGGTAGAATATATCCTAAAGAAACTTTAATGAGAGAGGCCAAGAAATATTCATCTGTACAAATTGCAGAAAATAGAGCTTTAGGAGAATTAGACCATCCAGAGTCATCAGTTGTAAATTTACAAAACGTTTCACACAATGTTAAAAAAATATGGTGGAAAGGTAACGATTTATGCGGCACAGTAGAAGTATTAGGAACTCCAGCTGGTAACATATTAAAAGAACTATTAAAGGCTGGTGTAAAGTTAGGTATATCATCTAGAGGTTTAGGTTCTGTTGAAGAAATACATGAAAGCGGAGAAGAGCCCTCTGTAGAAGTTCAACCAGACTTTGAGTTAGTATGCTGGGATTTTGTTTCAAATCCATCAACACAAGGAGCATTTATGCAACCCATGAATGAATCTATAACTCATAAATCACATAACAAATATAATAAAATAAATAACATAATAAATGAAATGCTTTGCGATTTAACATGCAAGTGTTCATTACCAACAAGGAGCAAATAAAATGAGTCAATTCGATATTAGAAAATGGAGAAACCAACTCAATGAATCTACAGGACAAAATAAAAGAATGTCCGAGCAAGAGAAAGAAGAAACATTAGAGGCAGTTTCGAGATTTAATGAGTTAGGTAAAAATATATATAAAACTCAAGAAATATCTGAGTTAGTAGAAAATATAAAAACAATGGCTGAAAACGCCAGTAGAATGGCAATTGAAGAAACGGCAGATTGGTTCGATGCTGTATCAGTAAAAAGAGATACAAAAGCTATTGGTGAGTCAATAAAAGTTTTCGAAGGTACATTTAGAGAAATTTCTACACTACAACAAAGATTAGAATCTGTGTTTGAAGATATTGGTGGTAAACTTGGTAAGTACTATGAAATCAAAGAATTAAATGAAGAGGACGTAGAAGCTCCTGAAGGTGAAGAAGATTTAGAAAATGCAGACGAGCTAACGGATAAACAAAAAGAATATCAATTACTCTTTAAAAAAGTATTAGCTAAGGAATTCGATGTAGAGTCTCCAGCTGATTTAGATGATGAGCAAAAGAAAAAATTCTTTGCAATGATAAAATATAAAAACGCAATGGACAAAAAAGAAGGAAAGTTTAATAATAAATTCCAAAAACAAGTTAATGAAGCTTATAAAAAATTAAACAAAGCGGTGAGAAAATAATGATAAAATTTAAAAACATACTTAAAGAAGCTTTTGAAGGAATGAATAATGTAGTATCTATTGGAGGACCTATACAAATGAAAGAAGCTGCTCCAAAAATGAAACCTAGCAAAG
>Ga0208299_1002088_pt1 | contig 13974 bp, 15 predicted proteins | sample 15_taG_FD_184089 | JGI IMG/M metagenome (GOLD analysis project Ga0208299, IMG submission 184089) | Marine viral communities from the Subarctic Pacific Ocean - 15_ETSP_OMZ_AT15312 metaG (SPAdes) (version 2) | ecosystem: Environmental > Aquatic > Marine > Oceanic | place: Pacific Ocean | collected...
TCTACTGTAGCTTCTTTTTTTTGTTTACAACTTGAACATCCCATAATTAAAACTTTTTGTCAAATATAATAACAAAAATATGAAAGTGTATTTATTTAACTCTCACCTTTATGTCTTTATTGGGATATTTTACTTCGTACATTGTATTTGGTTCTCCAAATAATGTGTATTCGTCTGATATGTCGATTTGTTTTTTTACGTCGTCTTTATACGCTTGTGACGTTTCATTTAATGAATACTGTCCACCTACTTTATTATAAACCCTCAAATCAATGACATTTAATACCCCACCAACATTATTTACCTTTTCAATCAATTGGGACATATAAATGTTTTTGCCCATCTCATGATTGGTTATATCCATATAATTTTTAATCTCATCTATAGCTTCAGATATTATCTCTGATTTGGAAACAGATTTATCAACAAACAAATCGACTTCGAATTCCAAATTTATAACCTTACCATCATCAATGGTGATATAATCGTTCATCATTCTAAAATCAGAAAGATAGTTAGATATGTTTTCTTTTAGTGTGGAATTGGATGAATTGTCTAATTTACTACTAGAGTCTAATCCTAATATATAAATTTTGATTTTATTTTGTTCTTCAGTAACACCACATCTGAAAGGTACACCGTATCTACCCGGCATCAGTCTTACCCTTGATTGATAGTCTTTTAGTGTTACACATCTATTCTGTGCCGAGAAATTATATTTAATAAGGTTTCTTAGTTCCTCAGTACTCAACTCCTCAGAACCACCCATTGCTGGTAAAATGTTATTTACCTTTAATGAAGATCTAACAGCTCCGTTTATTGTGTTGTCTTGTCCGTAAACTGAAATATTAGATTCGCCAACAGTTTTTATTATGTTTACACCGATGTTACTAGCTGCACCACCACCCACTCTGTATTTTATAAATAAGGTTGAGTTTGCCGGCAATGTCTCACCCAAAGACATATTATTCATCAATAATGTCATTGAATCAACTAATGTACTATCAGCGGCAAATGATTTAAGTGATGTGGCATCTTTCATGCCAGCACCGAATGTTAGTTTTATGAACCCTTGATCAGTATATTCTGTAGAAAACTTTTTACTAATATTTTCCCATTTGCCTGGTCTAACCTTACTTGTGTTAGTTATTCTGTTTGTATCTTCTACAAATATTTTATCTTGTGCTAAAGCATCTACCTCATGCCATACGTTATCATCATCTGTGAAACTGACACTTGAAGGGTTTGTTGTGTAGTTAGTACCATCTAAGGCTATTACACTATCTACTGATAACACGTTCTTTTCTGGTAATATAATATCTAAGAATGGTTTTGAATCTGAAGCGTTCACAACTTTCTTAAACACTTTTGAACTACCGTTCACCACTATTTCTTGTTTTGTGATGTTATAACTAGATATTGATCCGTCACTGTCTCTTACTGGTACAACTTTTCTGTTTGGGTTTCCTCCATTATTGAATGGTGATGAGAAATCTATGTCTTCAATATTTTCAAATATCTGTCCTCCACCACTTACTTTAGAACCTTTTCTTATAATTGGCGAATAATCAACATCAAAGGTATCACCATCTACAGGTAGGTTTACAATATATTCACAAATGGTAACACTAGGTCTCTTACCAGGAACTTTTAATCCAAATGTTCTTGCCAACGCCAATAATGATCGTCTCTCTTGTGCGAAGTCAATCATTGTCTCTTGAAACATTCTGTCTGTGTGATGTGATAACATATCACCAACAGCAGCGTTCATCTCCAATAACATCATACCGATGCTTGCATCGTTGAAGTCGGACATAGTATCTGGATAATACTGTTTGACATAGTTCACTAACTCTGTTCTAATGTCCTGAAAATTTCTTGCGTAATATTTAACCTTGTTTGCCATAACCTACCTTTTAAAATGTAACCATTACATAATCCGTTGATTTGAATATACCAGATGTTACTGAAAATTTGATATTAACTGCAACAACGTTTCTATTGGAGTCTTCAACTAAAAACTCCATATCATCTATTACTAAACCAGGAATGTATTTTTTAACACTTTCGTTTATTTCTCTTTTTATTTCACCATGACTAATCGCATCATTCTGTTCAAAAACGTACTGATATAGATTTGTACCGAAATCCGGCATATATAACCTATCACCTTTATTTGTTAAAAGTAAATGTAATAAATCAGACTTTATTGCCTCTTTAGTAGTTTTGTTCAGTTGTAGGTAATGCCCTTCATTGCTCTTCTGAAAGGGAAACCTAATGTTTATGTGTTTCTTATCGATAGCCATATATTCATAAATATCAATGTAATAAAAATCAAATAAAGATTTTAAGTTAAATTTATTTGATAATGTCAATTATTTTTTGTATATTTGTAGATATGCGAGCTTATAATGTAAACATAAAGGGATTCCATAAGTATTATTTTGAAAGGGACATCGTTGTTAGAGCGGTTAGTGAAGGTACTGCAATAAATCGAGCTCTTAAAGAATTCTGGAAAGACCCAGCAAACAAGAAAAGAAAAAGAAACACAAAATATCTTAAAATACATATAGATTTATGAGTAGGATAAACACAACATCAAAAGGTATTCGTTATATTAAATTAAAAGATATTGTAAAAGGATACACAAATTTTACAGAAACCAACCATAAAGAAAGAGCTGATTGTGTGGTAAACGCATTTGCTGCCGTAACAGATACCGCTTATTCAGAAGCACATAAATTTTGTAGTTATGTGTTAGAAAGAAAGAATAAACGTGGTGTTCATCATTTCCGTAAAAAAATGGGTATTATTGATACCATATATGATTGTAACAGAATATTAAAAAAGAAATATAGAAATATTACAAACCACACCGGATTTAAAATAGGTGATAAGTTCTTCGATCCAAAAAAGATTCCTTTAGTAACGAGGTATGGTAAAACCCGCGCATCACAAATGACGGTGGGCACATTCGTTAAACACTATCCAAAAGGAAAATATATTATATCAATTAGAGGACATGCCTTTGCAATCATAAACGGTGTTATCATAGGAAACAAAAGTGATTCTCGCGATATCAAATGTAGAGTAGAAAACGCCTACGAGTTCTATTAGTAGGCATAAAAAAAGCCCAAACTATTATGTAAGGGCTTTCTCTTTTTAATCAAAAACATTATGTAATTTCACAAGCTCCACCAGCACAAGCCGCTTCACCTTTTAAATCAGTGTTGTCTTCCAACTCTACTATCTTAGATAAGTCAACACCACTAAGTGATTTCATCATCTCTTCATATACCGCTTTAGTACAATCCTCAAAAGGTGCTTGCGTGTAAGCTCCTCCATCAAATGGTAATACAGATAAACCATTATAGTGTTCTCTATTATTCCACATCCATTCCCCAACTAAATCCCATTCATTTTCTTTGATTGAAATTGTTGCAGAAACATTATGAGAGTTATTGCCACTTCTGTGTCCCGGTTTAACCCAGTTCTCAGTAACAGTCTTTATCCTGTCTAATAATTGAAATACTGATTCTCTTCTTGTTATAGCACCTTTAGGTGACTTCTGCGGTACTGATATAACAGCAGTATCGTGAGGTCTAAAATATTCGTCCTCAACAAGTTCTGGATGATGTATTTGAAGGTAGGTATATATAGATTCGTTCTTACCTACTCTGATACGTCTGATATAATAAAGTCCATGCCAAGCATGAATACCACTTGATGTTCCCAACACTAATGATGTTGTACCCGCAGGTTTAACTGTGGTACATCTAGCAGCAGGATTTATTTTAAGAAGTTTTGCAACTTTTTTGTTTTCATCTTTAACAATACTAGATGCTTCAGTCATGTTATAACCCAAAACTCTACCACTTGCAATACCGGTGAACGATACTCCGATAAGAGCTTCCTTCTCAGTTGTCTCTTTCCATATTGGTCTTAGATAATGGAAGTCCGTATAACCTGCTTGCAATGTTCCAATGAACGCTGCCGCCCTTACTCTTTCATTTAAATCTTCTTGCGACTCAATATCTGAAACGTTTACCTCTGTTAGATTACAAAATTGATTTGGTCTTAGTGCGATTTCGCAATTATGTACGAATACCCCAGAACTATTTATAAAATTATCATCAGTACTTGATGTTATGATGGCAAAATTATGAGTACCCTCAACTGTCATATCATATACATCTTCTTTTTCTGTTAAAAATTCTACACTAACAACTTTATGGTTAGCCATGTCACATAAATTATCTTGTAATTGAGAAATGGTTTTTACGTTCATATCGTTTAACCTTCCTTTGGATAGAAATTTAACGCTGCATGTCTCTAAAATTTCTTTCTGTGTTAGTCTTTTGGACTTTTGAACTCTTTTATTTCTCAACCTAATTAACATTTCATCTGAAGTTATCCCGTTAGAATTTGTATTATTAACTCCATATTGTCTGTTTGATTGTTTTTCTTTCCAAGAATCTAAGTCCATAATTTTAAAGTAAGAATTATTATCTCCAAGCATATGTGCTCTGTTATGTTCTTTGGCGTCCATAACATCAAGATTTTCAGGTAGATCATTTAAACCATTACCATCTATATGATGTATGTGTTGTTTATTATAACCTTCCTTTATAATATCATAATATTGTGCAACATGAGAATATTGGGCTAAATCTCTACCTGTGTTAGACCCTATCATTCTATAATTTCTATCTAGTCTTTTAAAAGAATTAAAAGGCATTAAACTAATTCCTGTGATTAAATCTTTAGCTTCAACATAGTTACAATCTCTTAACATAATTCTATGATCAGGAGTACATCTAAAACTAGACCCATCATCTAATGTTACTTTAACCAAGTCCGCATTCTTTTTGCTAACCCATACATTAGAACAATAAGATGTTACCACTTGTCCGTTTTGAGTTTGTATTGAGTAAACCGGTCCCTTGTAATTCTCTTTCTCTAACTGAGCAATGCTTACCGCATTTCTTCCATCTGCTGTTGCAACCAAAGTATCACCAACAAAGCAGCAAGGATTCGTGCCGTAATCTTTATCATTTGTTAAATAAATACCAGGTTCTCCAGATCCACTAGCTTCAATTCTAGACCATAGCTCACTGAAAAACTCTTTTGTTACTCTATGTCTTAGTAGTACCGCTGAGTTGTTTGCACGTCCTCTTTGTGAGTTTTGTTCCCACCAATTACCAGTCTTAGCTGCAATCATTTCTCTATCGTCCGCCGAAAATAATGATATAAGAGCCGCTCTTCTGATACCACCAGCCAATACCGCATCGGCAATATGACAGACAACATCGTGAACATGAATTGGTTCTAACTTCTCTCCATCTTCAAAATCATCTAAGACACCTCTGATTTTTGTTAGACACTCCCTTAAAGGAACTGGTCCCGGTGCTTTACCACCTGATGTAACAAGTCTTGCACCTTTGGCTCTGATATCGCTGAAGTCAAATCTAATCTGTGGTCCACCAAAGAAATAAGATTTTATCAATGCTTTAACAGCATCAGCCCACCCTTCAATGGAATCACCAATTAAAAATCTTTGTTCTTTAACAATGTGTGGTCTCCTAATCTCAGGTAGTTGATCAATATGATGTTTTTGTACAGAATATCCAACTCCTGTACCACCTAACAATAAAAACATAACTTCGTGAAATGCCTCCCAACTATCTAATGGAACATATGCACAATTATAAACTCTGTTTGGTGATATTTGTATTGATTTGCCGGCAAACTGCATACTTCTCATTGAAGGTAATACTTTTTTGTTGAGGACTTGTTCATACGCCTTATTTATTTCATCCTTTAGTTCAGGATAACGATTAGTGTGCATCTCTTTATTTCTGTTTACTAATTCTTCCCATGTCTCTCTCCTGTGTTTTTCGGGGAGATACTTAGCATACTTCATATGCACTGTAATATCTGATAAAATTGAATTTGATAGTTCCATAAAACTTGTTTGTTTAAAAAAATTATTATTAGTTTTTTGATTTGGCAGCCTCAATAGCTCTGGTAACCTGAGCCGATCTTTCCTTCTCTTTTTCGTGTCTGTGTTCTAACAATGTCATCCCTCCAGTCTCCTCAGTATTTATATATACACGTCCATTGTCAAAAGCCACATCTTGGAAAATAATTCCGTCTTTTCCGAATCGGGATTTTAAAATTGATATCGTTGCAAGTCCGTCTTCTCTTTGATCCATTGTCTTGCCGACGGACATAATGAAGTGTCCAATCTGCCCCTTTTTGATTGAGCCACCCATTTGTGACCCACCAATAACTTCTTGATCGATTGCTGATCTATTACCTTGAACAAATGTCCAACCAACAACATCCAACTCAGATATCATTGTTTCAAACTGTCTCATTATTTTTCCTTCACCTGACCATTCTTCTCTTCCAGGCTCCGTACTACATACACAGTCTATGTAATCCAATAATATAATATCTGGCTTCATACCATCGCTGATAAGACTCCTAAGATATTGTTTGATGTGTGGCATGGTTGTCCCATCTGAAGGAAACTTCTTTAGTTTGAGATTGCCCTTACCTTCTTTCTGCACTTTAGCAACGGTATGTTCGATGAATTCTTTGTTTTCCACCAATTTGTTTAATTCAATTCCTGTCCAACAAGCCAAATGTTTTCTTTGAATAACTTTGGGGTTGTCCTCAAAAAATATCTGAACTACGTTATATCCCGCATTGAAAGCGGAATTGGCAAACTTTGTTGCTAATGTGGTTTTACCAACACCGTATGAAGAAAGTACTACACCTAACTCACCTTTGGATAAACCCCCACCCATTAAACTATCGATACCATCAATACCTGTAGGAACTGGACTTCTAAAGTCGTCGGATAATACATCACCCAATGAATCAAAAACATCAATGGTGTCATCAGCACCATCACCAACAGCAAGAGCTTTCTTTAATAAGTCTTCACAGTCGTCATATCTTTCGAAGTCACCACTGTTTAATATTTTACTGATTTCTGTGTTGGCTTTCTTTAACTCTTGTTGTTTGCAAAACTTTAATGATTTCTCTTGAATAAAAATGGAATCTCTCAAATCAACGGCTTTAACCTCTTTGATAACATCCAAAACATATTCAACTGTGACCTCTCTCTTTATATCAGTTTTGATTATCATTTCCAATGTGTCATAATTGGGAACAGTATCATATTTTTCGTGATAATCTTTTAGCTTACTAACAATCAATCGCATGTATTCGTCATCGAAATACTTCGGCTCCATTATATCTATAATCTTGCCGGCAAACTTATGATCCGTCATTATTTGGCTAATCAGTTTTATCTGAAATGTCTGTCCTAGATAACCTAAATAAACATCTTCTTTACTCATATATATAACTTCTTTTTGGGTTTAAAAATAAATATCATCAAAGTGTCTGGTCGAGATACTTTGTCTCATATTTTTTTTGACTTAATGTCTTTTGTATCTCTCTAATAATTTTAGGTATACTTTTTCTAATGTCAACAGTATATCTAACCTTTGGTGGGTAAAAATTTCCACTGAATGGTTTATACGCAACGGACTTCTTATCTATCTTTATTTCAAAAGCAAAGATGTCTTCATTCTCAAATACATCCTTAACTTGTATCTCTTCAGGTTTTTGAAACACGTATGGGTTATGATACCCCCAAAGGTAATCTTCAGCCTTCTCTCTTAGATCTACTTCTATCATATAAACACAATAATCGGCAAGTTCTTTCATATCCAAAGAACGAATGGATCTTGTATTGAAATTGAAAATATTAAAGTACCTTTGACATATAATATTTCCATTTATGTAAAGGATGAATTCGAATCTCTCTTCTCTTACTTTCTTCATAATTAAATTTTTAAGATTTTAAATATAATTTTTTTTCTTTTTTAATGATGTTTTGGAATGGCATTAAATAGTTTAAATACCCATCGTAACCTCCAGGTATCGCCTCTATAATACCATCCTCAGACATCATATGTAAAAGGTTTTTATTTGTTCTACCATCAGGATCTATATGTGCATCAAATAAATGATCAAGACCGTCTTTACACCCTTCCGTAATCATAGGACTGGATAAATCCATTATCTCTCTGTTTATCTCATACAATCTTTTCCCTTGAGAACCCGATGTAACACCGTTTATGATATTGTCCAAAGCCACCAATCTCTTCTTTCGCTGAGACTGTATGTCTTCCAGTTTCACAAATATTTCTTCCAATGTAACCTTTTGAGTTACAACCTCTGGAATATGTTTGATAATGGTTTTGGCTTTAACTCCTTTAACACCCTTTATATTATCACTAGTATCACCTTGTAGAATTTTCATCAACAATGCGTTTTCATGATGGAAACCGAAAAATTTGTTAAAGTTATCTGGTGTTATCCTCGTCTTCTTATCTTGAAAGAAAACGCTAACGTTTTCATTTATCAGTTGACACATATCTCTGTCGTTAGTTATAATAACCACTTTTTCGTTTGGTTTTATGTTTTGGCAATAATAACCAATACAATCATCACTCTCAACAACAGGATCTTGATATTGTCTGATAAACAACTCTTCAAGATAAAGTTTTACTCTTTCTTTCTGTAATAATAAATCTACGTCTTGAGGTACACTTCCATTCTCATAGTCCTTACCTCTGTTTGCTTTGTATTCCGGTAATTTCTTATAACGTAACTTACCGCTAAACTCACCATCCCAAAAGACATATACCTTATCAACAATATTCTCATTGATAACCTTTCTTAGTGTAGTAACGAATTGATACAACCCACCGATGTGAGTCCCATTGTAATACATGTTCTTCGCACCGTAATAAGATGTTTTTAAAATTGCGTCCCCGTCAACTAATAATGTATTTGTAACTTTGTTTCTTGGTGGTCTTCTCACAGACTCATATTAAAGTGGTAAAAAAAAATAAAACTAAAAATCATCAGATGTTTCAATGATAGAACTAACTACCTCGTCATCTCCCAATACAATATCACCTTTTGCTTCTGCACCAAATGATTCAAAAACTTTGAACCAATAGTCAGCGTGCTCGGCTTTGTACTTTTTAATCTCCCCATCTGATGCCTCCAAAAACCCATGAGGGGTGGCAATAATCCGTCCATCGGAAAATCCCAAGCCATTCATATGGTTCTTGTAAATGCCTACCTTCGTTCTCATAGCGAAATTCACCTTCCTATTGTTTTTAGTAGCAGGAATTCGTGAAACCCCAGCACTAGCTTCGTTCCCAAAAAGGAAAACCAACGAAGATGATAGAAATATACTATTACCCCCTTTTGGTTTTATTCTCGGTACTGCTCCGTAACCAATAGGTATTTCTACCCAAGGTTGGTTTACGAAGATAGCAGTGTTGGTGTATTGTGATGTCTCCTTACGGGAAGACGTTATCCTCTGTGCTAATCCCATTCCCCATTTTTCTGATATAACTCTAGCGGTATGTTGGTTTCCACCTTTACCGTTAAAACTCATCTCACAAGGAATTGAACCAATAGAGTCTACACAAAACACCAAATCGTATGGTAGGTTACCGGCAGCTTGTTCGTCCAACATTGAATTCATATAATCAAACACTTGTTCAACATATTCAAAACCAAGCTTATCAATAAACAAACCATCCCAATAAACTTCTCCCGTCTCTTCATCAACTTTCTTCTCACATTCCAAACCCAATAGTTTAGCATGTTCAAAACTCCATTTCTGTTCAGTGATGATAAAAACAGGTAGTTTACCTTTCTTCTGAGCGACAGCACCTGCTTGAATAAGAGCCGTTGTCTTTCCAGTATCAGAATGTCCCAATAACATATTCACATGACCTTCAGCAGGTCCTGGAATTCCACATGCTTTTTGAAACGCCTCACCAAGATCAAAATACGCATCTTCCTTGTATTTAACTCTTGTTGAGAACTTCTTCTTGATATCCTGAAAAGATGTATTACTCTTTTTTAAGGGTGCTTTCCGTTTCGCCATGACCTATTAAATTAAAATGGTAATTCATCATCGTCTTCAGTAACTTTAACGTCAGCCTTTGTAGGAACGTTGGTGCTTGCATCAGTAGTCCTGAATTCAGTTTCCAATTCATCGTTCTGTTTGGCAGTTAAAGCCTCTTCCGTTGTGAAACCTTTGTTCTCTTTGTCCCACACTGGTGTCTCTTGACGAGCAACAATTTCCAAATATTCAATTGGTTGAGCTCTGTAAACATCTTTGTAAGTTTCAGTGTTATTTAACCAAGTCTCAGCCTTAGTCTTTTCACTTGTCAACAATTCCTTATCCCCAGGTATAATAGCGGTTATAATGCTATATCCTTTGTCGCTTCTGGACAACATTAAACTAACGTCTCTTCCTTCACGTGGATCAGTAATGTCTCCAAACTTTTTGAATAACGCAATAAGTTTGTCAAATACACCTTCACCTTTATAGTTATGTCTGAATCTCCAGAATTTTACTCCCTCATCTTCAGCATCCCTATCAATGACTTTAAGAACGTACCATTTACGTGGTCGATAGACACGAGCCAACTTTCGATCGTCTTCTCTGCCTGTCAACAACAAAGCTTGTTCAGCTTCGTGTAATGGACAACTCTCACCGTCATTTAATTTTCTTGAGTACAACTTTCTCCATTGTCCTCCTACTTGCATTTCATGCCAATACGCTTCAACGAAAGGACTACCATCTTTGGCAGGTAATATTCTACAGGTTTTCTCCCCTGTCTTCTCTCCTTTTCTCAGCTTATCAGAAAAATACTTTGTTAAATCTACGCCACCACCACTAGATCTAGATGGTGAATCACTACTTTTGTTTTGCTCATACTGATTTAAAATGGCATCTAATACATTTTTACTCATAATCAACTTCTTTTAATAATTAAAAAATAATAACAATACAAATATAATAAAAAAGTACCAAAAAGTAAACCCCCTAAGAGGTCTTTTTTGATACTTAAATGTATTAAATATATTTTATATTGTCAACTAATGCGAAGTATGCTAACCTTAAAAATGTCTAATGGGATTTGCGAAATCACCTTCATATGCTTCAACTTCCCATACCCTATATTCTTTCTTTTCAAATCTATTGTCACCCAATTCCATTGTTATCCATTTAGACGACGAATCTCCAGCAAAATATTCTTCTTCGTCATAACTTCGTAATGTCACAGTTTCTTGACCAACTATCATGATTCTATATTTTATTTCTTCACCATTATATTTAACAAAAACTGTGTCACCTCTGCTCATGGGCCAATCTTTCGGATGATCTTCAGGTTTAAATCTTTTCCCTGTACGTCTTTCTATTTCTTTGGTCATAGTACGTAAAGCCTTATTCATGACGATTCTAATATCATCCCATTTTTGAATTGCTTCGTCGTTACTAAGACTGTCATCATTTAAAACCAACTCTCTATAAAATCCTTTCGGATTTGATTGTATCAATTTAAATTTGATTTTATTTGCCTCATCTTTCAACTGATCTGTACTTCGTACCGATAGTGATTTTATCATTTTATCGTTTAAATCAAATTCTTTTAAAACTTTTGTTTCTGAAATTCCCATTAGGGATTTCATTCTATTTACTTGTTCGTTTAAATTTTTCATAATAACTAAATTTTTTCTTCTGTTGTTGTACTCGGTATAATAACTGCCCATTGTCCGTTCCATTCACTTGCTCTTGGAACATCACCACTACCAGGCCATGATGATAATAAAGAATATACTGTTCCGTTTGGAATGTCGTCAGCAACTTCCGCCTTTAATGGTTCTGGTACATATTGTAAATCAGTTGTTGGTCTAATAACCAAAGTGATAACATTTGTTTCAAAATTTTCTTTTGGTTCACTTGTTTCAATCGCTGGGACTTCAACATTGTTTGGACCTTCTTGTTTTGTAGCTGTTGTTTCATTTGCCCCTTCTAAGTTCGAAGCGTCCTCCATTCGTAATACTAAATCATAACCAGTTACAGAATCTGTTTGAGTTGTATATAATGCTTGTTCTGGATTTACCTCAGTGTTTTCAACTGCCGATTTAATCTGTGGAATAACGTTTTGCCAATTATCTAAAAATACAGAACCTTTTCCGAATCCTGTATGTGAGTCTTTAATGTGTCCTTTTACCCAAGCCGCAACAATTACTTTAACACCATTTATAGTTTCACAAATTTCATCATCTAAACTTGGTTCTATAATCTCTTCAGATTCTGAAATTCCCATTAGGGATTTCATTCTATTTACTTGTTCGTTTAAATTTTTCATATCTACGCTGTTGGGAATACTGATGAGTTGTTCTCATCATCATCAAAACTTTTTGCGATGTTTACCTCATCATAATCGGCTTTAACATCATCCATTGTAAGAGTAAGTTCTGGTTCTTCCACTTCTACATCCGTATCTAACATTCCTTTGTCTGACCAAAAGTCAGTGAGTTTAACATTATAAGGGTAAGAATCCAAACTTCTTAATTCCAACTTCTCTATTGGTGTTGGGTTTCTTTGTTTTATCTCATCTTCCAATGAGGTAATCTTTGAAATGACTTGATCCATACCACCTACTTTGCTTTCCAAATCAGATAGTTTTCCCATTAGGTCTTCCATCTTGTTTACAACCTCTTCTTTCGCTTCTTCAGCGGTGTCAACCAATGCCGTAACATCAACCTCAATTTCATCACCAGCAGGTTCCGCCATCGCCATTGGATCCTCAATTGGTTCTTCAATAGGTAGTTCTTCTTCAGCACCAACATCTGCCATTGGTTCTTCAATAGGGAATTCTTCCTCACCACCAGCATCAGCCATTGGATCTTCCATTGGTGATTCTTCACCACCTGGTAACTCTCCCAAATCCTCAACAGGCTCTTCAGGTAATTCTTCTTCTTGTTCTTCAAGTTCTATACCTTCAACGACCTCATCTTCAGCCATTGGCACATAAAACTCATATTCCATAAGCATCTTATGACGCTTTAGGGTTTCTTCTAGTAAACTCTTTTTTTCCATTATATTAAAAGTTGTCTTCCGTCTTGGGTTATTAGTTTTTTATTCACCCTTTCGATTAGCTCTCCATTCTCACGAATCTCACACTCCTCTCCTTCGCAATCGCAAGTGATATCTGATTCTGTTGTTGTGGCTTTCAAAAACGTATCTAACGTATTTTTTAAGTCCTTGTTATCCTCTTTGTTATCCATAGTGATACTTTCTTTATAAATATAATGATTTTTAGGAAATTCTTTTGATTTCGTATTCTTTTAAGTTACCTCCAACGATTAAAACCATTTTATCTTGATATTTGTCCCAATCTATTGAATATGATTTATAATTTACGTTACCAGGTGTTAAATTAAAGTCTCTTTCGATAATTTTATTTAATGCGTTTATTGTATATAAACAATTTCCCCTCTTGTGTATTCTTATTGTTGTTGGTAAGTCCCTTCTGAAATCTATTCGTTTGCCATCTCTCAGTACTAATCTGAAAGTAACAATAATCTTTAATGGTTCGTCTATGTTTCCAAACACCATTACCTTATCCCTGTCGATTCCAAACTTCTTTTTTAAGTAATCTAAGTAAATGTCTAATCTTTCAGGAAATATGAATGATGCAAGAATAAGTGTGTTATGCATTCATGTGTGTGTTAAATATAGGCTTAAATTTGTTATACCTTTTGTTATTTAATTTAGGAAGCCCTCCTATCTTAAATATCTCAGAATAGTATAAAAATTTGTATTTACTGCCCTTTAACTTAGACATGACTTTGGAATTGTCGATTCCGACGTAGTAGAGTTGATTTAAATCAACGCCAATAATAATATTATGAAAATAAATATATAACATTTGTGTGGGGGAAATGGTAAAATACCCTTCATTTTTGAAAATCTCTCTCAAAATCTTCATTGTCTTCTTCCTCGAATCACAAATTAAATCCATAAAAACATATGAAAATCTTTCACAGTATCTACCTACACAGTAC
>Ga0208299_1002090_pt1 | contig 13964 bp, 21 predicted proteins | sample 15_taG_FD_184089 | JGI IMG/M metagenome (GOLD analysis project Ga0208299, IMG submission 184089) | Marine viral communities from the Subarctic Pacific Ocean - 15_ETSP_OMZ_AT15312 metaG (SPAdes) (version 2) | ecosystem: Environmental > Aquatic > Marine > Oceanic | place: Pacific Ocean | collected...
GAAATTTAATACTTGACAAAGTTGCTCAAGTATGTTATAATACTTGTATTAAAAATTAGGAAAGTATCTATGATTTATACTAACTGTGCTAGTCTTCTGCCTTTGGCAGCATACTGTTACCACGTGTTGAACCTAACAGGGGAAATTCGTATTGAAGTGAAAGAACTAGAAGTAGACGGATACTGCTATGATGATGGACTGATTGAAATATCCAAAAAACTTGAGGATAAAGGAATAGCCCTGTGCCATGAGATGGTACATTGTTATCAATATCAATACAATGGTTACGCTGATGAAGAAGAGGCGTACAGACTCGAAAGGAGACTTTATGAACAAATATATTAAACTATGGGTAGAAAAATGCCCTTTACCAAAACTATACAGGTACATTAGAGGGTTAGACAAATGAAGGCCTTATTACTAATGATTATGTTAAGTGGGGGTGCTTTGGCATGTAACGAAGATCAACTACAAGCAAACGGATACATTGCTCAATACATGGCGATCGAACGTGAGAAGATTTTAGTTGAAAAACAGATACAAGGGTGGGAAGACTACAAGTTAGCAAACGGCTATTGGGGTTATGTAAACTGGGAGAAGTAAGATGGGACTAGAAAGAACAGGAAATGGGTACTTAGAAGACCCTACAATTTGGTCAGAGGACGTAATGTTCGAGATGGCTAAAGAAGATGGGTATACCTTAACAGATAACATGGTTAAGCAAATTCATCAGTGTAGAGAGTATTTTGAGGAGAATCAAGCAGTTCCTCCAATTAGAACATTCTCTAAGTACGTAGGTATTGATAAGAAGGCTCTATTTAAAGAATGGTTAACAGGCCCTATGAAGCCTATTAGCAAGTACGGCGGAATGCCACAACCTCGCGGCTGTGTTTAGTCCTGCAGATGCCTTAATGGGCCTAGTGATGTTACTAGGAGTATGGCTAGCGTACCTATGTGGTAGGGATTCTAGCTGTTTGAAATGTAAAAGTGGAGACACCGAATGCAACGAGTAGAAAAGTATAAATATAAGAATAGCTGGACGCAGGACCTAAAATGGTGTACCATCCCCATATTATTAGTTTTTAGTTTGGTGTTACCTGCTAAAGCACATACTACTGGGTACTACCATAAGCACGAATTGGTTACTATGGACGTAGTTAAAAGTGATGGGTACAGTTCTGGTACCTTTAGGTGCCCTACAGTAAGAGATTGCTACCTAAAAGTACTAGAAGCGGAAGAAAGAGGGGCTCGACAGTACTGTCAGAGCGTTACTATTAAACGTAACGGAAAGACGGTCTGGTTTAGGGGGTACAGCCAACTATACACACCCTACTTCTATCAAGCGAAAGATGGAAAAGGTTTCCCGTATGACAAGAATAGTCGAAGATGGCAAATGCCAAGATAAATGGTTCAAACTATGAAAACTCTTAGAGAAAAAGAACTAGAAGAAGCATACGCTGCTTTAGAGATAGAGTATACGCAGCTAAAAGATAGGTATGACCAACTATGTGGTAAATTACGAGATAATGCTAATGACAAACGAAATAATGAGGGGGATAACTTTTTAAGAAGTTACGCAAGAAATTGGAAATAGATATATTTGAAATACTAATGGGCGGAGCAATCCTATGGGTTGCTTGGCTGCTATCAATGATGGAGGTTGGTTATGAAGATACACACAGACGCACAGTGCGAAACAAAGCTGCAAGGAATAAAGATTTTGGCAGAGAGAATTCAGGTAGAGATTAGAGAAAAAGGCTGTACATTTAGTATTGCAGAATCTATAGTTGTAATGTGCGACGAGCTACTAAGGGAGTTTCCAAGTGACAAAGAAAGTTGAACAAAATTCAGAGGTGTATAGTGACATAGTTAATAGTGGTAAGTCCCTATTGCAGCTATACCTAGAACTAAAAGAGCTGCACAGAAATACAGCGCAAATAACCGACCCCGCGCCGACCAACAAGAATACTTCAGCTGAATTCTTACGTATAAGCATTTAAAAAATAATACTTGACATTTTATCAAAAATTAAGTATAATAGATATATTAAAAATTGAGAAATTAACGGAGAACGCATAAGATGAAAAATATACAATTCCAGTATCGTAAAACACCAGAACAACTAACAGATAGAGAAGCATTAGTATTAACAGAACCTAGTAACAACTACTTTACACTCGACATTACTGAAGTATCAGACGAAGAGCGTGAAAAACTTGAAGCCGGCTTGGCAGAGTTACAAATAGGTATTGACGAGGCTTTCTCACATAGAATTAAGTGGTTACGTGATAATGGGTTTGCATCCTACTTTAGAAATTTTAGCAAAGATAAAATGACTATGGTAGGTTAGGAACCTTGCCCCTGCCTTACTGGGGCTTTTTTAACTCTAAAATAAAATAAATTAAGGAAGAAAGATGGCAACACTAAGCGACGATTTACTACAGCAACGCGCTCAATTATCTCATTTATATGAGCAGCAAGAGAGCATTGCTAATAATATTACAGGACTGAAACAGGTTATTGCTACTTTAGAGTATGCTATTAAGAAGGAACAAGACTCAGAAACTAATTCTGAGGACTAGGTAAAAAACTTCTTGACAATCTGCTTAATTTTAAGTATAATATACATTACAAAGTCGAGAGATTAAGTAAAGAAAAATAATTTAACAACAATATAGGAACGAATAAACAGGCACGACATAACTCTCAAAATTGGTACAAAGCAGTACTACGAGAGTATATAGAAGAACATGGTGGACTACCAAAAGATGTTGGTCCAGCAAAGAATTTAGTGTTATTTTCAGAAAAATTGGGGTTATAACCCCAAAAAAGTGAAAATATGCTAAATAAAACGTACTAAGAAATAGTTCTTAGTATATTACAGAGATGCCGAAAGGGTCTCGAAATTTAACTTGCTTAATATAAGGAGAGAATAGCATGACAACAATCAATAATAACTTTAACGTAAACACTCTAATCGATACTATCCAAAACGCCAAGCGTGACTGGATTAACACGGTTTTTACAGACGAAACTCAATCTAAGGCAGCCGTTGCTGTACTAGAAGCAGAGACATCATTCGCAAAATCACTTACAGAAACAACTCAAAAGTATTTTGACGCAATGACTGATGCCGTGTCTGCAAAATAATTTAACAACAATATAGGAACGAATAAGATGGCATGGGATGACGAAAAGAAAGCATTAGCAGTATCAATGTATGAAGGTGCAGAACCAACTCCAGAGAACTCAATGGAGATTGTAAAAGACTTAGCAGACGAATTAGAAGAGTCACCAAACGGTGTACGCATGATTCTGTCTAAAGCAGGCGTTTATATTAAGAAGGAAGCTACTAGTAAGAGTGCTTCTGGCGGTACAGCTACTAAGCGTGTATCAAAGCAGGATTGCCAAGATGCAATGGCTGCTGCAATCACTGATGCAGGCCAAGAAGCGGACGAAGAGATTATCTCTAAGTTGTCTGGTAAGGCTGCTAAGTACGTAGCAGATGTAATTAACGCTATTAATAGTAACGACTAATTACTATAAGCCGACTGCTCGGCTTATTATTATTTTCTAATAGGGAGGTCATATGGCTAAAAGAGTTAAAGTTAAGGAAAGTGAAAAACTGGACGATAGTAATTTAAAGTATGTGATCGACCTATTAGAAAGTAATAAACCTATTACTAAGAAAGAGGCTTGTGGTATTCTTAGAATATCATATAACACGACTCGTCTTGGTAATATTATTGCTGGCTACAAAGAACGTGCAGCAACTGAAGCAAGACTACGAGCTAAAAATCGAGGTAAGTCCGCTACAGATAACGAAATAGTAAGAGCTATTGAAGAGTATCTAAACGGTGACTCGATTTCGGAAATCGCTAAGTTTATGTATAGATCTAGTAGCTTTATAAAAGGAATTATTAGAAGGTTTAACGTCCCCGTTCGTTCTACCTCTAGTGATTACTTTTCACCCGAGTTACTCCCCGATGAAGTTCTCTCTAAGGATTTCAAACCAGGTGAATTGGTATGGTCTGCCCGTTACAACACCACGGCCCGAGTTGATAAGTTAGTGCAAACCCAGAAAGAACACGGTAATGTTTACCGTATTTGGACACTAGGTAAGCATCAACGATACGCAGCACAACCGTGGTATGAACTAGGCAAACTTGAGCACTTACAAAACCTAGGAGTAAAATTACATGGTCAAGGATCTTTTCCTAACTAAAATGGATATAGCGGGGGACGCTATAATAACTTATAGAAGTCCCGTATCTAAAAAGTTAAAATACAATGTGTGCACGTTAGAGTTAACAAACAATACGTACATACAAGAGAAGAGCAAGAAAAACATAAATATAAAAGAAGGGCATGCGTTAATGTTCTGTTGGGATACTGATTCCTTCAGACAGATTAACGTAGACTCTATCACTAATGTCCAACCCCTTGGTACTATACTGAGAAATCGGAGATGGAACCAAGAATAGGATGATAAATGACAGACGCAGAAGATGATATTTATGAGAAGATAATACTAGAACAAGAGAACAAAGAGATACAGTGGAGGCTCGTAGTTTCTAAATTTAGAGATGTCGAGTACCTTCACCTTAGAAAATACTATTTAGATTTTGAAGGGGAATACAAGCCTACGAAAGAGGGAGCATGTATACCTTTCGAACTAACTAGCTTATCTAACTTATTCGAAGCATTAGTAGAGATACTAAGTTTAGCTGAGAGTAAGGAATCTATAAAAGAACATTTTAAGGAACTTTTAGAGGACTTATATGAACAATAAAGATTTATTGGATAAGGCATCAAAGGCTTACTATGAAGGTAAGCCTTTGTTGTCTGACGAAGAGTTTGACAGATTAGCAGAAAGAGAAGGGTACGAGCCTGTAGGCTACAACCCTGACGCTAAACGAAAGCACATGTTTCCACTATACTCACTTCAGAAAGTGTTTGTAGGAGAGGATACTCCCCCAGATTATGGAAGTCAAGTAATTGAAACTCCTAAATTAGATGGAGCGGCTATTGCAATTCAATATAAAGAGGGAAAGGTATTCAAAGTTATCACTCGTGGGGATGGAGAAGCTGGAGTAGATGTTACTGATAAGTTCATCTACAATACTATTATACCTTATTTTATCCGCAATAAAGGAGATTTTCAAATAACGGGTGAGATAGTTGCCCCTAAGGAAATACCTAATGCTAGAAACTATGCTGCAGGTGCTCTTAATTTGAAAGACGTGCAGGAGTTCCTAAGCAGGGACTTAACTTTCATTGCTTACAACGTACAACCTTGTTTTAGTGAGTCGTACTCTAATGACATGTACCTACTGGAGGCTCAAGGCTTTAAAGTAGTAACCTTATACGATTGTTCGGGTTTTCCAGAAGATGGGAAAGTATTTAGAGTAGACTCTAATAAAGAGTTTGATGCTTTAGGTTTTACTTCCCACCATCCTAGAGGTGCTTATGCACTAAAAACTAGAGATACGGGGGTAGTAACTACTCTGCTTGATGTAGTTTGGCAAACAGGAAAATCTGGGAAAGTAACCCCCGTAGCTATCTTAGATGAGATAATTATCGATGATGCTAAAATTTCGAGGGCTACGTTGAACAACATGGCATACATCGAAAGTTTAGACCTGGAAATTGGCTGTCAAGTTGAAGTAATTCGAGCTGGTAAGATCATCCCTTGCGTAATTGGCAGGGTTGCTTAGACATCAAGAAATTTAACTCTTGACTTTTTGTTCAAAGTTAAGTATAATATTACATATAGAGAATTGAGAAAACGAATAAGATTATGAAAATAGAACCCCCCATCCATTGCCCCAGTTGTGGGTCAAAATTAGAATTAGTGAAAGACCAATTATTCTGTCGCAACCCCGATTGCGATGCTAAATCAAGTAAGAAGTTAGAACATTTTGCTAAGACATTAAAAATAAAAGGATTAGGTCCTAAGACGATCGAAAAGTTACCTCTTACTTCTATACCGGACATCTACTCGATATCCAAAGAAGAGATAGTTAATGAAATAGGAGAGAAGTTAGGAGACAAGTTGTTTAATCAGATTGAATTAAGTAAATCGGTTGATTTGACAGTGTTGCTCCCTGCGTTCTCAATATCATTAATTGGTTCCACTGCTGCTAAGAAACTAACAAAAGAGATATCTAGCATACGCGATATAACCCACGAAACCTGTTTAGCAGCGGGCTTAGGACCTAAATCTTGTACTAACTTACTTGAGTGGTATGACAATGAATTTTGTGATAACCTTGAGTATTTACCTTTCTCATTCGAGGCAGAGGAAGTACAAGTATCAACACCTAGTATTGGAAAGTCCGTCTGTATTACAGGCAAATTAAATGATTTCAAAAATAGAAACCTCGCAAAGACCTATTTAGAGTCGTTTGGCTTTACAGTTACTACTTCTATCACTAAAAAGACTGATTATCTTGTAGATGAGGAAGGAAGAAAATCAAGTAAGAGTACTAAAGCAGATAGCTTAGGTATTCCAATTTTAACAATCAAAGATATTTTAAAGGAAAATAAATTATGAGCACAACTCCAAAATGGACAGACGACCGTACACGCATCTTAACAGCAATGGTAGAAGGCATGGACACAATTTCACAAGACACAGTAGCATCAGCATCAGTTGAGCTAGACACAACTACTCGTTCTATTAGCTCTAAGCTACGTAAGATGGGTTACGATGTTGAATTAGCTGCATCTGCACACAAGAAAGCATTCTCTGACGAGCAAGCGGACGCTTTATCTGCATTTGTTACAGACAATTCTGGCGTTTACACTTACGCTGATGTTGCTGCTAACTTCGAAGGCGGTGCATTTACTGCTAAGCAAGTACAAGGTAAAGTCCTTTCTATGGAATTAACTTCACACGTTAAGCCCGCTGAGAAAGTAGAAGTTGCACGTACTTACTCTACTGCTGAAGAAGCTACATTCTTAGACTTGGTTTCTAAAGAGGCTTTTGTTGAAGAAATCGCTGAAGCTTTAGGTAAGTCAATCAACTCAGTACGTGGTAAAGCATTGTCTTTCTTACGCTCTGGGGAGATTACTTCTATCCCTAAGCAAAAAGAGTCTCGTGCTAAAGCTAACGTAGATGCTCTAGCTGAGTTAGGTGACATCTCTGCAATGACTGTAGAGCAAATCGCTGAGTCTATCGACAAGACAGTACGTGGTGTTAAAACTATGTTGACTCGTCGTGGTATCACATGTGCAAACCATGATGGTGCTAAAAAAGCAGCTAAGAACGCAACTGCTTAATTAACTATTAGTTAATAAAGGGGTAACAATATACCAATGTTACCCCTTTTTTGTCGGAGAAATTACCTATGAAATTGATATGTAAGATGCATGACCTGGACAGTTTTACTAGTGCGGAGGCAATTAGAAGAGCAAAAGATGTTCTAGGCGAGTTTACCGAGGTAAAAGCGTACCCTAGTACAAACGATCCTTGGGATGGTATTTACTTTTCCCTCCAACAAATCATCACTGATGAACAATTAAACTTTCTATTTGACTCGGGGGCATTATACCCAAGTAAAATAAAAGAATTAAGGTCACAAGTTCTTGCTAGACTAACTGCAGAACTAGACGAGGTTATACAGGATAACGAACATAAGGCGAAATAATGGATATTGGGGCAGTAGTTCTACACATGTTAATGGGAGAACAGAGTCTCGATGGTTGGGCAAGAGTTAAAAAAGATTTCTTTGAGGAGTCTTTTAACTCCTTATATACAGCAATTAATAAGTTCTATCAAGAATACAACTCTATACCCTCATTTGAGGAACTAGAAACTGTAACTAGAGATATTAAAACTCAAAAAGACTTAGCTGCTATCCAACTCTTAGAGGTTCCCGATATTGAACTAGATTTAGCTATTGACGCTTTAATCGATCAATATTCCCAAAACGAGTCCTTAAAGTTACTAGATGACTATGTGGGGCGTATTACAGTAATGGACAGTCTTGAAGTAAAAGAAGGACTATCGGGTATAGTAATGCAACTAGATGAAAAAACCCATACTGACGAATCAGTAGCTAGTATGAGTGATTTATTACTATTCCAAGAGACAGGTATCGAAGAACATACCTGTATACCTCTAGGGATCAACAATGACTTTGATAGTAAAGTCGGAGGGGCTTACAGAGAAGAACTTATTATGCTAGGCGGTAAGCGTGGTTCAGGTAAGTCTTTAGTAAGTGCTAATATGGTAGCCAGCCAGTATGAAATGGGCAATACGGCTATTTACTTTACTATTGAGATGACTGCAATGGAAACTTTTCAGCGTATTACAAGTATGCTGTCTGGAGTTTCTTACGCTAATATTCGTAAGAATAGCTTAGATACACAAGAGATGAATGCTTTAGCTAAGACTAGAGCAGGTATGTTTATGGAAAGCGAAGGGATATATGATAAATTTCTAGACAATAGAGATGCAATATCTTTTGAGCGTAAGTTGACTTCTGAATGTTCCTTAAAACCAGATAATCAAATAATCATTGTAGATGATAGGTCTTTATCTTTAACAAGTATTGACCTTCAACTGCAGAAAGCTAAAGCGCAGTTTGGGGACAAATTAAGTTTAGTAGTTGTGGACTACGTAAACCAAATTGAGACAGGCATCGGAAAAGACTTATATGATTGGCAAAGCCAGATTTTCGCTAGTAAGAAACTAAAAGAGTTTGCTAGAAAGTATGACTTAGCTATGATTAGCCCGTACCAGATTGATGAGAGTGGTGGCACTAGATTTGCTAAAGGACTTCTAGACAGTCCAGACTCTGCTTTCTTAATTGATGCACACGCTAAAGAAGATGGCGCTATGACATTTACTTCTACTAAAGTTAGAAGCGGCCCAGACTTAGAGTTTACTAGTACAATGAACTGGGACACTTTAAGACTTGGGCCTCAAACGAAGCAGAAGCCTTCTGGACAGAGCGGGGAAGATGAGGACGGAGAGAAAGTATCTGTTAAAAATATAGGTAAGAAGAAGAAAACACCTAAACGAGAGGACAGTGACATGCCATGGTAGTAACTGAGGTACTGGATAAACATAATATCCCTTTCACAGTGAAGGGACAAGATTACGTAGTAAGCTGTCTCAACCCCGAGCATGAGGATAATAACCCCTCAATGCATATCGATCAGCAGGAGGGGGCGTTCCACTGTTTTAGCTGCGGCTTTAAAGGTAATGTATTTAAGTTCTTTAATGTAGATAAAAACTGGCAAGATGTTAGAGTATCTAAACTAAGGAATAAGATAGCAGGTATTAAAGCAGCTTCTACAGGACTAAACTTACCTCCCGGAGCAGTACCGTACAATAGACACTTCAGAGATATTGATAAAAGAACTTTATCTAAGTTTGGAGCGTTCACGCAAGATAAGGACTTTAGTGGGCGAATAGTTTTCCCATTACCTGATATTACAGGTAAGATAAGAGCATTTATTGGTAGGTATACTGATAGTAATGCTCATCCTAAGTATATGATTAAACCTTCTGGAGCAGAGTTACCTTTGTTCCCTGCAGTTATATCTCCTATAGAAGGAAGCATAATTCTAGTTGAGGGAATATTTGATGCTTTAAACCTAATAGATAAAGGGCTTTCGAACGCAGTGGCAGTACTTGGAGCTAATAACCTTCAGTTAGACGTGCTCAAGGCACTGAGACTGCAGGGGGTTCATACCATCTACACTATGTTTGATGAAGATGACGCAGGTAGGAAAGCAACACTAGCAGTGCAAAGATTACTAGTAGAAGAATTTATTATAAGTGATGATACTAGATTAGAATTACCAGACGGCTTAGACCCTGGAGACCTGTCCGCAACGGACATAAAAAACATAAAGGAAAACTTATATGGCAACGATAGCAATAGTTGATAAAGCACCAAGTGCTGTTAATTACAGTAGATATTTTAACTTTGAATTTGATAATTACCATTTATCGTCTAAGAAGTTAAAGAAGCTACTAAAGAAAGACGTGGACTTAGAATTTGATTCTGACTCTTATGAGTACGTTATCTTAATCGGGTCTGAAGCCTCTAAGTTCATTGGAGGAATTGGTTCAGTTACAGAGTTTGCGGGACATTTAGTAGACGATAAGTTTATTCCAATGATTAACCCTGCTATGCTGAGTTTTAAGCCAGAGGCAAAGCCTTTATTCGATAGAGCGTGTGAGAAACTTCATGGGTATGTATCGGGTGAGAAACCGCCTACAGTGACAGGAAATTTTGAGGGGATAGTAGATGAAGAAAGAGCTAATGAGTACCTTAGATCAGTCCTTGAGGACGATGCAGTTAAATTTATTGCGTGTGACACGGAAACCTCGGCTTTATATCCGAGAGACGGCTACGTACTGGGTATTAGCTTGTCACATAAAAGTAAACAAGGTGTTTACATCTCGACTGAGTGTATTGGACCAGATACAGAAAAGCTCCTCCAAGATGTTTTCTCGTCTAGATTAGTAGTATTTCATAACGCTAAATTTGACTTGAAGATGCTAGAGTACCACTTTGACTTCAAGTTCCCTAATGTATCTGATACAATGCTTATGCACTATGTATTGGACGAAACTCAAGGGTCCCACGGTCTAAAGTCTTTAGCAATGAAGTACACAGACTATGGCGATTATGACAAAGCCTTAGACGAGTTTAGAACTAATTACTGTAAAGAACATAAGATGTTAAAAGGGGACTTCTCTTACGAGTTAATTCCTTTTGATATTATGTATGAGTATGCTGCGATTGATACTGCGGTAACTTATGACTTGTATCAAATGTTTGTAAAGAAGATTGTAAAGAATGTTCAACTAAAGAAAGTATACAAGGAACTTATGGTTCCCGGTATGTTATTCTTAAAAGACGTTGAGGAAAATGGAGTACCTTTTGACTTACCTAGACTAGAGAAAGTTCAAGGTTTGATGGAAGAAGAAATTAGAGACGCTAAGGAGAAGCTGTATGGGTATGAAGAAGTTCATAAATTTGAAGCGGAGCAAGGTAAGGTCTTCAATCCGAATAGCACGCAGCAACTGCGGGTTCTTCTGTTTGACTACCTTGGCCTTACTCCTACTGGTAAACTTACAGGTACTGGGGCTGCTAGTACTGATGCTGAGGTGTTAAAGAAGTTAGCAGAAGAACACCCTATCCCCGGAGTTATCTTAGATATTAGACAGAAGTCTAAAATCAAAAATACATACTTGGATAAGATTATACCTGCTTTAGATAGAGATGGAAGAATTCGTACGGGGTTTAACCTAACCTCTACTACTTCGGGAAGACTATCTAGTTCTGGTAAAATTAATATGCAACAGTTACCCCGTGATAATGCGGCGGTTAAAGGGTGTATTAAGGCTAGACCTGGTTATAAGATACTACAACAGGATTTAGCAACTGCGGAAGTATATGTTGCGGCAATCCTAAGTGATGATAAGAAGTTGCAAGATGTATTTAAGAGTGGAGGAGACTTACACTCTACAGTAGCTAAGATGGTATTCCAGTTGCCTCAAGATGTGGCAGATATTAAAGACGAAGCCCCTACCCAGCGACAGGCTGCTAAAGCTATTACTTTCGGTATTATGTACGGCTCCGGCCCTGCTAAAGTATCAGAAACGGTTACTAAAGATAGTGGAAAACCTTTTACTATTCAACAGGCAAAAGATACAATTGCCAAGTATTTTAGAACCTTTCCTAGACTAAAGGATTGGTTACAAATGTCGAAGGAGGACATTGAAGCAAATGGATATATTTACAGTATTCTTGGACGTAAGCGTCGCCTTCCTAACGTATTTAGTTCTGACAAAGGTGTTGCATCTCACGAAGTTCGTAGCGGCATCAATTTCCTTATTCAGTCTGTTGCTTCCGACATTAATCTCTTGGCTGGTATAGAACTAAACCAGTGGATTAAAACTAACAAGAAGGATGCCACGATCGTAGCTCTAGTACATGACTCTTTAGTTCTGGAATGTAAGGAAGAGGAAGTAGAGGAGGTATCTAAAATGATGGCTAAGCTTACTCAAAAAGATAGAGGGTGCTCTATACCAGGACAGCCAATCGGAGTAGACTTAGATATTGGAGATGACTATGCCTTCGGGAAATTTGACAAACAGTACCCAGAGTTTCTCTAATATACACTGGCCTGTATGGGTCATTAGACCTCATGAGCATATCGGAGGAGGTCTAGTAACCGACAGGTACGGGATAAGACGAATTGACTTAGAAGATAAATCTATACCTTTTCCAATGCGTAGATTAGCTATTAAAAACTTAAAGGACTATAAAGTATACCCTCTCAGAAAGGCTATCTGGAACTTTAAAGACTTATTAGCTTCTAAAATGCTTCATTTTATTGATTTTGAAGGTAAGATTTACAACTATAGGAAGAGTGTATTTCACCCTTTAGTATATAGAAAAATAGTATCACGTAAGTATACGGATACTACTACTATATTTAAAGTTAAAGGTATAAATACGTTTTTCGAAGTAGCTGGTAAGTTAAACTTAGAAGCGGAATTTGCAGGGTTACTACATATAGATAGAGGTTATTTATTGTATGAAGTAACTAAAGAGAAACTAAAAGATAGTAAGAGGAAAATATGAGCGAAAAAGTAGTTTTATCAAACAGGATTTATATGGCAGCTGACGCTAAACGACAGAAGCTTATAGACCAGGAGCTCACGTACTCTATTCCCTCTTATAATCCAATGGAGCCTCCTACTATAATTAAAAACATGGGTCGAATTAGTAATAAGCTAATATCTGTACCCATGGGTAGAACGGATTTAATCCCTGAGGATGCCGAAATAGTTGATAAAAGAACTTTAGTGCCTGTCGATTTTCCCAAGTTCAAATTCGACCTTCGGGATAGCCAAGCCAAAGTTCACGATCTCGTTGAAGATAACACAATCATTAACGCGTTTGTAAGTTGGGGTAAGACTTTTACAGCGATAGCCATTGCCGCCAAGTTAGGGCAGAAGACTTTAGTTGTAGTCCATACTTTAGCGTTGAGAAAGCAGTGGGAAGATGAGATAGAAAAGTGCTTAGGCATTAAGCCAGGTGTCATAGGTAGCGGAAAGTTTGATACTGACCCTATCATTGTTGTATCTAATGTACAGACTCTTGGTAAGAAAATGAAAGAAATTCAAAAAATGTTTGGAACATTAATACTTGATGAAATGCATCACGTCAGTGCACCTACATTTTCTAGCATAGTTGACAAGTGTAGCGCAAGATATAAAATTGGACTCAGTGGTACACTTCAACGAAAAGATGGTAAACATATCATATTTAACGATTATTTCGGTTATGACGTGCATCAGCCTCCTAAAGAGAACTACATAACTCCCAGAGTTACTATTGTGAAGTCTGAGACACGTTTTCCAGACAGTGCAAAGCTACCCTGGGCTAAGAGAGTTAATGCCGTGGCGTACGATGAGAATTATCAAAAGATGGTTGCACAGCTTGCTTCTGTCTACGCAGCAAAAGGACACAAAGTTCTGGTTGTGAGTGATAGGGTCCAGTTTTTATCGAGGTGCGCCGACCTGACCGGAAATAATGCAATATGTATTACAGGAGAGCTACCACATGAACAAAGAGATGAAGAACTCAAAAAGATTAAAGATGGAACAGCAGATATCCTCTATGGATCGCAAAGCATCTTTAGTGAGGGTATATCAGTTAATGAGCTTAGTTGCCTCATTCTGGGTACTCCAATCAATAATGAACCCTTATTAATACAATTAATAGGTAGAGTTATTAGAAAGCTACCGGGAAAAATACAACCAATAATCTTAGATATACAACTAAAGGGAAATACTGCCGCAAGACAAGCTAAAGCTCGTTCTGCTGTATATATTAAGCAAGGTTATGATATTAAAGTGGTAGCTAGTTAAAAATAATACTTGACAATTAGGTTAAATATTGGTATAATATACATTCGAAAATAGG
>Ga0208299_1002091_pt1 | contig 13952 bp, 23 predicted proteins | sample 15_taG_FD_184089 | JGI IMG/M metagenome (GOLD analysis project Ga0208299, IMG submission 184089) | Marine viral communities from the Subarctic Pacific Ocean - 15_ETSP_OMZ_AT15312 metaG (SPAdes) (version 2) | ecosystem: Environmental > Aquatic > Marine > Oceanic | place: Pacific Ocean | collected...
CGATATACGTATTTGATTCGATAGCCGTTCCTAGATCGAAACCAGTCGCATTTATAACTATACTATTGGATCCCTGCGAAGTTAAACCTGCCTGATTACCTATAGCGATACAATTTGACTCTTGTGAAATTTGTCCAGCCTTATATCCTATAGCTACGCAGTTTGCGAACTGTTCACTTTCACCAGCCTTATATCCTATCGCAGTTGAATAAGCATTTTGTGAAATTTGTCCAGCCTGATTACCTATAGCGATACAGTTTGCGAACTGACCAGATTCGCCAGCCTTAAATCCTAAAGCAATCGCATAATTATTTTGTGAACTGTAACCAGCCTTATATCCTATCGCAGTTGAATGGACATTATGATAGTTTTCTCCAGCGTGGGAACCTATAGCAATACCATGTTGGTTTTGTTCGATCATTCCAGCTTGATAGCCTATGGCAATTGATGTATTATTTTGGGTAGTTTGACCAGCTCTACGTCCTATAGCAATACAATCATTTGTATAACCACCGCTACCTCCTTGACCAGTTTCACCAGCTTGATAACCAATTCTTATATGGTATTGGGATAATTCACTCTGACTTATAATAACGTTTGAATCAAAAATAAGTTCACTAGCTAAAATCTGTTTACCAGCCATTTTATTATTATTATCATCATTTTTTAATTTGATCACTCACCGCAAGCATAAATACGCCGACGACAAAAAATATAATTAGGTAATTACATTCCGTATCCTCGCGAGGAGGACTGGGTCTGGGTCGGGGTCTGGGTCGTTCCACGTCCTGGAGCGGAACTCGCTGTGGACTGTTATCGAAATTTATTGGACAATAACTTATCATCGTTTATAGTATTAATTTAGATTTATTTCTTTCTTTTTACTTTTTCGTTCTCCCTTTTTTTGGCGGACCGCAACCTCCCTAACATCTCCTGAAGAAGTAGCAGCGCCACCATCCACGGAAATTATATCGGAAACACTCTCATTATCGTCCAATTCTTCTATAATTCCTTCCTGGTGGGTAGTGGTGTTCATGGGCGGAGGAGGAGGCATCATAATTCCGCCCATCAGGGAAGAGAGATCCATCCCAGGTCCCTGCATCTCACGACGCCCATCTGGTCCTACTTGGGTGGGGCGCGCAGTGGGATCGCCACGTGGCTCTTGGGAGTTGGACTGTGTATTTTGAACAGCGGAAATCATATTCTTAACTAAATCTGGATTTTGCTTCATTACGTCGTTCATATTAGGGATCGCTGATTTAAACATACTATTGGTAAGATGAAACATCATTGCGCTTCCCCCGAGCATCATAATAAGTTTCACTTCCGGAGCAACATCAACCTTAGTCTTATACTTATTATAGAGTTCTTCAAATACACCGTCATAATCATCCACATTTTCCATTACACTCTCAGACCATCCCTCCAATTGAACATCCAGGGGATTATATCTTTTGTTTAAAAATTCCACCCCGGTGACGCATGCTATCAGCATGCGCCTGGAAAATTTAAGAGACTGATCGACTTCGATACTATATTTGATTCTTTTGTACTCGGTTCTTAGTTCCTCAATATTGGAATAAATATTGAGGCGTTTATTTACACTAAATCCCTTTTTCTCCAATCGTGTAAGTTTGTTCAATAAATCGGCTTTTTCATCATCTATACTGTTATATCCCGCAGATGGACGGTCTTCTCCACCACCTTCGAGTCTCTCACTGTATCTGTTTTCTTCTTCAAATTCTGGGGGGTAACCGTTACTACCAAATTCTGATTCATCTTCCCCGTAATCCATTACTTCAGGGGGCGCCGGCATCCGCTGGCGGTGGATTGTTTTTTTGGTGGGATTGGTAAACGCGTCAAGATTTTCAGATTGTGGAGGAGGAGGACCAGTTCGTCTTTTAGGTCTTGCTGAAGCAGGTCGGGGTTTTTTAGGAATAGGAACATCAGTTGAAATTTCTATCTCTTTCATTATCGCTGCCTCATTATCATCCAAGTTCATCACAGTGGGCTGATCTCTTTCCAGAATAATTTCCGTCATTCTATATATTCTTTATATGGAAAGTATTATGATACCTTTAACGCAGTTAAAATAAAATATTAATATTATATTAAAACAAAATGACTTTCAACACAAACAAAGTGAAAAAATTTTTCAGCGACCCCGCTGTCATCATCATAACCCTACTGGTGGTATTTTGTGTACTCTGTAACAGTAAATCATTATACAGATTATCACCCTCTCCTCTTACTGTCAGTGCACCATCAGCCCCCAAGGACGGTATTTTTGGCCTCCCTTACAGTCTCAAGTGTGTTCCCGGCCCCCAGGCGACGGCTGGATATTACACCAAAGACCTTACTCCAGGAGGGGTCTGCGGTGCCCAGAAGTTTGTAGAAGATCAAGCTGGTAACTACCAAATCACGGGCGGAATTGGAGGGTCACTTCTGGACAAGCAGCAGTCAGCCGTCGTAGATTCCGATTTAGTTGACGGATATCAGCAAATTTTAAAAAAAAAATAAATTATTAATTTGTTTAAATATTATTAATAGACTTAAAGTTATGAATATTAATAATGTTAATAGTTCCAACACCCCGAATTATTCATATGAATTTTATACAATTCATACGTCATCTAATGTGAATATCACCACGGGTTTATCAGATAGTTCTAACTCATATGTAGCATTTTTAAACCCTCCTCTTAAAGATGTTGTTCAAGTTTCTGTTCTTTCGTGCGACTTTAACGGATCTACTGTGAATGACTCAAACGTAGCATATTTATGCGTAGATGAACTTATATCTCCATTCAACCATTTGGCGGTTGTACCTTATTCAAATAGTTTTAGTACAGTTCCCAGTAGCTTCTCCATGGCTCATAATCCTATATTAAGTGTGGGAGTAAATCCATCCGACCGCACATTATATCAACAATACCAGTATTCTTCGCAAACACAATTTGTAAAACCAATTAATAAATTAGACAGACTTACTATCAGTTTACGATCTCCAACTGGCGCATTTTTAAATACATTAGATAAAACTACTTACATTTCCTTCCGTTTCACATGTTTACGAGAAAATTTACGCCCCGCTCCCCCAAAAAAAAAAAGAGAAAGTAATATTAAATAGAACATATGGAAGAAGTTAGAAATGTATTTGTCGCTTCTAAAAACCGAGACACCTCGCTATTCCCAGCTGGGAATAACTATGTTCTTCATTTGACTACACCTATCAAAGATATCCATAAAGTTGAACTTTTGACTTGCTCAGTCCCCAACACCCTTTACAATGTTACACCGACTTCCAATAATCTTTCATTTACAGTTGCCGATGATGGAGCATTAGACACATATGTACTTGAATTTTCCGTTCCACCAGGATTTTATAGTGGAGCGGGGTTAGCTACAGAGATAACCAATGCTGTCAGTAATATTTCAAATATTGAAGCTATCTGGCAAAGTAACGAAGGCAAATTTTTATTTAGAAGAGGACTCGATCAAGGAACGGCACCTTGGCATATGAATGTAATGAGTAATAATTTGTGTAGTGTTTTGGGATTTACTGAACCCGCAAATACAACTATGATATCAGTCAACGTTCCAGACTTCACAAGCGCAACAGGACCAGTTCCTCTTTATGCCAATAATACTACATATTCTGAATATAGCTGGATTAAATCAAACGTAGTAGCTCAACTGAACCCAAACCCAGGAATTTTTCTGGATATTGAGGAACTACGAACCACCTTCAACGAAGATTGTAAAGCCAGTACCCAAAGCAATTTTTATTCAGGACAAAATATATCACGAACTTTCGGTTTAATCCCTATGGACGTTTCCAGCGGAGCAATAAAAAATTTCAAAAAGGAGTCAGATTATAACTTATACGCAGTCTATCCACGACCAATATCTTCTCTCGACAGACTCACGATTAAGTGGCTCGATAAAGATGGTCAACAAGTAGATTTTAACGGAGCAAATGACAATTCTTTCATACTAAGATTTCACACTTTGCGCCGGAGTTTATAATCCAAATAAAAAATATGTCTACATTATAATAAACTAAATAATGTCTGGTGGAATTACACAACTCGTCGCAATCGGCGCTCAGGATGCCCACTTAGTGGGCAACCCGGAAGTTTCATTTTTCAGAACAGCTTACAGACGCCACACCAACTTTTCACAGGTCACGGAAAGACTACTTATTCAAGGCAATCCGACCAACAACGGGATGTCCACAGTCCGCATCGAAAGAAAAGGAGATATGGTGGGCTACATGTATATTACTCCCCTCACTTCTGCGGGCGAGGCGACGACGTTTACCGCCAACTGTCCACCGATTGATAAGGTTGAAGTTTTGATTGGTGGTCAAGTTATTGATACTCAATCCAACATTTTTACTTCTATGATAGCTAATCCTTACACAGATAGTACTGCAGGAAAAGTTCTCGCCCAAACTCCTACTGACCCAGGTTCACCCTTTTACCCATTAAAATTCTGGTTCAATGAAAATTGGCAGAGTGCTCTTCCCCTAGTATCTCTCCAGTATCACGACGTAGAGCTTAGAATCACATGGGGTGATGATATTACTACGGGCACGGGTACTATAGCCAGATTTGAATGCTGGGCAAATTTTATCTATCTCGACACCGCCGAAAGAGAACAGTTATCCAGCAAACCCCAAGAAATTTTAATTTACCAAGTTCAAAAAGCGTCAGCGGCAGCGGCCAGCACAACTATGCTTGAACTTAATTTTAATCATCCCATAAAATTTTTAGCTTCTGCAGCACAAATCATACATGATGAGGACGCGGGTAAGTTGGCTCTTCAAGTGAACGGAGTTACGATTGGGGAACCCAAAAATTATAATCCTCATTTTACAACGGCGCCCCGCTACTACCATACCACATTTGGCGACGGGTTACGGTCGGCAGCGCCTGGTACTGGTAACACCGCCTTCCTCTACCCCTTTTGTCTGGACACCAACAAACTTCAACCAACGGGTTCACTCAATTTCAGTCGCCTAGATTCAGCCCGATTAAGTATCGAAAACAGTACATTCGCAACATCGCCGACCATTGCCAACGACATCTACGCCGTGAACTACAACGTGCTCAGAGTTGAGAATGGCATGGGCGGTTTGATGTACGCCAACTAAAATTAATATTCCCCTAATAATAATAATAGAAATGGATCGGTGTTTACTAGCCGTAATTGTTGTCAGTGTAATTTTTATAATTACCTACGACCCCCAGAAAGGAAACCTAAATAATTTTATTCCCCAAAAAGAAAAATTCACAGAGGAGAAAGTACCGTGTTGTAACAAATTAGACTACCGATCCACCCATCCGTATCAGTGCGAGCCCGCCTATTACCAGGGCCTTCAATTCGCCGATCCCAACTACGGATGCCCTCCAGTCCAGCCCGTGGTGTACAAGGGTGCGATAATGTCACAGTAATAAAAAGATATTAAAAGAATAATAAATCATGTTTAATTTCGATAAACAAACGTTTTTAGTGGTAGCAGTTATAGTTTGCTTAGGTATCAACTATTATCTCTACAAAGAAAACCAGAAACAGCAGAGTAATATGAAAAATATAGTTTCGGTAATATCTCAAATTAATCGTCCACCTGCTAATGAAGCTAGAAAGAAAAAGGTAGTTACTATTGTAGACCCGATCCAGACTACTGAGGTTTTGGATGAAAAAGGCGGTGAGGAGGATTCGGAAGAATAAAATTAATTACAAAATATAATAAAGGATAAATCCTTTTAAAAAAAAAATGAGAAAAGAGGAGAGAAATAAAGCAATAGCAATACCTATTTCAAATACAGCCGATGGCAAGCCTCCACGATTTTTAACAGTTAAAGATCGTAGATATCAAGAATGGACATTTGTGACAGGTGGTTGTCGCAAAAAGGAAATTATTAATCCATTACGTTGTGCTTTGAGAGAGCTCGAAGAGGAAACTCGGGGAGCAGTTAATCTTAAAAGTGGAACGTTTAGATACTTTAATTTTATATTCCATTCGCCGATAAGTAATACTGATGGAGATAAAGAAACCCCCAAATTCATCGATATAACTTATCACGTTTATATTATTGATTTTAATGTCAACAAATACGAACAAATTAGACTTATTAATAAGTTTAATGATGCGAAAGCTAAACTTGAGCATTTAAAGCGCCAAAACTTTCCCATCAAATTGGTCTACGATGAAAACGACGTTATGAATTTCGAGACTCTTACCGAGTTTAGTTCAAAAGATAGAGTTTGGGACCTTATCAGGGAAAATATCCTAGATAATCCTGAATTTCATAAAGCCCTTAATACGCAAAATAGAAAAAACTTTAATCTTAATGTATTCTAAAAAAAAAATGCCCAATAACAAAGCGTACAATTTACACGTGTATTGTAAATTACGAAATATAGAGAAAGATAGCGACGAGGGCAGCGAATTTTTAGCTAAAAAAATAGTGGAACAGCTTATTATTATTAAAAAGACCAGAGAGGAACAGAAAGCCGCCGCAGTACCGCTAGTGGAAGATGAGGAATTTGAGGAATTTTCAATCATAAACAGTATTTTTATAAATTAAAAAATAAAATCGTTTAAATATTAAAACTATGTTTAAGAAACTATGTTCGAAACATAATTTTAACAATAAGAATGACATTTCCCATGTTCTCATGGACGGTGGTATTCTGTCGGTTCCTTTTGATAGATTGGATGATTTTTACGATATTTGTATTCAATGTATCAAATCCGGAGAGCATATCTTTGTAGTGGAGCAAAAAACCGAAATCTATAACTTTTTTGTGGATATTGATTACCAGGATGACGAACCACTGTCTCTAGAAGAAATTAAAAACTATTCGCAAACTATTTTTTCGAAAATAAAATCCTTTTCCAGCGAAAAACAGACTTGTATTATTTCATTAGCAAAACCTAAAAAAAAGAATGGAAAAATTAAATCGGGAATTCACCTGAATTTTCCATATATGTTTGTAGATCAGCATAGAGCTATTCACCTTATGTATCATCTTCTACACACACTTGGCGAGATTTATCCGTCCATAGACTGGCCGAAATTCATAGACCCCGCAGTCTACGGAAGTCTGAAAACCGGAGCAAAAGGAAGCGGTTTTAGAATGCCGTGGTCGCATAAAAAAAGTAAGCACGAGTTTTGTAACGGCGACGGATGCGTGGAATGTAATCACAGCGGGAAACTTACAGAGGTTAGCTATTTGCCAGTATATATGCTAGAAAATCACAATATAATAGAACTATCCATTGAAAACCCACCCATGAAGGAACTTCTGTGGCTCACTACGCTTAGATCAGACAAAAAATCATCTCTAGATTGCGTAACGGTCCCCGATATAGTTTACCAAGAATCAGTTAGACAAAATAAAAAGAAGGAAGGCGATTTCACTGGTGCCCAAACTAAAAATGTTGTTGTTAATGAAAATTTGAGACAAAAAATTGAAAATTTTGTCAATAAACACATGAAAGGTCAGGAAAATACAAGAATTAAGAAAATATTTAAATGGAATCAAAATTTTGTTATTGAGACAAATTCAAAATTTTGTGAGAATTTAAATAGAAATCATAGTTCCAATCGGATTTATTTTTTCATCCACGGAAAAAATCAAACCATTATACAAAAATGTTTTTGTAGATGTGAAACTACCCAAGGCAGAAAATACGGCTTTTGTAAGGATTTTTCAGGGAGAGCCCACTGGCTCGCTCCGACCATCTGTGAAATAATGTTTCCACATAATAAGAAGAAATGAAATACTTTATTTTATTTGTATTGACTGGTTTTTTCATATATTTGTCACTGGGCACGGAAAAAGGAAGTCCCGATGTAATTAGAGAAATGAAAATAAAAATTCATCCCTATTCAGGATTAAATTCCGATCTCTATTTACAATTCGTGAATAATATTGAACTTTTTGGGCAAAATATTTCAAGTGTAACACTCGCTTCTCAATATTTATATAGAGCCATTCAAAATCTCAACGACCTCCATTTATATACTGATACAGCGCATTTCAGAAAAGAAATAGAAGAAATCAGCATAAAAGGTGAAAAAATGTTATTAAAAAGCTCTTTAAAATATGGATCTTTATTTGTACCAAGATACTTAAACAATACACTGGAAATATGATATATAAAATGTCAGATAAATATAGAACTCGTTATGGACGCTCTACAAAAAAACCCGACCTCTACGAACCGGATGAGATTGTAGAAGATGACTATTCCGATTACTCATATTCTTCCGAAGAAGAGGAAGAGAAAAAAAAAGTAATAATAAAGAAAAAACCGAAAAAGAAATACGAATCATCGGATGGCGAAACCATTGATGGAAGTGATAGCGAAGAGGAGAGCAATGACGATAGTGATAGCGAAGCAGATGACGAAGGAAATCTTAAAGGATTTGTAGTTTATAGTGAAGACGAGGCTGAGGAAAATAGTTAAAGTTTTTATATTTAAAAGTAATAATAACCATGGAATCACATATGAGTCAAATAGATGACGCTACTTTTAATCCCAATCCCCCTTCCTTTTCCCGTGTTGAAGAAGAAGAAGAAGAAATTAAATCAAATAGAGAGTTTGTCCCACCTCGACAGCAGGAATATCCTCCCCGCTATTTAAATCCAGATCAAATATATCAATTTCAAGATAATAATAAAAAAGATATATTTAAAGAATTGGATAAAACTGTTTATATTATAATTTTTATAGCTTTTATTTTAGGGTTTTTTATGGGTAAGACTATGCAACCTGTAATTCTGAGACCTTTATAACAAAATTATCTTCGTCTGGGTTGTTCATATGATGAACACTTCCTATCCCTGATGCTTTAGTATCAGCCCATGAATAACTATCAAAGTCTTGTAATACCATTATATCTTTCATTGACTTTTCATCGTTAATGAGAGATTTAAATAAACTACCGGCGGATACTGTATCGTCTCCCGGAACTTTGTTTTCATTTTGGATAAAATAAAGTCCAAAAAAATAATATGTAAAACTAAAAACCAGCAATAAAGCTAAAATATTTAATAAGGTTCCAAATGAACAAACCATTTTAATATATATATATGTAGATTTTTTTTACACGTCTGAATCCTTTTCGCGCTGTGCTTGGCGTTCCTTCATCTCCTCTTCAATCACCTCATTCGCCTTCTTAACCAGCTCTTCCATTGGAGTATCGGGGTTCTCGGACTTGAGTTTGTCCACAATCTCGGACGGGTGACTAATAGGTGGCTCATCGGGTTTGGTGTAGAATTTAGAATTTTCATCACCTGGTTTGATATAAGGGGCATCTTCGGACCCTGTGAGGGGTTTAGCCATAGCATCTCTCTTACGCTCCTCAAACATCTTGGAAGCCATAGCCTGGTTCTCCTTGTACTTGGTCATAATCTCCTCCAACTTCTCTTCGCCGTAGTGGACGTCATCAATCTTGTTATTATCAGGAGGAATTAGCAACCATTTATACATATCTACCACGTAGATATCAAAAGTAGCATCCTCCTTCTGAAGGCGCTTAGCGTGAGAAGCAGCTTCCTCGCGGGTGTTGAAAGCTCCCCGGATCTTAAGCCCAAATTTTTCGGTCTTCTGGGGACAGTCTGGACCTACCAAGCTGATACAGGCATAAATTTGACCCGGTACAGTCGTATAATCTTGTTCAAGTGATGTCATTATTATATAATATATAGGAATAATTTCTTTAAGTTTTTTTTTTACGCGAAGTTATCATCTACCAATTTACTTAAAAGATAAGCCAACACATTTTCATCCTCAAGGTGAGATCTACAAACTGCCTTGTAATATTCTGTAGCTCCCACGAGTTCTTGACTCTTGTCCCGAGAATCTATGCGCTTAGTGAAAGGTCCTTCGGTGCCGTTTTTACATTCCATACAAAGTGCTTTTAATTTATGAACATCATCACACAACGGAATAAGGTAAAGAATTTCCCCAAATATCTCCTGTTTGAAATCCCCATCTAAACCTGCCACTATAATATATTTGTTATCTTGAAGTGCTAATTTCACAAATTTAACCAAGTTTGGGAAAAATTGTGCTTCGTCAATTCCTATAATATTCGCATCTTGATATTTCTGATCTTCAATAAGAGGTATAAGATTAGGTACTTTTATACAATCAAATATAACCCTATCATGGGTTTGGAGAACGTTGGAATCGGATCGTGTATCCTTATCTGAATTTATAACTAGAATTTTTCCATCAATGGCTTTATATCTTTTCAGTCGGCGGATAAGTTCTGAAGACTTTCCGGAAAACATTCCACCTATAATGAGTTCAAGACGTCCAGACATTTTTTATACTTCTTATTCTACTAATGGGGTATTTTTTTATTGAAAACGAACACGAATATGATGAAAAAAGACATTTTTACTGTAAGAATTGTAAAGAATGTTACAATCATAATGTAGAGATAACATCGTGTTATAAATGTACTCACATGGAGTGCGAAACTATTCATAACGAATGTTACGTTCTTTTATACATAGATCACAAAAACATCAATTTTGTCCCTAAAGATTTCAAGGAAATTGATATTCACACGGATACTGAGAGTAAACTTATTTTACTAGATCTAGATCCAGTAACCCCATATGGATGCGTGGTCCCTATAGAATGTAGATTATGTGGATCAGAACTTGGGTGGGTAATAGAATCTCACCAAAGATATAATCATTATAGGGGTCTGGTCCTAATTAAAAAAGACAGGCTATTATAAAAAAAATGACGGGATACATACCTCCCGCTCTCCGTGATAAACCTAACTATACTCCCAAGAAACTTTCCATTAAACAAACACCCATTGATTATACTCAATTGAAAACGCAAAAACAGCTTTTTGAAGAGTGCCACCGCAAAAACTACGGAAAGGCTGACGCTGCTTGGGGAGAAGATTGAAATATGTAAATAAAAAAATAAAACGTTAGGATATTAAGTAACCATGGAAGAAATCCGAAAAGCCCACAACTTGGTGAAGCGTCATCTCATCCAGAGAGTTGTTGGATCCTTTACGGGTAATACTCCGCACGTCCTAGATGCCGGGTGTGGATTCGGCGGCGACATTAAGAAATGGATGATGCTTCAAAACGGTGTGAAGTTGGATATGTGCGATCCAAGTTCAGATGCTATTGATGAAGCTCAAAAAAGGGCAAGAATTATGAGGTACAACTCAATTGATTTTTTTTGTGGAGATATAAAATCCTGTCCTCGAAAAAAATATAATTTTATTTGCTATAATTTTTCTTTGCATTATATTTTTGAAAATGGACAACTTTTTTTCCAAACTTTAAATGAAATTAAATACAAATTGGCTCCGGGTGGAATTTTGTTTGGGTGTATACCGGATTCCGAAAAGATCCTCAATTCCACGCCTTTTCAGGATTCATTGGGTAATTTTTTCGCTCGCAATGAAGAACGCACAGGTCATGGAAATTTTGGGGAAAAAGTGTTTGTCCAGTTAGTAAATACACCTTATTATGAAGATGGACCCAAAGCGGAACCCATTGCCTACAAAGATCTTCTTATAACTCACCTGGAATTACGAGGTATTATATTGAGAGAATGGCGCGATTTGGAATCTCCTCACGAAATATCAAGACTCTACAGTCAATTTATTTTTGTTAGTAATAATTAATAAGAGATTTTATTTTATGTTTTTATTATATTTATTCATATTATTTATGCTTTTGCAAACTCTCCACGAACCTCCTGTTTTAACAGAAGTGAAAAGGAAATATGAAATTTTAATTAATCATATTAAAACATCCCCCGCAATTCCCGAAAAATTTAAAATCCTGGAAAACAGGATTTTAATTTCTGGATTTAATAAGTCATTTGAGAAGGAAATAGGATATAATATAAATAAAGGCGGCGAGATAGGGATTTGTTTGGACGGAAACTCAAATCAGGTTTTTCATGTTCTTATTCACGAACTAGCTCATTCAACTGTTGAAGAATATTCTCACAGTAAAAAATTTTGGAATAATTTTAAGGAGTTGTGTGATATGTGTGAAAATTTAGGAATTTATAAACCTATTAACGACACAAATAAATTTTGTGGAACCTATATAAAAGATAATTAAATTTTTTTTTATATCTGTATATATATTACACACAATGGTTTATATTTCACGTGGGGCTTTAGCATTTAAAATGGTTTTTGCATTTGTATTACCTATGCTAATTTATGTAATTTCACTGTATGAACTAAATGAATATTTTAATATGATCATACTCACCAGTATACCTTTATATATTTTGGTTTTACATAGATATTTATTATCAGGAATTAGAGATTTAAGTGCTTTACAACTCCCGGCAGCTATAATTATAATTTCTGGTTTACTTTTGGCTACTAAAAAGTCGTGGAAAAATTCTCTGCGCGACCCAGATAAAAATTCTAAAAATAAAACAATAAGTGCTTCCATATATGGAAGTATTCTCCTACTAACGAGCGTTATGTTGGGTGGATTCTCTGTGGTAGAATTTGATAGTTTTTTTTATTAATTGCGTATTACAAATCTGCGTCCAAAATAATAAATGAGAGCAGCTAAAATAGCTGTAATAACTATACCAACATTACTCCGAGCCCCATCAGAGCCTAAAAACTGAGGAATGGTTTGAGCTAATTTTTCTTGGACAGGACGCGCAAACGCTACCACGGCCACAAGTCCCACAAATAGGGCTTCCAGCTGTTCGTCTGTTAGATTGAGTGGATTTTTAGATGGAGGTGCGGCAGGGGGTGTATTGTCTGCTGACTGTTGTTGAGGAACTTGTTGTTGATAGGGAAGACCTTGCTGTGGTGGGAGACCTTGCTGTGGTTGGGAACCCCCGGTACCCATCATGACGGGAGCTCCGCCTCCCAAGTCCGTAATACCCATAACATCATCAAGTGGTGTGGAATCCATTGTTGTCTTTTGTTCTTTACTTATATTTTTTTCTTCAGGATTAGGCACAATACTATTATTAATTGGAACCATCCCTGAATTTTCCCCATTATTGGAGAGATCTAAAGTTTCGATACGCGTTGCCATCTTTTACTTTTCAATTATATTTGTTTAAAAAAATAAAAGCGCAATTATTTTCTTTTCACTACTTTTATGGGTGGTTTTTTGGACTGGATTGGCTGTGGTTCTCTGTGAGTAACACGGTTATGCTGGGTATTGTAATTATGTTTGTGGAAGTTCCATAAAGAAGGAGATCCAATTTTAAAATTTTTTCTAATTTTAGCTTTATACCAAAATACACAATCCTGAATTTTATTACTTTTTGAAGTATTATCCAGAACCAGACACTCATAATTTTCTGTACAGGCTGTCATTACTTGATTGAATGCATCAAAAGAAGGAAAAATTCCGAAAAATGATTTGTAAAGTTTTTCTCTGTTTTGAATTACATTCTCTCTTAAAATAAAAATATAATCCACATTCGCTCGTAGGTCCGGAGTAAGATCCATACAATACTGCATCGTCAACATGAAAAAAAGTTGCCAATGCCGTCCATTCATGAAACACTGCCTTATACACACATCTTTCATGAATTTTCTATCGTACATACAGTCATCCAGCAGTACAAAAGCCGGACTCTTCTTTTTATTTCCTCCCCCTAGGAGTTTCTTCTGACGAGCTAGAACTCTTTCTATGGCTTCTTTTTCATAGTCACTGTAAATAAAGAGATCAGGTACAAACTGTTTATAGTGTTGATTACCTTCTTCAGTAGCAGACATTACAATTCCAGCGGGCAAATGTTTTTTATAATAAAGGATATCTGTTACCAGGGTTGATTTTCCCGTCCCTCTTTTTCCGATAAATACACATACTTTATCATCACTCATAGTTTCGGGTTTAAACTTCTTTAATTGAATACTCATATCCACTGAAATATAACAGGAAAATTT
>Ga0208299_1002092_pt1 | contig 13948 bp, 25 predicted proteins | sample 15_taG_FD_184089 | JGI IMG/M metagenome (GOLD analysis project Ga0208299, IMG submission 184089) | Marine viral communities from the Subarctic Pacific Ocean - 15_ETSP_OMZ_AT15312 metaG (SPAdes) (version 2) | ecosystem: Environmental > Aquatic > Marine > Oceanic | place: Pacific Ocean | collected...
ATGATGAGTGGCGACTATATAAACTTGCTTAATGTGGTGGAGAGAGAGTTTCCATTTGTGGAACTAGAAGGCAAAGACGAATACTTAGAAATGTATGGGGAGCAAGAATGAATATGAATGAGCAATATACTTAAAGTGTGTCAATGTACACACTAAAACCTTTCACTAAGATTAAGGGAGATAGGTAAAACTATCTCCCTTTTCTTTTGTAAAAAACTATGTACATGTACATAGACACACTATATAAAAAAACCCCCTAGAACCATAAACTCTTGGGGGAAGGAAGTGTATGAAAGTACACTTAATTTTTGATAAGCGATTCTCAAAACACTTATCAAGAAATAGGATGGGTAAAAAGATGGGCAACTGCTACACTTACTCTTTTTTTTAAGTATGTTTGGATATCCTTTTCCCAAATACACCCATCCAATAAAATAAAAGTGTTGGTATCGGATTGGATTTAGGTTTTCTACCAATCAAGTAACATTGAGGAATAGTTCTAATTACCTACCTATTTTACCTCGTTACATCTAGCTTATTACGACTTCAGCATTTGCCATTAGTTCGTGTAAGCCAAGCATTGTCCCCTATCATCAGGACAATTCTGCCACGCAAGTTGTATCCATTAGCCTCATTTCAACAACCCACCAACACTTTAATAAGTATATCATAATAAATTAAATATGCAAGTGCATAAAATCTGTGTGTGTCATTGTACATAAACATACTTTTTTAAAAACGAACAATATGTGAGTAATAGTATTAAAAAGTTTAAAAAAAAAATAGTGTGTCTGTGTACTTAGCCACACACAAAAAAAATAGGGCAAAAGGGGGTTGAAATTCAATAAATATTAGTGTAATTTATTAAGTAAACATATTAATAATAGCGAAAGGTAAATAATGCTAATAACAGAATTAATTACAATCTACACTGATAAAGATGAATACAATCATATTGAACACTACGAAAAGGGTATTGTTACAAAATATAATTGGAAGGATCTAAACGGGGTAGGTGTCACAGAAAAAATGAATAAAGAAATTGCTGAATCTCAATGGGGAATTGAAGATGATTGGAAAAAATATGATGGAGATTTATCCTCGCTCAGAGATTTATGGGTAATGCCAAAAGATATGCTAGATGAATATCCTTGCGAAAAAGTTATCGTTGGGGTTACAGGTAGGTTATGGGGTATTTCTGAACCACACCAAAAACAATATACAGAACTGATTACTGTTGAATATACAAATGCTATGGATCGCAAACCTATAGAATGGGGTGCGTTTTACCTTAGAACTGTTTTAGGTAAGTCATGGTATTCACTTAATGGGCTATCAGATTCAGGAGAAAAACTATTTCCTGTTAAATATGATGGGGTGCGTTTTACCTTAGAAGGAGAGGAAAATGAGTAGAGTAAAAAAAATAAGAGAAGGTTTAATTAATAGTAAAGGCTTAACTTATAACCAAAATAAAACAGTATTACCTGACGATTGGACAATTAATGACTCTATAGAACAACAAGTAAAGTTGGCGTATGAAACAGGGAAGGGAAGTAGGGTTATGTACAAAGACATAAATCAAGAACCTATTGTTCATGTGGAAGTAAAGGTAGAGGAAAAGTTAGGTAGAAAAGTAATTAATCTAATAGTGGAGAATCAACAATGAGCCATGAAGGAAATGATGCTTTAAGAGAACAATTATTTGAATTAGTTAGTGAGGAAGCAGAAAAAATGTATTTCATTAATGAACAAGAAAAAAACAATTTCATAATTGATGAAGTTGATAAACGATTAAACCAAATGGGATAAAGGAGAAAAATTATGCCAAGACCAGATAAAGATTCTGTGCTAATAAGTCCAACTAAAAAAGAAAGGGTAACTTATTACATAGGAGAAGAAACATTAAATAGGGTAACTTCATTGTCAGAAACGATGAATGTACCCAAAAGTTTAGTGATTGAGAAAGCAGTGTCAGTGTACACAGACGAAGTTATAAAAGAGAGGAGAAAAAATGCCAACAGTTAAATTAATTGAAGATGAATCAAAGCTATATGTTAAAGAAGGAAAGAAAAGCCACACTATGAACATGGCTCAATTAACAGTAAATAGTGTTGAGGAGAGTAGTATTAAAACAAAAGAAATAGCAGACAGTGGGAGATGGAAAGTTAGTTTCGTAGAGAAATTAGTTTGGGGAAATGACGATAAAGATACTTTTTCGGATTGGTCGGCAACTTTTGATGACTACAAAAATAACAATGAAAACTTTAAAGAATTAAGTAGGGGAGATACTGTTAATGTAATCCTCAAATTTGATTCTAGTGATGATGGGTATTATCAGAAGGTAAGGCTTATCAAGAAAACAAGTGGTGGAGAAGTGTACAATGCCACAGAAAGTTCAGAACCTGTTGTAGATGAGGTTTTACCTGATGTTTCAGGGAATGAAAAAACTGTGTCAGTGGACACACCCACAGAGGATGTGAACTTACCCCCTGAAGCAGAGTTTAGGTTTGCAATCCCTTACCATGATAGAAAAAATCTTTCTATTCAAAGGCAACAAGCTATTAAGTTTGCTTTGGAATATATGGGTATGATGTCTAATTTGGATTTAGGTTTTACTGGGGAAACTGAAATAGAAAGATTGCAAGAAGTTCAAGGATTCATATGGAATGGAATCCAAGAACTATGGAAGGACATTCCAAGAAACATAGATAGTTCTGAAAAGTAGTTTTTAAAACTGTCCACTGGGAAAATTTCCCAGTACCAAAAAAAATAAAATTTAGAATGTGGGAATTAGGTATAAAAACGATACACTGATTGTTTGATTTTAGAACTTAGTTCCCACGCAGAAAGGAAAACTATATGAAATTTGTAGTAAGTCGTGCAAGTGGAGAATGTGCTTGTGGGCTAAATGGATGCCCAAATGAAATAAACGAAGCTGAAGTAAATGTTGGTTGTTTAAATCGTCTAGTATTGCTTGATGATAATGATGAGATGCTAGAGTTCAAATCACTTGGAGATGCGTATAACTATCTCAGTGTACATATCCCCACTGAGAGGTTAAATGAAGAATTAAGAGATAAAATAATTAGTATAGACCCGATGGAGTTTGAGTAATGAAAAATGATAAACCAGAAATAGCAGAAGCACATATAAAAGCAGGTAGAAGTATTCTACCTTTAATTTCAAATGATAAGAAACCGAATGGAAGTTGGCTTAAATACCAAAAAGAAAAAATGACACCTGAAGAAGCATATAAATATTTTGAAGATAATCCAGATGCGAATATGGGAATGGTTACAGGAGAAATATCAGGAATAACAGTAATTGATATTGATGGAGAAGAAGGTGTTAAAGCATTAAAAGAAGCTAATATTATTTTACCCCCAACATCAGTAGTTAAGACACCAAGAGGTTGGCATTATTATTATAAATACCATCCAGAATTAAAACAGGGAGCAAACAGACTAGAAAAAGTGGACATCAGAAATGATGGTGGGTATGTAGTGATACCCCCTAGTAGCGTTGGTGGTGTACACTACTCCACTATTAAGAAATCTGGAAATAAGATATCAGAGTTCAATATTGATGTACCAGAATATTTCAGGGGGAGTGTACACGAACCTCTAACCTCCAAGAAAGAGATAAGCAAACCTCAATGGGTTGCAGATGCTCTGGCAAATGGTGTGGATAGTGGCAGAAGAAATGATGTCGCAACCAGACTTGCAGGGTATTTTCATTCCAAAGGTATAACAGAAGATATAATCTTCTCTACCTTAAAGGAGTTTGCATTAAAGTGTACCCCCCCAATAACAGAAGTAGAATTGAAAGGGATTATCGCATCTATATCAAGATATTCTCAAACAAGTATTATTTCTTATCAGGGTAATGTAGTTCCCCCACCACTAATGGATTCATCCAATGACAGGATTAGGACTTTTATATGGAGTGAATGGGGATTAAAGATTGTTGCAGAAAACATTAAGAAAACTGGAAATGGTATTACATGTAAATTAAACATATCTTCAACAGAACAGGGGCATATGTACATGGGGAGATTGAATTTACATTCAGCATCCCAGAAGCAACAGTTCGTTAGAGATTTAAAGGGTAGAGCAGAATATGATTGGCAAGGAATTGTTAATCATATTGCAAAACTAATTGAGGATTCAGTTGATGCCCCAGAGGAGATTGTAGACTTAGCAAAGGTTAAGGAGAAAAAGGAAGACCCATTTGTAGTCTATCCTTTTATGAGAGAAAACAATCCTGTAATTTTATATGGAGATGGGGGAGAGGGTAAATCAACTTTTGCTATAGGAGTTGGATTAAGTATTGCTACAGGTAAAAACTTTATCCCTACCTTTGAAGTTAATCATACAGGAAACGTGATGTATCTTGATTGGGAACAGGAAGCCGAAGACGTAGCAGATGTAATGAAAAAGATGTGCAGTGGATTAGGTGTTGAGATACCATCAGAGAAGTTTTTATATAGAAGAATGGTTGGTAGTCTAGCCGACCATGTTGAAGCAGTACACAGAGATATAATTGCCAACAACGTAAAAATGATAATCATTGATAGTTTAGTGGCTTCAAGTGGGGGAGATGTGAACGATTCTGAAACTGCTAGAATTTTATTTAATTCAGTTAGAGGATTTAAAGTTTCAGCAATTATTATTACTCATATATCAAAAGCTGATGAGGGAAAGCCATTTGGAAGTATATTCTTTTGGAATTATGCAAGGAATGTTTGGATGTTGGCTAAATCACAAGACACAGGTGTTCATAGTTCAGTTATCGGATTGTTCCACAGAAAGAGCAACAGGAATATGTTGACACAACCTGTCGGACTTGAGGTTGAATTTTCTGACAGTGAAATAAAATATATTGAAGCCGATTTACAGGAAGAACCAGATTTGTCAGTTAAGACAACAATAGCAGACCAGATTGAAGGTTTATTAAAGAGGAGCAATGAGGGGATGACTGTTAGAGATATTGCCGAAGAGTTGGAAAAAACAGAGGGTCAAATCAGAAAAGAGTTGGCTAGAAAATCAAAAGGAAGAGATGTCAGGTTTGAAAACAAACATGGCAAATGGGAACTTGCCACGCAAGTGCCACGCAACTTGCCACGCAACAGTGGTAGTGTACACGTGGCAAGTTCCCCCCCTAAAGGGGGGGAGAACCTTGCCACGCTTAACAACAACAATAATTTAATTGATGAGAACATGGCAAATGAAAAACTAAAGGAGATATTAGGAGAATGACAAAACCACACATATCACAATCACAAGTAAATAAATATTTAAAATGTGGACTTCAATATAAATACCATTATGTTGATAAGAAAAAGAAACCATCTAATGGCTACATGCTAAGAGGTAGTGCGATAGACCACAGTGCCAATGTACACTTCCAAAGTAAAATAGAAGGTGGCAAGGGAGTATCATCAGGTCAATTCGTAGATTATGCAGTAAATTACCATGATGAAAATTCTAAAGATGTTGAGTTTGATATACCAAAAGATAAATCAAGAGATACAGTAGCACAGCTTTCAGGTGTATATCATGAAGGTTTTGGGGGAATGACACCATCAAATGTTCAATTAAAACTTGAACAAAAATATGATGACGACTTAGATTTTATTGGATATGCAGATATGTGGTTTCCTGATAAAAGTTTAGTCTTAGACAATAAAGTTTGGGTGAGAGATAAAAAAACAGACCCTGACTTAACCAAAGATATTCAAATGGTTAAATATGCAGAGATACTGGGAGCAAAACAAGTTGGGTTATCAGTAGTTACATATGTAAACAGAGTTCCTAAAGTTAAATTAATTCTTCAGGACATTACACAAAAACATATTGAAGTTGTCAATAAAAGAATAGATAAAGCTGTAGAGGGGATTCGTAAGGAAGTGTACACGCCCCCAGACCAATCAGTTTGGTGGTGTTCGGAGAAATGGTGTCAACACTGGGATGAGTGTGATTTTGGGGGAGTGTACCAGTGAACACTATGCAGACTGACAAACAGAAAAAGGTTAAAATATATTTAAAGGATTTACAAAGTCAGATGACTGAACTTTACGAAGAAATGATTGTCAAAAATGCAAGTCGTTGGAACAATTCCAATCTTGTAGACAAGTTTGAGGAACTCGCTGAAGAGTTTCATAAAAATGATTTTGACATGCGACAGTTAGGGTTGAGGGGTTGTATACACAATGATGTATGCCCAGAGTATGTGGTTTGTTGTTGCAACTGGTGTTCAGGACTTGGAGTTTGGAATCCAGAATTAAGAAAAGAATACGAAAGGAGTAAGAATGAATCTTGATAAAGAAAATTCGCTAATAAGTATGTTTGAGTTTTTAATTTATCTTAAATACATAGAGGTGTACCCAGAGTCAAATTATGATGGGTTTATCAATGAATACTGGAATTTTTTAGCACATGAAAACAGAATTTAGCAAATGAAAACAACACGAAAGGAGTAAAGATGGGTAGAATAAATTATTTTCACAAAGATGGAGAAACTGAAAGAAAAAGATGGGCAAAAATGAATAGTGAAGATTTAGAAGAAAGAAAAAAAGGTATACAAAGTTGGATTAGGCACGAGAAGGCTCATATTGATGAATTTAAAGAGTTGATTAGGGAGTCAGAAGAACTTATAAAAGATTACAAACAAGATTTAAAGGATATAGAGAAAGAGGGGAAGAATAATGACTATAGATGATTTTATAAAAGAAAACATCCCAGATGATGTCATATGGACAGAAAAGGTAACTAATCTTGTTCGGTTGGCATATGTTCTAGGAAAAAAACACGCAGTTGAAGAAATAAATGAAATGAATCAACTTGCTAGAAAAGTTTATGAGGAGAATTGTTCGTGAATAACCAACTAAAGTTTGATTTTGATGGCTCTGATTACAAGCACAAAAGAGATAGTGTTAGACTTTCAGGACAACTTTTGAGAATATGGGATGTAATGAAAGATGGTCAATGGAGAACCTTAGACCAGATTTCTGAATTAACACGAACTCCCCATTCAAGTGCATCTGCTCAACTAAGAAACCTAAGAAAAGAAAGATTTGGTTCTCATATCATTGAGAAAGAGTACATGGATGATGGATTGTTTAAATATAAATTGATTATAAATACTGTAGGAGTGTACACAGATGAACAGGGAAACTTGGAAAGCTCAAGAAAGGGATTACGCTAAAAAAATACATGGTAAACGTATTCCTGTTACAGGTAGGTCAGGAAGTGATGTGCCTGATATAACTAGCCACACCATTGTTGGAGAAGTAAAGAAATCTGGCACAGGGAAAGCAGTTAGTTTAAAAACAATGAAAGCATTAAGAGGAATAAAAAAGGTAGGAAAATCAACTGGCAAAATACCAGTGTTGTTTCAAGCACAAAGAGAAAATGGAAAAAGAGATGTTGAACATGTAGTTACAATGTACTTAGATGATTTTATGGAAATAGCAAAACATTTAATATTAAGTAATAAAAGCCACAATGAATTGCTAGAAAGTAGGAAAGATTTAACAATATGAAATGGACAAGAATAACAAATATACCCTCTAAGGATTTAATGACTGGGGGAAAGAAAGAAAACGAAGGAGTTAAAATGTATTCAGTTGTATATACAAATTATTTACATGATTGCAATGAAAAAGCATTAGTCTTACCTGATATGTTTGCTCCTGCTATAGTTGGCGTTGCACATCAGTTTAATAAATCTTTGGCTATATATGATTCTGCCAAGATAATAAAAATTTTAATGGACAGAGAAGATATGAGCGAAAATGATGCAAAAGAACACTTTGAATATAATATTAAAGGTTCATATCTAGGAGAGGATACACCTTTGTTCCTAGACCACATACGTGATATACTTCTTTAGTAAGTTAAGAACCCCTTAATTTATACATAGTAGATTCCTTTCGCTACTAAATGACTAAAACCTATTCAGTTTATGTTTTCTGGATAGGTTTATAAATTTTAACTGTGTCTATGTACACCGACACAGTTTTTCTTAAACTAGAGTTCGGTAACCATACCTACAATTACAACAGTTAAAAGCATTATAAGATACAGCAGAATCCCCCAATCGTACCATTTCATGGGTTACATCCTGAAATCAAACTGATAGAACTTCTTCCTATCTTTACTTCTTTCATTGCAGTCAGGACACATTTCTGGTTCTTCTTTAAAACTTGTTAAAACTTCAAAAGTATTTGTTTCACATTCTTTGTTATTACAAATGTATTCATATAATGGCATGTCTATGTACACTACCCCTCTATTATTTTTTTTATTTTGCTCGTTTGAATAATATTGCGAACTAATCTGGCTGTCTTGCTACCTCTGCCATAAGAACTTCAATATTGCCTGTTACTGCCCAATTAGCACTTTTAACAGTTGAACTCACAGTAAACGCTTTGCTTACCAATGAACTATCTCCACCAATACGATTGAACTCAATAATTAATTCTCCGATATTCAGTTTCTTTAAATCACAAGTTCCACCACTAGATACGATATTGTCCAGTATCATTGTATTAACTCTAGTAACTGATGTAGTAAGACTATCTAAAGGTGCAATCCAAAGTCGGTCATAAGTACCACCAGAAGTTTCTAGCAAATCACTCATGTAGTTTCCACCACTTACACGTAAGTTAGGTTGCGTGCTTGTAGCACTTTGGTATATAGACAGTCCGTCTGCTTGATTGTCCTTAATGGTTATCTTATTTGCGTTTATATTTTCTAAATTAAGAGTCTTGCAACTGTTCCTAGAAAACGTCAGCTTTCCTATTTCAATCCTAGTTCCATTGCCATCTATAAGTATTGCTTCAGTCTTACCTGATGGTAGGGCAGATGGTTGCCCATTACTTGCGAATGACGTTCCTAGGTTTACGTTAGATATATTTACTTCTTCAACTGGTGTAGAATTAAGGATAACCCTGAGCGTATTGTCTGGTCCGTCTTTTCTAAACGCCATTTCTCTTTCTAAATCCTCGTTAGGTAGGTTTGAAGGTGCAAGATATATACCTGCATCTCCATTTGAGAAACTTCTTTCTTGTATAACTTCTGCTACTCCAACTGCTGTACCTGTTGCTCCTGCACCAACTAATAAAGTTAAAGCAAGCTGAGGACTTAAACCAAAGCTACGAAGCAAGGAGTATGGCGATTTCATTACATTAAAGAACCTTCTCCACTTAGCTGACTCACCATTTAGATATTCAATCTTTTCAAATAACCAATCCCTAAAGTCTACAAGTTCTCTATAAATAGTTACCGGAGAATACAATAATGCCCTTGGAGAAGCCTTTATACCCTCATATAACGCTTTTAAGCTCCTAATGTGTATGGAGTACCCAAATACTATTAAACTTGCAGATAAGCCAATACTATACCAATAATATGACTGTACGAACTCTAGGTACTCTATAACCAAAGAATAACCAATAACAAAGTATCTTGTTTCAATCGGAGATATAGTCCACCATAGGTTTACTGGGTTTATAAGAGTAATAGCAAGACCAAGTGAACCTGTTACAACAAAGAGAAAAGTAAAGATTGCTAGGATATAACTTCCTATTTTTTTAAATGGTATATGTATTTTAGGTAACTTCATCTTGTTTTTTTTATACATGCTTCCATAATTTCTTTTGCAGTCATATTCTTATAAATATCTTCTTCTTCTGCTCTAAAAAACTTAATCCATGTTTCTGCTGCTGACCCTAATGTATTTTCTATCTTTTTAACTTTAGGCATCTTCATCTTGCGTTTACTTCTCCTATAATTATCATACCTGCTAAACACAACCCAAGCAAAAAGGTAGAAACATATAGTTTCTTTTTGGTATTTTTTCTTAGGTCTACTTCTTTACGTTTCTTGCTCATCTTATAGCTGAATCAAGAGCATCTAGTGTCTTTTCTATGTAATTCAACTTTGTAGATGTTACGTCTAGTAATCCTCTAAGTTCAATAATACCAGTTGCACCTGAGTTTTCCTTAACTTCTTTTACTTCAGCTTGGAGAGTTTCAATGTCTTGTTGCATTGTGGCTATATTAGTTTGCAAAGTAACATAAGTACCTATGATTGCTACTAATGTAGTTAATACGAATAATACTGAGCCGAATGTGATGTTATATTTAGTTTTACCTACTTGTACTTCCATTATTCATCTTCTAATATTTTCATACCTAATGCTATAATACCCCCGATTGTTGCTGTACTAACTTCAGGTATGCCCTGATATAGCCCTACTACTGCTAATGTACCTAGAACTATTATAGCCAAGAATATTTGTGGTCTAAATTTACCCATCATTTTTTATTAACATTACCTAGTATACCTAGATAATTTTTACCACCTAGTTCTGCCCACTCAGTAGTAGAAATCTTTCCATCTCTGGTAATTTCTTCAAACTTTTTACCTATTCTAGTTAATTCTTCTTTAGAATCAATATTACTTAATACTTTAATAAAGAATTTAACGATGTTCTTGTAAGGTTGTGGTATTAATGGCATTAACGATGTAAATAATTTCATAATCATTTCTTCCTCTTACTAGGCTTTCTCTTTTTTACTTTGATTTTCTTCGCCTTGTACGGCTTTCCCATTGGCATTGTTGCATTCTCCTTTGCACTGGTTTCTGCTTAAAGCTAAATTATTTAGTTCAAGCTCTGCTATTCTTTGATTTCTAATTTGTATTAATGTTATGAAATCTTGGTTAGTCTGTTCTTCAGTAGTCATATCTCCTCCTTATAACTCTGCTTCTATTCTGGGCAGTTTTACTGTGTCTGCCATTGTATTATAACTGTTTAACGCATCTGTATCCAATGACCAGTCAGTATCGTATGTAAAATAGCCAGAAAAAAACTTAGTTGGTGCAGTTACTCCTGTAACTATTTCATGAGTACTTGTTTTTATATCTTGACTATAAATTCCACCATTATCCCAACTGCAACCAGTAGATGTTAGATTGACAACATTGTCATCTGCTAAAACTCTTATTACTAAATTATCTGATTTTTGTTTTATAATCTTTGCCATCTAAGTACCCGGGTCAAATAAACAATATTTAGCATCAGTACCACTATACTTCAATCCTGTTAATAGACTTGCACTACCTGCAAAATCAGTTCCATCTGCCTTCTGCAATTTAACCATAGGTGAACCACTCTTAAAGAATCCAGTAGCATCATCAATAATTTCTATTAAACTGCCAGAGTTTAGACTTGTCCAACTATCGCTTCCACCATAGGTAAGAAGTTCCATAGTAATATCACTATTATCTGAACCCCAAACCATTATCTTATTCCTGTGATGATTAAATTGAACTCCACCACCTTTACCATTTTGGCTCAATACAGTACCACAACTTACTGCCTGTCCTGTAGTACCTGCCCAAGTAATATTGCTTCCATCATTAGCAAAAGCAAATAATTTAGGAGATGATGCTGCACTACCAACTATAAATGCGTTGTTATTTGTATCGTAACAGAAAGTATTTGCTGCATATCTACCAGTAACTCCAACAGTTGCATTATGCTCTACGCCTTGCAGGCTATGTCCAGAAGCTCCAAGAGCAGTATCATCTACTGCTAATGGGTTTCCTGAATTATTTGTTATTCTTGCTGCTTGTATTGAAGCACCTGAACTAGAATTAGCATCTGATATACATACCCATTCTTCATTATCTGGGTCATACATAACCTTAACCATAGGAAAGTTATTACCAGAGTTTCCTGTAAATATTCTTACTGTTGAACCTTGCGTAATACTGTTGTCGCTATCATCTACAGTTAATATAACTCCGTTAGGGTGATGACTACTTGCTGCATTACTAGAACCTGAAATACTATCTTCTGGATTGTTCCAAACAAGTAATGCCTTACCATCAGTTTGGTCTACTGCTATTCCCATACCTAGTAAACCCTGATTGTATGCAGAATGTGTGCTGTAGCCGTCTTGTATAGTCTTTCTAGTTCCCCAAGAAATACTTTTGTCAGATGCAATAGTGCCACATCTAGCGTATAGTGTGTTATCACCACCACCAATCCAACAACTCCAAACCCTGTTGTTTACTGTATCGTAATCGCAAGAGTTCCCAGAGAACGCATTGCTTCCCTCTATTGCCTGTTTCGCACCAAAGTCTATATCGCTGTTGCCTGAATTAAAAGCACCTACAACTGCTGTTCCACCACCACCTGAATCGCTGTATTGAACATATACAAAGTTGTTGTCTGCATCATAGCAAGATACAACCTCACCACTTCTGTCATCATCTATAGCAGAACCACTAAATTCTACATCTGTATAAGCTGTAGTAAAGGAAGGGTCAACTGATACAACTAAATCCATTCCGTTTATATGGGTAATACTAGCTGTTTCAACACCATTTACTTTTGCAACGCTTCCAAAAGCAACTCCATTTACTTCTGCAATTTCGTTACCCATTAAGCTCTCTCTACTATGTCAAAACTAGGATTGAATATCATTTTATCTGCGTGTAATCCTAATCCTACAACTTGTACTCTATCACCAGAAGATGCTGGTAATGTCTTTGTCATAGCACCTGCTGTATCTTCTGATACATACATTTCTCCACCTATTGTGCAGTCAAGTATGTCAGAATCATGCACTATTCCATGCAATAAAAATTTACCTGAAGCACCATTTGCTACATCAGCGATTGCTAATGCAAAACCCGGCATTGTACTATCTGCGTTTGCTCTGGCTAAAGCAACTTGCGTAGCTGTTCCTGTTAAATATACAACTTTACCTTTTGATATTGTAGAACCTGTAGCATTAGCAAATTCAGCAGTAATACCACTAAAATTGTTATCAGTCTGCGTACTATCTAAATTAATAACTTTACCATCTGCAACTTCTATATCTCCTGCTGGACTTAAATTACCAGTAGATACTGCACCAGTAGTATCAAATGTAGATGAACCTATATCTATATTACCAAAGCCAGAACTAATAGCTCCACTTGCTAATGTACCAGTTGCATCTATACTACCTTCTATAGCTGCTGCAACTTCTGCTGCACTTAAACCTTCTACGACTGTACCTGCTACACGCAAGAAATCGTCATCTGCTACACCTGATGTAAATTGTGCTACATCATGTTGTGATATACCTTTGGCTATTTGTAGTTTATTACTAGATATTTCTAAACCAGAGTTAGTACCTAAGTCTACTGCCATTACAGCACTTGATGCTGATAATCCATCTCCTGCGTGTAATGTAGCAAGAGCATCTACTGTTGTAAGTTGTTCTGTAGAGCCATCACTATCAACAGTCGCTAAACCATCACCTGATGCTGGAGTAACTGCACTTAATTCTGATAAATCTAAAGTTAAGGTAACTCCACCTGAACTGCCACCACCACTAAGTCCTACACCTGCTGTTACACCTGTAATATCTCCTGTAGTTGCTGCTGCCCAAGTAATGTCTGTACCATCTGATGTCAATACTTCGTTTGCAGAACCTTTTGTTAATTCAGCAGTTGCTGCACTAGCATTACCAATAAGGATACTTCCTCTTGCTAAATCAAATATTTTATCAGCAGTAACTTGGTTATCTGCTATATGAGCAGTATCAATCGAACCTGCTGCGTAATGCTCACTATCGATTGCATCATCAGCAATATGGGCATTATCTATCGAACCATCAGCATAGTGTTCGCTGTCAATAGCATCATCTGCTATATGAGCGTTGTCTATTGATCCGTCTGTGTAATGTTCACTATCTATAGCGTCATCGGCTATCTTTGCTCCTGTAATCGCATCTGCTGCTATATAAGTAGAAGCTATGGCAGTTCCTTGCCAAGTACCAGTTGAAATAGTACCAACTCCTGTTATGTTAGTTTGACTTGCAGTTGAAAGAGTACCTGCTATGCTTCCACCTGAAACATTTATACCTGCACTAAATACAGGTATC
>Ga0208299_1002093_pt1 | contig 13946 bp, 17 predicted proteins | sample 15_taG_FD_184089 | JGI IMG/M metagenome (GOLD analysis project Ga0208299, IMG submission 184089) | Marine viral communities from the Subarctic Pacific Ocean - 15_ETSP_OMZ_AT15312 metaG (SPAdes) (version 2) | ecosystem: Environmental > Aquatic > Marine > Oceanic | place: Pacific Ocean | collected...
TGTCCTGTGGCATCTCTTTGAATGTCACCCATGCCATACATGTCGGCAAGTCTTTGGGCTCCTTTTTGTTGGAATGCTGTTTGACCTGCAACTTTAGGAGTTAAAGCTCCTACGTTGATAGGAGTCCCTAGTTGCCCGATACCATATTTAAGTATCTCTTTACCGTAAGGGGCTAATGTTGCGCTGGGTAATAAGCCGGCTGCTTCGTATTGTGATTGTGCCATTATGCTGTCATCCTTTTAGCTTGTGGTTGTGCTTCTAAATTTTTCATAGTGTCATACATTCTTTGTGCCCCTTTATTAATACTTCCACCGCCTGCAGCTCTTACTGCATCAGCTGTGAATACAAATTCGTTTTTAGATAATCGTGCTGGGACATCATCTTTTTTTTCGTACTCTCCAATTGGAACAAAGCCACCAGTAGTTCTATAATCTTTTTCCATTCCACCTAGATTCATGATGCCACCTTCGGTATTATTCATAACTGGACCTGGACCCATTGCATACCCAATTCTTCCACCTTTAGCCATAAATTTACTTTGAAGTCTCCACATTTCTTCTTGAAACATTTCTAGTTCCATTTCATTAAGTTCATGATAAGGTTTACCAAACAACTCCAGAGACATGTCGTTTTGAGAATCTCCTATACCAGGTGATGAAGCCATTTGCATAGGGCTATCTTCTGGTTTTGGAATCGCAGATCCCCTTCCAACTATTTCATAATATTTGTCACTATCATAAGCTATTTCACCAGCTTCATCATATGAATATCCTAGATACATTAAATGCTCTAATCTTTTAATATACCAATCAGGTCCTGCAGTTTGTCCTTTAATTTCTTCCATGTCATTAGTGACAATTTCTTCGTTGGGAGTTTCTAATATTGTTTCTTGATCTGCCATTATTGTGTCTGGAGTTCCAAATCTATACCCAGGTCTTCCACCGTGTCTTAAACCTATGATACCACCATTTCTTACACCAAGTTTTGCGGCTCCATGTTCCATTCTAAGCCAGTCATCTATTTCCATTATAGGCATCCCAGGCATTTGTTCATCCATAGTATACTTGTAGTTTTCATATGCTTGAAGGTCATCATCACTGTAAGCCGAAGCCATCTGCATGTTTCCTTCAACAGGTGCTTCACCTTTAAGGTAATCCATCCAGTCACCACTTTGAAAGAAAATTTCAAAATCAAATTCATAGATGTCTTGATCTATGGCACCTGAGTTCCATACATTCCATGCGCCATCTCTAGGGTTTGCTGTATTGTATTGAACTTGCTCACCCATAAGATCAATTCCTGTTTCTTGTTGAAGGCCGAATGGAGTAATTGATTCTTCATCCATTTCCATTACGTCAACTTCGTCAGGACCTGTTGCATATCTCTTTCTTTGTTTATTCGGTATGGACATTAGTCCACCTTTAGCTGCAACTGCAGTAAAATCTGTAACATCGGCTTTAGTTGTAGGTACTCCTGATACTTCCATAGGGGTTAAGTTTAAATCAATAGCTGCTGCTGCCTGGTGACCAGCTGCTTCAGCTTGTGCCATGTAATCATCATAAGCTGCTTGTTGCATCTCATTTTTTTTCTGTTGATCTTTAAAGGCTGCGTAAGTAGATAATGCAGAAATTCCTGTTTTAACTAAGCCACTGTATTCTTTAGCTGCTGGTAGTGCTGTCTCTGTTATCCAGTCCCATACTCCTCCTAGCAACATTCCTTTTCTTGGTTTATTTAAATACGACATGATTTCTAATTCCTTAATGTATGATTATATATGAAAATCGCAGGGATTACACCTGAACCTATCACTTTACTTGTTTTTTTGTTCATCGTCAATATCTTATACCTTACCTGTATCAGCGCCTAGTTTAAGGGCTGCTACTTTGATATGTACATCTCTTCGAATATGCTCTCTTTTAGTGTCTGTAGATGGGTTATTGACATCATCGTCAGCTTCTTTGTCTGACATATACTCTGTACCTGTTTCAGTATTAGTTACTGTAATCTCTACTTCAGGGGTAATAATATGTACTTTTTTACCATCAATTTCTTTATATTCACTCTTCGCTTCTTGTTCTATAAATGGCATAATTCTCCTATGATCTGCTTGTTTGTAATATTGAGGCCGTCATTTTTATAACATTTCCTGTGGCACATTGCATCTTTAATTTATCACCCGCCTCTAGGATGATGATGTTATTAAACGTTAATAAATCAACGCTTCCACTAGCATCCACACTTACCTTATCCCATTCAAAGTCTGTAGTAGAGGATGAGTCGTAAACCTTAATGTCCACATCTAAAGCAGAACCATGAGTATTAAATAATTTAACACTTTTAACTAAAGATGTAGTCTCTGTAGGGGTTTCATACATATCATCGTAGGATCCTGCAGAAGTAATTTTTGCTTGAATATTTTTATATACGTTAGACATTAGCTTAAAAAGAAATTAAACCTTTCTTGATCATCCTTATCAGGTTGCATGTATGTTGAATTAAGTTGTTCTATAACAGAACTAATAGCTCGGTTAATTTGTCTTTGGTTATCCTCTGTGTATTCTTTTCTAGGTTCTGGTAATCTTACTACTATTTTAGCCATTATCTTCTCCCATCCGCTTGAACATCGACTTGAAAAGTACCATATCTCCAGTCTTCTCCAGCGCTTTGATTTTCTATTTTAACACTTGCGTATCTTCCTCGAGCTCTCGTGTTGAATTGTGTAGAAGTAGGCACCACACTAAAAGGACTTAAGGTACTATCTGTTCCTGAAGATGAAGGAAAATTTTTTAATCCTATGGTTACTTTAGCTGTACCCGTTAAAGTTTTAAAATCAGGAATAAATCTTCTCATTGCTAAAAAATATTCTCCCATACCTTTATCGGTCTGAATGGCAAAATCGTAGGATTGTAACGAAGAAGTTAAAGCAGTTGTTGATCCATCGGGATTTAATTGATCAGTTCCAGTTTCTTGTTGAAAGTAAACAGTCTGACCTAATCCTGTCTCCCCAATAATACTTGGAAAAGTCCCTGTTGAAGAACTATTAAATTGAGTAGCATAAGGTTTTGGATAAACAATAGAGTCAATCCATGTAGTTCTAATAGAATTAGTATTAGTTCCTGTATACCACACACCTGTCGGTAGTTGAGTTCTTTCTCCATAATTATATACAACATATCTGTCATTGTAGGTTTCACCAGAACTTGGGTAATACCAAATTACTTCTGTAAATAAGTTATTGATACCCGCATAGACTTGTTGTCCTTTAGTGGTATCAAAATCACCATAAACATAGTCTTCTACTGAACAAGATAAGGAATTAACAGTACCATCAAAAGAAAAGAAACCATTATTTCCCATCCAATAAGCAACACCATCAATTTCACAGCATGCGTTCTGTCCAATCAATCCACAGTTTGTGCCAACCTGTTCAAAGCCAAAGGTAAATGGAGCTCCTACAAATTTCATAGAGTAAAGAGCATTGTCGGTCCAGACTAAAATATTTTCTTTTCCTTTAATGGCTCCCATAATTCTTGTACCATCTTGAAGTCTTTGTGTACCAGCACTATTATCAGCTGTTGGGGCAAAAGTATTAATAGCTTCTTGATCCGAGAATCTAATAAACAGATCATCTTGTGTGGAATCTGTTCCAATAGTTGTTTCAGTTCCAAAATGAATTAAGTGTCGAGTTGTTGGAGAAACTAGAGTTAATCTACTAGCGGTAGGATTACCATTGCTTCCACTAATTGCTGTTACATAATTAGTAGTTATCATTGAAGCCCTGTTGGTAAATCTTGCTGATCCACTAATCCCTGAATTCCATGTATATGTTTTTCCATTTGCAATCGTTGCAACTAAAACTTCTCCCCAGTTTCCTAGTGACCAGAGACCTGGTTCTAGTGTAACGTCTGAAGCATTAACTGCATTTCCCCATTGAGTATAATTGGTTGCATCATAAACTATTGTGCCATCACTATGAGCTTGTCCATTTGAAGTTCCAGTAGTTGCGGTTCCGTAAGCTCCTCTAGTAATAGTTGTTAAATCATTTGATGAAATGGCTGTGTATTTAATTAATTCGTTCTCAACTAAAATCGTTCCATTTGTTGAAGTAAATCCAGTAGTTGAATCTAAAGTAATACTAGTTCCTGCTCCACCGGTTCCAGCAGTATCAGCATTTAAAGCTCCATCTAAGTTATTGGTTTGAGCTCCTGTAATGGTTCCACCATAATTTCCTACACCAAATCCATAACCATAAGTTTGAGCTGCTGGACCAATGGTTGCATAAGGTTGAACCTTCATACTTCCACCAGTTGCAACTACAGTAGTAGCTTGGTTTAATGAATTAATGGTAAAGGTAACAGAAGTTGGAACACTTAAAACTTGAAATTTTTTATCTTCAAAATCAGTTGCTGATAGACCTGTACTACCTGGTAAGGTAACACTATTTAAAACAATAATATCTCCTACTTCTAAACTATGGTTAGAGCTAGTGGTAATTGTACATTGTTTATTGGTAGTACTATTGGTTGCTAATGTTGAACCCGTAAATTCGACTTGAGCACCAGCGTTATCAGAACGCCAAGGAGTTATATCGTAAAGAGTTCCTTCAAAATATATAAGTAAAAATTTATCAGTACCAATGGCTACATATTTATTGCCATCAGTATCTACGAATGCGTGTTGCTTTCTCGCGACACCTACAATGGTGTCAGTTAATAGAGAAGACCATCCTCCTACTTTTTCTGGAAGATTATATCTAAATCTGACATTGTCTGAATCAACCCATCGATCTGTAGCTCCGACAGCAGTATCCTGCTTGTCGACACCCGGTTGAAATTTCATTTCAAAGAGAGCCATAAATGTAGCTCCTATGAAGTATAATTAGTCTTGTACACCCACCCTCGAGTAGCATCTACATAGACTAATGTAAGGGATTGACCATTATTGCTTAAAATTAAATTAGAAGTTCCACTATTAATTTTTAAGCCGTTTCGGTCTACGGTTAAGTTGTTAGATTGAAAAGTACCATACGAATCTGTAATTGTAACTTCATCTCCTGTAGAAGCGGCTGAAGGAAGTGTTACAGTAATGACGGCTGATGTTGTATTAGCTAAAATCTGTGCACCAGCTACCGCAGTATAAGGAGTATTAGAATTAGTAATACTTGCATATCCTTTTTCTAAAATAGTTACAACTGTTTCTGAGCCATTAGATTTACATAAAACAGTAGCGCCTGGAGGAATAGGTTGTTCCGTTCCAGAAGCAGTTAAAACCCCTAAAGTTCTATTTGATGTTCCTCTAACAGTGTCATCTTTCATGATCCAGACTCTTTCTGCAGTACCTGGCATAGTAACCGTTCGGTTAGCTGCTAAAGTACCATAAAGTCTGTAGTATATGTTTTTTCCTGTAGAAGTTGCTCCATCTGTTAAGACAAGCGTAGAGCTACCTGAAGCTAGATCTACATCTAAAACTCCGGTTGAAGTTTGTTCTACAATTTGTAAATTTGTATTAGTTATAGTTCCCCATAAACCAGCTTTTTCACCAGTTGTTATGAGTTCTAATTGTGCGTTTGTTGAATAAGTTGATGCCATAATATTACGTTCTTGTATCTATTGGTACCCAGACCATTGTTGCGCCTGGAATAATTTCACTCCATGTTATTGCTTGTGCCGTTCCTGTAGCAAGCGTAAGCGTGCTTCCTGTAGGATCGACATTTGCGTCGGACGTTAGTGTAACAGTTCCGCTTGAAATTACAAGAGAGTTCTTTACAGCTGTTATGGTAGCGCCAGCACTGACTGTAACAGTCCCTGTGCCTAAGACTAATTCATTTTTGACTGCAGTAAGATTAGAGTCCGCAGTAAGAGTTAAACTTCCAAAACCTAAAGTAAGTGGGTTTGGAGTAGGTATTTCTGTAATAGAATCTGCTGTAATACCCGGGTTTCCAATACTTATAGATAGTTCATTTTTTGTAACTGAAATAGTTACATTATTGTCTGCACCCGATGTTGATATGGGTAGTTCGCCAAATGCTCCAAATCCTAATAACATAAAATATAATCCTTAGAAGGAAGCAGGGGGTATGTGGTGGATCCCTGCCTCCATCTAAGAATTATATCATCGTTTAAACCAAGAAGGAAGTCCTAAATGCGGGCGCTTATCAAACATATTCTCTTTAGCTCCCGGTGTCTTGCGATTATTATAATGTAAAAATACTTGAATACATTCTTTGCCTTTAAATTTTTCTCTCCAATGTTCTAGCTCACAGCCAGAATAAACCAGCATATCTCCTGGTTTTAAATCTACTTTTATTCCTTTGGCTTTGCTTTCTGAGGTAATACCTGGTTTAGAATTAGATACACCTACATTTTCATTAGGGCTTAAATAGATAGGCCAGTCATCCCCCCCAAGATTCATCGTCGTAGATACCTCACAACTAAATCTGTCTTTATGCCTTTTAAGAACATCGCCTTTTTTATAAATTCTTGCATAGGTATAAGCAGGATATAATTTTAGTCCTGTTGCTTTTTCCATACCTGGTTGACATTTAAGTAATAATGTTTCCATAGCTATATTAGCATATTGAGAATAAGTGTTTGGTATTTGTTCATCTTTACTTTCATAATGACCTATAATAGTTTCAAAAGGAGAAAAATATCTACGTTCTTTACAAGTATTATAAACTTGTTTTTGCATTAAAAAATAATTAGCAACAAAATTAGCTAAGTCTTTTGATATGGCTTGACGAATAACTGTATACTTTTTCTTTTTAAACATCTTTGGCCATCTCTTTTAATACAGCGGAGACATTAAAATGAATAAATCTAAATGGAGCTTTGCCATAATCCACAGAAAATTCGTGCTCTAAATACCCTGGAAAAAACATTAACAATCCAGGTTCAGGTTTAAAGTTAATTAATTCTGTTCCAGGCCATACACCTTTTTGTTGTTTCATATGTAATTTAGTTGCTCTTGCTCCTGTTCGCGGTTCATGAAAGACAGGCATTGAAGTAGTGTCACTACACTTTAAAAAATAAAAACCATTAACGTGAGTGTTCCAATGTATATGTGCTGAATGATGTCCTCCTCCTTTTTTAGCAAATTCTTGTACCCACATTTGTTCAAATAAAGTTGTGTACTTGGTCATATCAAATCCTGAATGATCTAAAAATTCCCAACACTTTTGACCAACATAATTTCTAAAATCCATAAATTGAGTATCAGTTAGTAATTGTGTTGAGTGCCATGATCTTCCAAAGTCTCCGTGAGCTTTCAGATGAGCTTTAGCTTCTTTAGTTTTTCTTGCTTCTTTAATATATGGATCAGACGCTTTGTTTAAAGATTTAACAAAATCTTTTTTAATTTCAGTCCATACAGGTGTTACAAAATGATTATGTATATACATACTATTTAAATGGATATCCTAAATGCCATACGACAAGTGAATATCTCGTTCCTTTCGTTACGGGTTTAACTCTATGCCACAAATGTGAAGGAAATACTACGATAGAGCCTTTAGGTAATATTTCAGGGACTTGTCTTATGTGTTTACTTTCATCCCTCATAGGAGGATCATAATTTCTAAAATCAAATTCTAATTCTCCACCGGTATATTCTGACCCATCTGTTAGTTGGCAAGTCATAGATAGTTTTCTAACTTTACCATGGTCTGGATCATTAGGATTTTTTCTTTGATAAGGTTTAGCCCAAGGATCAGTGTGCCAATCATAGTATTGATTTAATTTATATTTAGTAAATTGACAAGACTCAGAAAAATCCCATTGAAAATTCCACCCAGCGTTTTTATTTGCCATACGAACATAAGGGTGTAGTTCTCTATAAATCCACTTATCATTCAACCATACTAAATCCGAATTTCTTTTTCTTTTTAAATCTAATACTTCTTGCTTGTTTAATTTTTTATCACCATAACCACCGGTTCTAGCCATTTCTTCCTCTTTTGATAATGCATATTTAATAACATCATCACAAAATTTAGGAGTTAACACTCCGGTAAAATACCAAAAGTAATTAGATAAATTCATAAGTTATTGTTTGAACAAAGTTTAAAGAATCTTTTTGATTGTTGGTTATGTAATACATCTGCGTAGAGGGGAACATAATAAAACTATTGTTTTTTAAGGGTATATCCCAACTTCTTCCCGCTCTTCTGTTTTGGTCATAGTGTATTCGAACACTACAGTCCTTAACATTTACTCCATAAAGAAAAGTATAATCAGGAGAATTTCTAAGGTCTACTGGATCAATATTTAATAAAGGAATAGAAATTTCTTTTGGTTTATAGGCATTGCCCCACGTTTCTTTATTAACTAAAGTAAAATCGTGCTCTACTTTTATATGCTCGCGCATATAAGTATTTAATTTATCCCATTCTCTTGAGAATGGAAATTGTGAATTTTTAATTTGTGATAATAAAATATCTTTTTGAAGTTTGTTTCGATCTATTTCGAAACCTTTAGGCATGTCTATTTTGCCATTATGTAAATCAATTTCGCTTAATACTTTCTTGTGCATACCAGCTCCTTTTATAAAGGATGGTATTATAATGTCAATATGATTTAAAAGATTTGATCTAGATCAATTATGCTTTGTGGTCTGTTAGGTCCCAAGATTGGCCAGCTTCATTCCACTCATAATTCCAGCTATGAGTATCTGCTGTATTTTGTGATTCTTGCTCTGCAGTTAATGCAGGAGCATCCCCGATTGGTGATTGCCATCTAGCATCAGTTGTGTTCTTTGTCCAAGAAGCGTAAGGTTTTTTAGGCCAGAAAACATTGTTATCTTCATCCCATTCATAACCTAGACCGGCATAGTTTCCTCTGAATGCTTTAGAATTATCACCTGAGTTATGTTTATTACCTGTTGTATTGTATGAAGTTTGAATCCACATTGGAGCAGGCCAATTATTGTGTAATTCTAAATATTGTTGACCTACTGTTTCGTCTTCAACACCATCGGCGTTAAGCATATCTTTATTATCTAAAGTTAATACTGATATAACTTTTCCGTTAGCTCCTAGTTTTGCAAAATGTGCCATAATGTTTCTCCTTATATCTTAATTTTTATTGTTATTCAACCAAATCCCATTGTTGATTTTGTTCATTCCATTCATAATTCTTACCATCATCTGGGCGTGCAATAGGTGATTCCCATAAACACGTGGTTTCATTTAGAGTCCAAGATTTAAATTCTTTAGGTGGAATAAAAGCGTCTCTTATTCTGTCATATGTATAGCCCACACCAGCATAATTCTTTCTAATATTTCCATTATAAGAAGTTTGAACCCAATGATCATTTTTTTTATAGAAATTATGTAAAAAAGCTACTCCTGCTGCCTCCGTTGTAGCAATCTCATTTGAGACTGATTCAACTTTTTCTACTATATTTCCTTTTCCTAATTTTGCAAAATGTGCCATATCTATACCGTATAAGTTCCATTTCCAGTAAAAGTTATAATTGTATTAGCACCCGACGTTGTAACTGTAGGTGATCCTGTAGTTGTTCCTGTATAATTAGTTGTTGGTACACTTAAAATAACAACACCTGTGCCTCCAGCACCTGCTGTTCCTCCGTGTCTTCCACCGCCACCGCCACCAGTGTTTGCAGTTCCTGCAGTTCCACCGCCAGCACCACCACCTCCGGCTCCACCACTACCTTGTGATCCTGATTCGTGTGATCCACCACCACCGCCTGCTCTTGTGACAGGAGATCCTGTAATACAACTTGCCGTACCAGCTCCACCATTACCACCAGCTGGATTACTCGCAGCACCACCAGTACCTGTTGCTCCACCGCCGCCACCACCGCCAGCAGTTCCACCAGGATTACCAGCTCCACCATTATTTCCTTGACCACAAGTTCCTGATCCTCCAGCACCATTATCAGCTCCACCACCACCTGAACCTCCTGGCATTCCATTGGTTGTACCATCTGAACCTCCACCGCCACCTCCTGTGGCTGTGATAGTTGAAGTTGTTGGACTTGATAGTGTTGAATCTACTCCATTAGTTCCTTTTGCTGGAGCTGCAGTTGAACCTGCTCCGCCACCACCTACAACAGCAGTTATAACTGTATCGGATGTGACTGATGCATAATCATCAGATCCTGGTGAAGCCAAATAACCTCCAGCTCCGCCACCACCCGCTTTGTTATAACCTCCGCCGCCACCACCAGCAACGAGTAAATAAGTAACTGCATAAGGGGGTTTTGGTGCTGATGATTGTAAACCATCATCAGTTACTAACCAACCTTTTGTTGTATCTACGTAAACTAATGTAACAGCTATTCCTTCTGTTGATATAGTAGAATCAGCTGCTAGTCCTCCAATATTTTTACCATTTCTTAATAAGTTACAATAGTTTGTATCAAATGTGTTTGCATAATCTTTAACTGCAACCACATCTCCAGCTGCAGGTGAGGCTGGTAAAGTTACATCTATTTCACCTGACGTTGTATTTACAAAATATCCTACTCCAGATACTGCTGTAAAATCTCCTGTCTTAACTGTTGTGTCCCAAGAAGCTGAACCTGTTGCACCAAATCCGGTTGCCGTTCCAGCGTTGGTAATTGTTGCACCAGAAGGAATTGTGAAAGTATCTCCACTATCTCCTAATGTAACAGTTCCACAAGCTGTTCTTGGACTAATTTTATTTACTTTTATTTCACTCATAATTATGAAGCTCTATATCTTATTATTACTATACCAGATCCCCCTTGAGCACCTGATCCAGATGGATAAGCTCCACCTCCGCCACCACCGCCTGTATTAACTGTTCCTGCTGTTCCTGGAGTTGCACTACCTGGAGGACTATAACCACCTCCTGGTCCACCACCGCCAGCTCCACCAGCTCCACCATCTTGTTGACCTGAAGGGCCAGCTCCACCACCGCCGCCACCACCGCTTCTTGCTGTTGGGGTTGCATTAATTGAAGATGTTGCTCCAGCTCCACCAATTCCTGATCTACAACCTGGAATTCCACCATCACCTGCTGCTGTAGCTCCACCACCGCCACCTGCTCTCAAATCAGGGGGACTATTTGTTCCTGTGCCTCCAGCAAATCCTTGATCTGGAGTTGTTGGAGGTGTATCTCCAGCACCTCCAGGGCCATTACCTTCAGAAGCTCCCCCACCACCTGAACCTCCGGCTGTGCCAGGATAATTAGGTGCACCAGAAGGCGAACCTCCTCCTCCACCACCATTTGATGTAATTGTTGAAAAAATTGAACTATCTCCCTGATCACCTTGGTCAGAAGCACTACTAGCAGCTGAACCACCACCTCCAATAGTAATTGGATAAGGTGTTGCTGAAACTGTAATTCTATTACCTGGTGTTGGATAACCATTTAATGGTGATCCTGTATAAGGTGAACTTGGACTTACTACTTCTCTAAAACCACCTGCTCCACCACCTCCACCGGAGTGTGCTCCCGAGCTATAACCACCACCGCCACCACCAGCTACTACCACATATGAAACTAAATTATCTGCTGCACAAACGGCTGCAGTAGTAACCGCAAAAGTCCCTGGTCCTGTAAATGTATGAATTTTGTCATTCCCCGACGTTGTTATTGTTCCACCTGTTGCTTGAATATAAGGAGGTGTACCTGTAATTGAATTTGAAGTTTCTTGAACATTTATCCAACCTTCGGTTGCATCTACATATACAAATGTAGCTGATTGTCCCTCTGTTTCTAATTTTGCATCTTCTGCAACACCACCAATTTTTTCTGATCCGTTTGGTGCAACGGTTAAATTATGTGTTTGAAAAGTTCTTGTGTAATCTGAAACTGCAACTATTGCTCCTGCTGATCCAGCAGGTAAATTTACTGTAAATGCTCCACCGCTAGTATTACAAAAATATCCTTCACCAGATGTTGGTGTAAAAGTTGCTGTTTTAATTGAACCTGTTTGCCAATCTACTGATCCTTCTCTACCAAAACCTGTTTGTGATGCACCTGATGCTAAAGCAATAGTATCACCGCTTTGACCAAGTGTAATTGTTGTTCCGCACTTATCAATTATATTAGTGCCTGGTTGATTTTGTACGTTGTCTACTTTTATTGTTGATGCCATAATTTTATTTTACCATATTTTTTATTGATATCTATACCTTATTATTACTAGTCCTGAGCCACCCGCACCACCTACAGCACCATTCATATTTCCTCCACCGCCACCACCAGTATTTACAGTTCCAGCGGCTGCACTTCCGCCACCTGCGGATGATGGTCCATTCGGACTTCCTCCACCGCCGCCACCGCCGGCTCTTGCTGTTGGGGTTGCATTAATTGAAGATGTTGTTCCTGCACCACCTATACCACCAGTATTAACTGTTCCATGACCACCTGTTCCGCCTGCTCCACCGCCAGCTCCTGCTGGGTTGTCTGTACCACTACCAGCTCCTACTGCTTGATTCGCTCCACCTGGATTACCTTGTGCTGGAGTTGTTGAAGGTGTATTTCCTGCTGCTAACGCACCATTTGGGCCCGTAGAGCCACCGGCACCTCCACCACCTGATCCTCCTGTTAAAGCGTCAACATAAGGTTGCATTGGTGATCTATTTGCTGCACCGCCACCACCGGCAGCTGTAATAGTTGAAAAAGTTGAATTATCGCCTGATGCTCTTTGTCCTCCTGGTGTAACTCCTGCACCTCCACCGCCTACGCCTATTGGATAACCTGTAGCTGTTACTGTAATTCTATTTGGTGCGCTTGGATAACCATTTAAAGGAGAACCTGTATAAGGTGAACTAGGAGATATTAATTCTCTATAACCACCGGCACCTCCACCGCCACCGCCATTACTAGTTGGTGAAGATGAAGCACCGCCACCACCCCCAGCTACTACCATATATGAAACTAAATTATCAGCCGCACAAGCTGCAACCGAACATACTGTAAAAGTTCCTGGTCCTGTAAATGTATGAATTTTGTCATTTCCTGAAGTTGTTATTGTTCCACCTGTGGCTACCATATATGCATTTCCTCTAACATTAGAAGTTGAATCCATAGTATTCAACCATCCTTGTGTTGAATCAACATAAATAAAAGTGACTGATTGTCCTTCTGTATTTAAAGGTACATCAGCATTTACTCCACCTATTTTTTCACTGCCATTTGGTGAGACCGTTACATTATTTGTTTGCCACGTACCTGCATAATCAGCCATAGAAACAATTGAACCTGCAGCTCCTGCTGGAAGATTAATTGTAATTGTGCCTGCTGTTGTATTTAAAAAATATCCTTTACCTGTGACTGCTGTTACTGGAGAATCTCCTGTTACTTTTGGAGTTGTAACCCAATCAACAGTTCCTGTTCTTCCGAATCCTGTTGCTGTCCCACTATTTACAATCGTTGCACCTGATGGAACAGTGATGGTATCACCAGATTTACCTAAACCAATTGTAGCTGTATTACCATCTCCAATTTGTAAAGCTGATCCACATTGTGTGTCAATTGTATTTACTTCTATTTTACTCATTAAACTATTACCAACGTTCCTGTTATAATAACCGTACCTGGTAAAGTAATAGGTCCTGCAAGAACTCCATTCTCTACAGTTTGAGTCCCATCAATCGTTGCCGCTTGATTAGGTATAAATTCATTAGGGCTATACTGCCCTCCAATATATTGGATTCCATTTATTACTGCCGTCATAATTCCTCCTACGAACTAATTGTGTCGATGTATGATAAACAAACATCTAGTGAACTTGCTGTATCACTAACTGCTTCTAATACATCACCGCTCGCTAAAACAATCTTTGCTCCGCCTTGGATCAATTCGATAGCTGAATTTGGTGGAATCACAACTCCTTTTGCTAAAAAGTAGTCGGCTCCTCCTTTTGCAATTTTAACATCAATTTTAATTGTAGATGTCAAAACATTACAACATCTAATACCTATAACTGCATCATAATTTCCTGCAGTTAAG
>Ga0208299_1002096_pt1 | contig 13928 bp, 12 predicted proteins | sample 15_taG_FD_184089 | JGI IMG/M metagenome (GOLD analysis project Ga0208299, IMG submission 184089) | Marine viral communities from the Subarctic Pacific Ocean - 15_ETSP_OMZ_AT15312 metaG (SPAdes) (version 2) | ecosystem: Environmental > Aquatic > Marine > Oceanic | place: Pacific Ocean | collected...
TTGCACATCCTCTAGACTAGGGTCCGCAGAAATTGTCGTGCTGGCACTGCTGCTGGAACCGGTGATCGTCTCGCCCGCAGTGAAAGCACCGCTAGGGACGGTCAAAGTCACCGTGCTGCCGCTGGGCTTGGTAATGATCTTGGCCGTAACGGAACTCGTTCCTCCCGTAATCGTCTCGCCAACACTGAGGCTAGCAGAAGCGCCCACCGTCGCCGTGATGGTCCCGACCGGATAAGCGTCAATCGCAGACGTGGACGACAATTGAGCCACGGTCTGCGTCACTTGCCTCACGGTCCAGAGATTGATCCCCCTGTTGGCCCAATCAGCCAGCATCAAGTTTAAGGATCGACGCGCCGTGGCTGCGTCATAGCCCGTGCGAAGCTCAAGCCCGCACCGTTCGAACGCCTCTTCGATGATCTCGGCTACGTCAAGATTGAAATTAGCCGATCCAGAGACGGTCATTGTTGGGTCTCCGGCCGAAGCGAAAGGTCGGGTGTCTGTCCGTAGATTGCTTGGTATTGTTCCTCCGGGGTCTGTGTATTGGTAAACGGACTTACGAAGCTCGAAAAAGCATCCGAAAGAGCACCGGCCCCAGGAACGTTCGCCTGCTGGGCTAGGCTCAGTAGTCCACGACCTTCTAAAGCACCGGCAACCGTCGCCAACGGCCCAACCCCCGGTATCAGACCCGCTACGCCAAATATGGCGTTAGCTAGCGTTGGGTTTTGCTGGGCTGCTATCTGGCTAGCCGTTATCGCCCCTGGCGTAGTGCCTGTCGGGTCGTTGATTGCATACCCGATATTCGAGCCGGGAAGCCCCGGCGCGTTCAAGGCAACCATGTCGGCTATTGTTGCGGTGCCCATTTCAGAATTAGCGCCAAGCACTGCGGCTGGAGATAGTGACCCAAAGCCACCTTCGGTAACATTTTGCGCGGCTATCTCGTTCGCGGCGGCTGGATTTTGGAGTGAAAGTTCTGCGAGGTCTGCCGCATTCGCATCAATCTGCGCTTGCGACACAGAGCCGTATGCTGGGGTGGAGTACGTCACCTCACCCGTCTCTGTGTCTATATCAGCCACCGCGCCGGTTGGGCCCGTGTCATCGCCCGCTGGATTGCCGACAGTTGCATCAACGTCGCCGCCGTCTTCAAGCTTCCGCACAGGACCGCCACAGTTTAAGTAGTCAAATGCCAGGATGGGTCCGCCGTTGGCTGCTTGCCGTACTCCTAGTGGACCAGGAGGAAACGAAGGAACCGTGTGAGAGGGGTTCTGAAACTGCTCTGGAAGTCTCATATCGTAATCAAGTTCCGTTGGGCCCTCTTCAAGGAACTCATATTCGGGAGGATAATAGTTTTTTGGAATTTCATACGGAGTAATAGGAGGAATCTCAGGAGAAGGCAAAGACCGTGGGGGGGCCATGTCCATCCACGTCTCTGCGCGCTGCTCCCGATCTCTTAATATATCATCAAAAAACTTAGAAAAAGGTTTGTCTGAAGATTCGCTGTATCTTTTTAGCATTTCCTCAAGTTGAGGAAGAGGCATATCGTTCAAGGCAGCGAGTTGGTCGTCAGGCAAATATGGCCTAAGCTGACTTAGAACTTCTGCTTTTCTACGTGCTTCACCCTCTGCTTCTCCACCACTTTCATATCTTGGCAAGGAATCAGAAGCCAGGATAGGCCCACCTCCCGCAGCCGAAACAGGAGCCGTTTGACTGATGTCGGGAACAGATGGAAACAACTGGCTAAACACGGAAGCTGGGATACCTGAAGAAATGTTGGGTGCAGCAAGAGTGTTACTGCCTGTCGCGGGTACAGTTGAAGTGGGCGGCAAAAGCAACTGAAGCGGAGAAACAAATCCGGGTATTCCGGGTGCCCCGATTGCTCCTGCCACTCCCGTTGCTCCTGGCGCGCCTGCCGCTCCTAATGCTAAAAGGTTATCGACGCCGATATTTGGAGTTCCACCACTGAAAACAGTACTTGGAGCACCCCCACCGGGAACAAAACTGGGCACAGCAACAGGTGCAACAGGACTGGGCAGCGTAGTTTGTACCGGCGCTGCTGTGGGAGCAGCAAAATTAATTTGAGGAGGTTGCGGTTGAGCCGCAGCCGCCTCCGCACGGGCCAGTCGAGCTTGATCTCTCAAAAAGGCTTGAACATCGTCTGGACGGAATACTCCTGATGGAAGTCCCGGTTGAGGTCCCGTTCCCACTTGAAACGTGTTTCCGGAACTAGCTACATCCCCTTCCTGATTGGATAAAACAGAGTACTTTTGGTCTCCTGCTTGTATGCGGCCTAATCTTGGGTCGTTTCCATAGAAATTACCCCGATAAATACCGGCAGGAAGATCAGGAAAAGGGCCATCGCCAACCTCGTGAACACCATCATCAGGTCTACCAGCTTCTAGTGTATATGTAGGCATCAACCCACTCCAAATACGGGCCTATAGAAGGGCCTAATACTCTTTTATCATCCGAAGCACCACGTTGTAGGTATCTCCAACTGCTCCCGCGCCCGTAGTGGTAAAAAGGATGTCTCCATTAGCACCGGAACCAAGGGAACTGGTAATGCCCCCAATGTCAGAGTAGTCAAGATATCCTGGACCATCCGCAGCTAATTGCATTATACAAACGTCGGCAGTTGCGTCGGATTCAACCAGGACACTCATTCCAACAGTTGTCCACCACACTTCAGCAATACGAACGCCGGTACAAGTTGCACCCTCACTATTTGTTGCCAAGGCGGAAACATCGACTTTTGTAACAGCGTCCTCATTGTCACCATCAACGTATTGATAGGTGAAACTCATAACAGCCTGACGATTACCGTCTACGATAGTAGTTGATGTAACAATATCTGCCATCTAAAGCTCCTTTAAAAAGATGGGGGTTTCCCCCCATCTAATTATTCGTAGATAAGCCGACTAATGGCTTGCCAGTGTACTTTCAGAGCCTTGGCTGATCCAGCACCTGTCTCCACACCAATATACGGAATGAAATCCACGTCATTGGTCAGGGCAGCAGTTTTATCGGTTCCCGTCGTCACCGTTGTTCCGCCAGTACTACCTGATGTAGACGTAACATCGTACTGAATACCGTTGACATAAATAGCCGCTTTTCGGTTGCTATCGATTTCAATCTTCAGATGATACTGAGTATCCGCTGCTACAGTGATGGGTAGCGCACTAATATAATCCGTGCCTCCAATACTGTGTACAAAGTGCAATAAAGTGAAGTCCGTAAAAGCTTCACTATTGGTAGCATCTGTTTGAAACTTGAAATAAGCCTGATCAGCATCTGTGACGATCAATTGATCGTTGGTTAGTTTCAAGCCAGCCCAAAGTTTGATGTCGGCAATTGATGCTGCTGTAGTGACAGTGCATTCCCAAATAACTTGATTTTCAGTGCCCCAAGGAACTGCCGTCCAAGACGACTGATTAGTATCAAGATGAGGAGCAATAATGGCCTGGTTTTCGTCCGTTCCTCCTGTGGTGATAATAATACCGGCTCGTGTGGTATCAAACGTACACAGCGCGGTGGTCATGCTTGTACCAAGAACTTCGAAGTCCTTGTTGGCAACTTTTTCTGCAAGCCGAATAGTACCGTTTGCAGCAGCCGTAGCGTCTGCATCTGAAAAAGCGGTATTCATCACCGCATTGAGTGCGGGACGCCGCTTCCAATACTCTTCAAGGTAATAGCGTCTTACATCCTTGCTTGCAGAAGAATGCAGGGAAGAATCAGTCACAATGCCCGTGCTGGAATTCTTGTTGGCTATAGCAAAGCCATTTTCCGAACGAACGGGACCAGAAAAAGTGGTGTTAGCCATGAGGCTACCTCCTTACGAAAGGTTTCGCCCTAGAGTCTTTGTAAGCGTCCGCTGGGTCAGTCGCTAGGGCTATCAATCCCAGAAACCTAACTATACGCAAAAAGAGAGGGTGGCACAAGGCCACCCTCTCTGATAACAAGAGAACTTACGCTCCCGCCGTACCGAATACACAACGCCAGTCAGAAACACCGAAAGAATAACGCTCACGGGCTTTGTAACGCATATTGCCCGTGTCGAAATCTCCTTCCATCGCAGTGCGAAGAGGTGTCCGCTGGAACAGCTTAAAGCCGTTTGGCGCATCCGTCTTAACAAAATAGGCATCCGTGTCGGTGAGGAAGTGGTTAACCACGGCCCCGTCCGGCAACATGCCCATGGATTTCATTGCATTGACGTCGTTATCCGCCGTGCCCGGACGAAGATTGCTGTTGAGCACACGCTCGGCAACAAATTGAAGCTCTTTCGGGATCATCAATTTCATGCCACGAACAGCAATTTTAAGTCCACGCTCATCGGTCAAACCAGCGATATCAATCAGCATCTGCTCCAGCGAAGTCTCGTTGAGATCCGCCGCAGTAGAAAGCTGATTACGCTGATTGCCGCTGATAGCGGGATGTGCAGAACTACACAACGCCGCCCCATCACCAACAGGATAGCTGGTCGAAAAAGCATTGTTAAGAATGCTAGCAGCTTTGACCTGTTTGGTTTGAGACATCGAACGTGCTAGGGCACGAGTGTAACGTGCCGCGAGACGGTCATAGAGATTGTCCTCGACAGCTTCTTCCGTGATGGAGAAAGCTAGGGCAATTGTCTCATGGGTGTAACGAGCCGTGTAGGTTTCTTGTGCGTCATCAAACGTGATGGCAGCACCTTCCGCCTTAACCGGAGCCGTAGAGAAGCCTGCGAGCATGACTTCTTCCTCAAACGCTCTATCCGAGCTTTCTTCGTCGAAGATCTCGGAATGCTCTCTCTCATACCGGTCGTATTCAAGCCCAAACAACGCATTGAGGCCGGGTTCAAGCTCTTTCGCAAGTTGTGCGCGAGTAATAGCCATTTTCTATACCCTCCTCAGATACCGGTGGAATCCGCAGTCGTTTGCGAAGCAAACGCACGGGTTCCAGCGTTAAAGTGAGCGTTTAATCGAACATACAAATGTGCCCCGGCTGAGGCATAGTCGTTATTCGCTGCATCATCAGCAAGACCAACAATGCGAAGCGGCAAGGTTGCCGTTGTCGCAATTGTTGAAACGCCTAACTGTGAACTGGATTTACCTGTGTTGGTAGAACCAGATCTAGCTGATGTGCCAAGCGAAGCATTAGCAAAAACAGCCGCTAATGCAGTTGCCCGATTGGTTAGAGTAGCATCCGCAGCAACTACGAATAGTTGATTTGGATTGTCAGCCACGAGAGCTTTGACAGGGAAGTTTGTGTCAATGCTCGCGCTACCTGACCCAGGCCAGAAGTTTTTGAAGATGGTCTTATTAAGAACACTATCAACGTATTCTACCCCTACGAGAACACCCAACGCCTGTGTAGTACCACCATCAGTGGCACCAGCCTGATCAATCACGCCCGCAGCAAGCGGGACGCAAATTTCACCATTGTAAATAACGTTAGTATTATCACTGGCAATTTCGTATTTGGTCAAACCAGTTGAGTTTGGACCGCTGCCAGCCATTCCAATAGGGCGAAGACCAAAACTTGTTTCGGCATTTGCCATTTTCAGTCTCTTTCCTTAATTATAGCAGCCAGTCACTATTTTTGTGGGCCACCGAAGGTTACACGAGATTGACGATCAGGCTTACTGATCGTCATCGATGAATGTGAGTTCTCGCGCATCATGTCGTGATCAACAGCGTCCATCAGATCAGTGCTTTTCTGTCTGAAGTAATCTGTGCGTTCCTCTACGGTTTCAAGAGGGATACGAGCGAGAACAAGTCCGCCGACACCAAAAACACCTTCGAACCGTCCTGAATCTATAATTGGAGCTTCAAAATCTGGGTACTCGTCGGCTCTCACCAATTCGTAACCCTCGCGGAGACGCGCAGAAATATTCTGACGATCCTCAAAGCCTCGTACTTCTGCACGAAGCCAACGGTGTTTGAAGCCCTCTGGAGCAGGGGGCGCTTCTAGTCTTGACGGGGGTGACCACGGCTTACGCTTAGACGTGCTCTCCCGTGTAGTTTTAGCGCGAGAAGTACGTTTAATGGTTTCGAATTCCGTTTCCTCGGTCATCAACATTACTCCTTCACGTATTTCGCGTATTCTTCAAGTGGCACACCCAGTTTTTTCGCTATCGCGACTTGGCTCGGAGTGAGACGAACCTTCCTAGAGCGTCCAGGCGAACCTGAACGAGAAACAGATGCAACGGTCTGAGAGGGCCTCCTTGTGCCCCCGTTCAGCTTCTGCGGAAACTCGTTCCGCATACGTTTATCAAGCTCACTATAATACTCATCGCTAGTCGGGTCAAATTCTTCGTCCTCGACAAGTCTTTTGTGTAATCCAAAAGCTGCGAACGTCATGGCCTCGTCTTTTCCGAACCATTCATTACGTGTAGCCCAGGCCTCTGCTTTTGGATCGGTTTCGGCTGCGGGCTGCGGGGTAGCAGGAGCGGCAGCAGCTTGGGCTTGGGCATGGGCTTCCGCTTGCTGCTGTTGGTGTTGTTGATACTGAGCCTGTTGAATTTTAGCCTGATTAAGCCGGTCTTGTGCAACCGCCAATTCCGTTAATTTTCTTTGTGCTACTACCGTGGCTTCCGTGTCACCAAGCTCCATTGCACTACGAAGTGCCGTCTCGGCTCCTTCTTGTTCGCTGGAAATACGGCCCCCGTATTCGGACAAGTACCCCTCATCCAAAGACTTCATGCGGGTTTTTAGCGCACTGGATTCGTTTTGGACATTCTTGGCATATTCGACCGCCGCCTGTTCACGGCGCTCGGATTCCCTCATCCGTTTCGTTAGCTTATCAATCCGCCTTTGCACGGACGTTTGATATTCTTCTTGCTCCTCCGATACGGATACTTCCGATTCGGACGTTTCCGATTCAGCCTTTTTCTCTGCGCCGCCTACTTCAACTTCAGTGATAACCTCATCGTCGCCAAGATCGATGGTTTTTTCCTCTTGTTCAGCCATAGCACACCTTTAAAGACTTAAAATATCATCAGGATCATCAATACAAGCCAGAATCTCGTCGTCGTTTAAGATCCTGACTTCGCCGCCTTCAATTCGAAAACGGGATCCCGCATAACGGGCAAAAATCACCCAGTCTCCCTCCTTACACCAGGGGTCCCCAGGAAATTTTTCTCTGTCTCTATAGGCTAGAGGTCCCACCTTAAAAACGTATCCAACAACCGTTTGGATTTGAGCGTCATCGCGAATGGCTTCTGGAATTATAATTCCGCCCTCGCTTTTGCCCTTGCCACGATAAGGAAGAACAAGAATACGCCAGCCAGTAGGGTCGGGCATTCGTTCAATCAAAGATTTGTCAACGAGTTTAGGGTCTAATACCCTATCTTCCGGAGTAACGTATGCGCTGCCGATAAAGTCCTCGACGTCTTCATTTGCGCTTCCCAAAACTGGGGTCGTATCTTTCGAATCTATTGTTGCAGCCTTGGAATCAATCATCCATGTGCTCCTGTTTTTCTAGCAGGCCCAAGAGTTCCTGTTGCACTAATTTAAGAGCGGTAAGCTCGCCCATTAGGGTAGCGTACTGCTCCATATTTTGTATACCATTATTCTCCAACACGTCCAGTACGTGTTGTCGTCTGTCCGCGATAGTCCTTTGAACAAAAATTGCAACGGGTAGGGCATCCATATCGCAGACTATTCTATGCTTTACTAGAAGTCCACATAAAATCCCTTCCCCACTTCAGAATTTTAACAGACCTTAAAGCGGTTCCCGCGTTGAGCGGCTCCCATGCCGCGCTTTTTGCCCGTGGTTACTTTACCCGTGCCAATGGACGGACCCGCATGGGTCACGGTTTTTTGATAAGGAACCCTGCCCTGGCCCTTGATGTCCGCGTAGTTAGTCGCTTTTGGCGCAGAGCCTGCGGGTGCGCCCATGTGTTTTACTTCAGCCATATCAACCTCGTTGTTGCGCGTTTCGCATCTTTTCTCGTTCCGCAGCCGCGTCGATGCGGGCAAACGTCTGCTTTTCTTGACTTTGTAACCTGTCTTGGAACTCTTCGCCCTTGCGAACTTCCTTCTGTTGATCAAGCTGCAATTCTGCTTGGTCCAAAGATAGTTCTCCCTGATCCCTGGCCTGCTTCATCTGCAATTCTTGCTTCTTCAACTCAATTAAAGGATCAGGCTGTTGCAGTTGACCTATTTGAGAAACCTGGGCACTTAGTTCTTTCACCCGTTGCATTCCCTGGGCGACAAATTGTGCCTTCATGCCCTCTATTTGGGCCGTTGGATCTCCCTGAATTTGCTGGCCCTGCATCTGCTGCATTACCGCTGCCTGGGCCTGCTCTCCAGCCTGGATCTTCACATGCTCCATAACATGTTTTTGTAGCTCCACGGCCATTTGCGGCAAAGAAGCTACCGTGGGAGACGAACCAAAAATAAGATGCGCCATGATGTGCGCTTCATGGTTTTGTCCCTCAAAGGCGTGAAGAGGAGCCATCTCAAGGGCCTTGATATTTTCTTCCGCAGGATCTTCCGGAATCGGTTCTCCCGCTGGTGGTTGATGCAGCACTTTATCAATGTCGCGGACACCCAACGCTTCATACATGCGCCGGTACACCTCGTACATGTTGTGCATCTGGGGGGCTTGCGCCGCCAATTGCATTTCCGTTTGTGCAAGTGCGATACGCTGCGCTTGAGAAAATATATTGGGATTGGATACCGGCAGCACATCTACACGGTCATCAAAATCGGATGCCATGATGCTCTGGTCAGCATTTTCTATCGAATAAGGATACTGCGGGGGCAAATAATCCGCCATGATGCGCGCCAGCATCTTGAACTCCTGGCGCATGGCATAGTGCATACGTTTATGTACGGCACTCATTACTCGTGTGCCCTGCTCCAGCATCGCGATAGTGGTGCCAACAGCAGCTTGTTGGTTGCCGTCGCCAACCTTCAGGTCCGTGATGGTCGCGAAACGCTGTCCTGCCGCAACAACAAATCCCAAAAGTTGAAATAGCGTTTGGTCGGGTCCCTTAAAGGGCAGCGGCATCAAGCTGTCTCTAATCGCACCACCCGGAGCGTCTACGTCTCTAAACTCTCCCGGTTGCAGCGGCTCATCGTCGTCTCTTATTCGCAGCCCTCGTGCTTTGAAGCCTGCGGGCAGATTTGAAAGCGTTCCGGCGTCAATAAGCTGTCTTAAAGCGGCTGTAGCCGTTCTGGAGAGCCCTCCAATGGTATGAATGAGCCCTAAACCATAAAATCCGAAGCCTGGAAGGAACTTATAGTGAACAAAGTACTGGATCTTACGTTTTTTCTCGTCATTTTCGTCATAATTGCGCCGAATTGATAAAACTGCACCATTATCCTGGCTTATTGTCACCACATACGGGACTTTAATGCCTGTTTCCTCGCCCTCTCCGTCTACTTCTTCGTAGCCTTTTAGGTCTAAATTGACGTGACATTCCAGTAAGGAGCAATCGTAGTCAATATTAGACGGTGAAATGCCGTCTATATTGCTCATTTCCTTCGTTATGTCGTCTTCTTCCGTTTGTGAAGGTAAAACAGGAATATCCAGGTAAAAGCCCGATATTTGCTTCTTTCGTAACTCATTTGCAGGCATACGAATGATTTGCGTAATATTAGGGCACGTTTCCAGGTCATTTGCCTCGTAAGGGACAATAAGATGCTCGGCAGGAACAAATTTGCTCACTGCACGGTCCATTCCCTCGTCGTAATAAACTTTTTTGAATGTACTACCAGCCAGAGGTAGATAAAACAACATTTGGTCAAACTCCGGCGTGTATTCCTCCATCACGTTTGTGATGTAATAGTTCATAAACTCCTTAACACGGGAAGCTTGGTCCTCTTTTTCCCGTGACATGTCGCCCATGACCACAGTTCTTACCGGTCCCGAAGGGGGCAAAAGTTCGTTGAACGCTTGCGCCTGGAATTGCGTGGCCGCTTCGGCCAAAAGAGGATGCGTTACGCCCGTCGCGCCCCTGAAAGGATCCGATCTCTCTTCGTATTTGAGACCAAGAAGACTTAGCCCATTGGAATAGGTCTCCTCCCAATCACCGCGAGATGCACGATTGGCCTCAAATTCCGCCATAAGCTCATTAGACAAGCCGCCAAGCTCACCGTCATCAAGAAACTCCGCAAGATTGGAGGAAAATTCCTCCTCCTCTCCGTGGGTTTCCTGCGGATCAAAATCGACTAAAGCCCCGCCGTCTTCGGAAAGCTCAATTTCTATCTCTTCTGGAACGCCGTCCAGAACAGTAGAAAAAGCCCCAGGAACAGCAAGCTCCACGTCCTCTTGTATTTCGATAAGATTCGGATCGTCGTTCTGCCGTTCCACTAACGAAACCGGAAAAGGCTCTCTAGCCATTATTTATCTCACTTCTTAAAAGCTGCCACCGCGTTCTTTGACAACAACAGCTATAACCGCTGCCGCTATGCCCGCCGCGCCAATCCACGGCTGACCAAGAAAGACAGATAAACCGATTAATACGGCAGCGCCCGCCGCCCAAGAAGAAGGCTCCTTGATGCGATCCATTACCCACTCACTAATTGTTATAAACATTCGCCGCTCCTTCGTGCTCCAAATTTTCTACTATACGATACGTCGGCAAAAGACCATTGCCCTTGTCTCCGGTCCTCTTATCCTCGGACTTCTTATCCTCGGACTTCTTGTGCCCACAGTCGCACTGATCCGAAGTGCAATTCACACACTCGCACTCGTCACCGCATAACTGACACATGCATTCCTTGCAAGCCATCCCGCGTCCTATTTTGCCTTCCGCCGGGGCATGGACTTTTTCACCTTTCCACCCCCCGATAACTTCGCAGCCTGTCTCTGACGAGCCAACGCTGCCTGTTGTCTGCCCTTCTTGGTGTACGGATAATGCGTGGAGCCAACCTTCGGCATGACAAAACCTCTCTCAAAAAGTAGTGGCTACGCTACCACACTACGGTTCATGTTCCTAGCCACGCCACACAAATTGGCGACGCCAGGGCCGGGACTTTGGCTGAAACCAAGGTCCGTGAGCCGTGGTTCCTTGACCATGGAATGCGGCTTGCCAAACATAGCCCGCGCTTCAGGGGCCATGGACGCGAGACCGCCTTCCGCGAATTTAAGTTTATATCCAAAGCCCGCGCTTCCCTCACGTTTACCCTCAAGTTCGTCTACGTTTACATACACATGAGCGGTTCCAAGATCGTCCCGAAACACGTTAGCAGCAAAACGGCCAGAGTGTCCCGTTTCTGAGGGCCCCCCCTTTACGTCTGTTGTAGTTCGGTCAAAATGAAGCTGAAAGTCCTCCCCGTGACCCAAAATGCCAAATCTTTTAAGCTGTGAGCCAATTGTATGTTTTATGCCAGGGCCGGATATTTTTTCGTCCCTCTCAGAAATGCCCGCATTCAGTGAAACCCGAAAGGGCCCAAAGTTTGCAACAGGAAAATTGTCTACCCGGATGCCGCGCTCTTCCGCTTTAAGGTTGACCCCCCCAGAGGGAGTGCTCCCGACAGAATGCCTGGGAACCACGGTCCGCGAACCAGTGATCCAAGCCCCGTTGTCGATTGGATAGCTGATATTGGTTTCTTCAATAGAAGGACCCCGTTCAGGAAGACGGGGATCAAGAGGAGATTTTCTGGAACCGATCCGAAGTTTCCCAAGGCTTTCTAGGGGTTCCGGAAGAGTGATAACTGTGGGGTCGATTCTCGGTCCAGAGTCTTCATTAACTTTCAGCATCTCCCTTCGAAGATACTCTTGTACGTCGCCTTCCCCGCCGTTCTGCATGTGTAAAACCTCGCTGGCGTAGACAGGACCTCCGTCTGCTTCTCGGGCCAAGACTTCTATTAAACTATCGTCAAATATAACGTAATTATATGTTTGCGGCTGATAATTAGAAATGCTCTCCTTTAAGGAGGCTATATGATCCTCTGTATTAGCAAGCCTTTTCTGATCTAGTCTTGCATCAACTGTTCCAGATTTTAGGTCTGTCTTTCGTAGCTCCTTAGCCGAATTCTCTTTTGCACGTAACCGATCTTTAAGTTCCTTTAAACTTTGACCTCGACTTACATGATCCATATACCGGATGCCGGGGATACCGGCCTTGTTCAAATATGCTGATACACCTTCGTACCCGCTGCCAAATTTTCTTATCGCCTCCCCTAAAGGACCACGCAGATCAGCATCTGCAACGGATATATTAGACAAAATCTTGTAGATGTCTCCCATAGGCGTGTTTTCATCAAGCTTTTGCCGCCCTTTAACTCCCAAAGCTAAATCAGGCGTAGCGCGTACTTTTTCTATTATAGGTGCCATGATTTTTTGCACCTGTTCACTCTGCTTGGATAGCGGCTGATACCAGTCCAGCAATTCATGCTCGTCCGGAGAGATTTTTACTTTATAGAGATGGCTTACTGGTTGTTGAACCTCAAGTCCGCGTTCTTTCATACGCTGCAACTCAAGTTTTTGATCCCGAAGTTTTCGCCAAACATCCTCTTGGCCACGCTCTACAGCACGTTCAAGACCTTGTTTGAGATCCATCTCTACAGAAGCAATTACCTCCTCGGACGTGAGAGGTATTCTCTCCGCCTTCGGATCTTTGAATGCCGCTTCCGCTTCAGGTTTACTCGGCGTTCCTAGACGAAGACGAACCCCCTGTGGGTTTGCAGAGGTCATAGTGTTACTTAGTTTCACCGCTACCAACGAAGGTATGTTATCGACTTCTAGATTAACCGCCTTACCATCAACGATTATCTTTGCTTTCTCGGCCAGCGTATCGGCATAGGACTTTGCGTGTCCCTTTTTGCCCGCAAAATAAAAGCCATGACCAAATGCCTGCAAACCTTCGCCCGTGCCAATCTTGCTAGAGTCAAACTTTCCCAGCGGATGTCCTTGCGTCTTTTTGAAGAGATGCGGCGAACCATGCCACGCCAAAATAGCAGCAAGCCTAGGGTCTGCAAATAGCGAACCAAGGCCCTTGGTTGCCGCTGCCTTTACAGGCGCTGCCGCGCCAGCAGTAAGCATGTCCAACATGCCGCTAGATATTGACTCAACACCTTTAATAGCGGCTAGGGGATATTGGCCCTTCTCCAAAGCATCTCGTGCTTCCTTCCACGGAGGCAATACACCGCCCATGGGCCCAAACTCTGAAGGGTTCTTCCAAAATGCTTCGCTAATTGCTTCACCAATAGCCGGAACACCTTCAATAGCCGCCGCACCAGTTTCCCCCAAGAACTCAACAGGACGGAAGCTCTTTGGAAAGAGACTCTCATACGTTCCATGAAGTGGGCCTAACATACCCCGCGCAAATTTCTCTCCGGGCCCACGTCTCGCCGCGCCCCCATTCTGCATGTGCAAAGCCTCGCTGGCGTATATTGGACCGCCGTGGGCCTTGTTGATGTCATTCTTATCAAATTTGGCCAGATATTCAGCCACAAGTTTATCCTGCTCTTCCTGCTCTTTCTGTAATATGCTTTTTGGCATCCCAAGCTGTTCTCGCAAAGATCTAACGTGAGAGATCGCACTCTTGGCTGATCCAGTAATGACGGACAAAACAATTTCCTTTGCCGTCTTTACAGGCTCTGAAGAAACCGGGATACCATGAGCATCATCTTGAATGCGGTCAAGCATTCTCCTATCTTCATCAGTTATTTCAAGCCGATTTCCAAATACTTCTGGGCCTCGGTAACCTGCACCTGCCGCGGCACTTTCTATACGATCTAATTTTTCAGCAATATAGATGGTGGTTCTATGTTGGGGGTGGGTAAACCCAGTCTGGCCAGTCATCTCCCGAATCACATCTCCGGCAGCTTCAAGAATATGCGCCGTACTAGCCTTAAACTGATCCTTTTGGTTCTGTCTTATGGCGTTATATTCAAGATGCTCATCCCAGTAGTCTCTGGTCTTTAGATCCAAAGTATTAATTGGACCCTGATCCGTGGACCGTGGTCCAGAGGTCATGTCCCTGGCTTTCTCGGCTAACG
>Ga0208299_1002097_pt1 | contig 13927 bp, 7 predicted proteins | sample 15_taG_FD_184089 | JGI IMG/M metagenome (GOLD analysis project Ga0208299, IMG submission 184089) | Marine viral communities from the Subarctic Pacific Ocean - 15_ETSP_OMZ_AT15312 metaG (SPAdes) (version 2) | ecosystem: Environmental > Aquatic > Marine > Oceanic | place: Pacific Ocean | collected...
ATTTAATTATAGCGCTACCTAAACCACCTAAAGAAGTATATAAACACGAGAAAAACAAATGGGTGAGGCAAGAATACCCTAAAGAACTTAGTCGTATTAAGAATATATTCGATTGGAGGAGTTATCCGGAAGACAGTAAAGAAAAATGGTACGATTACATAGATGAAGAGTTCAATCGAAGAGATAAAGGATTCTGGTTCGTAAATAATGGTAAACCAACCTGGATAACTGGTACGCACTATATGTATTTGCAATGGAGTAAAATTGATGTTGGAGCTCCAGACTTTAGAGAGGCAAATAGATTGTTTTATATATATTGGGAAGCGTGTAAAGCAGATAAAAGATGTTATGGTATATGTTACCTTAAAAACCGTAGATCAGGATTTTCTTTTATGTCATCGGCAGAAACAGTTAATTTAGCTACTATATCGAGTGATAGTAGATATGGTATACTATCAAAATCAGGTGCGGATGCAAAAAAAATGTTTACAGATAAAGTTGTTCCTATATCAATTAACTATCCGTTCTTTTTCAAACCTATACAAGACGGAATGGATCGTCCAAAATCCGAGCTCGCTTATCGTGTTCCCGCTAGTAAGTTTACGAGAAAGAAGATTACGGCGAACGAACAACTCGAAGACATAAAAGGATTAGACACAACTATTGATTGGAAAAATACTGGAGATAATAGTTATGACGGAGAAAAATTAAACTTATTAGTTCACGATGAAAGTGGTAAGTGGGAAAGACCCGATAACATATTAAATAACTGGAGAGTTACAAAAACATGTTTACGACTAGGTAGTAGAATAGTTGGTAAATGTATGATGGGCTCAACTTCAAACGCATTAGACAAAGGTGGAGACAATTTTAAAAAATTATACAACGCGTCAGATGTCACGTCACGAAATAGAAACGGCCAAACAAAGTCTGGTTTATATTCTTTGTTTATCCCAATGGAATGGAACTACGAAGGATTTATTGACGAATACGGATATCCAGTCTTCGATAACCCAGATAATGATGTCATCGGGCCAGATGGCGAATTAATAGATGTAGGCATAATAGAACATTGGGATAACGAGGTAGAAGGATTGAAATCTGATCAAGACGGATTAAACGAATTCTATAGACAATTCCCAAGAACTACAGAACACGCCTTTAGAGATGAATCTAAAAACTCTATCTTTAACCTTGTTAAAATATACGAGCAAATAGATTATAACGAAGAAGTAGGTGGATTAGCAAACGTTAGTACTGGGAATTTCCAATGGGTAAACGGTATTAAAGACACGCAGGTTATGTTTTATCCAGACAACAAAGGAAGATTTAAAGTAAGTTGGACACCTCCATCGCATATGCAAAATAAGATTGTGATGAAAAACGGTATTAAATATCCAGCAAACGAACACATGGGGGCTTTTGGTTGTGATAGTTACGATATATCAGGAACGGTAGACGGAAGAGGATCAAACGGAGCGTTACACGGGTTGACTAAATTTAGCATGGAGGACGCGCCGCCAAACCACATGTTTCTAGAGTATGTAGCAAGACCACAAACAGCTGAGATGTTTTTTGAAGACGTGTTGATGGCCTTAGTGTTTTATGGAATGCCACTTCTATGTGAAAATAACAAACCTAGATTGTTGTACCATTTAAGAAGAAGAGGTTATAGAGGTTATTCTATGAATAGACCAGATAAGTTATGGAACAAATTATCTGTAACAGAAAAAGAAATAGGAGGGATACCTAATTCAAGTGAAGATATAAAACAAGCGCACGCAGCGGCTATTGAAATGTATATACAAAAACATGTCGGTCACTTAGGAGATGGAAATTACGGGAATATATATTTTAATAAAACTTTAAACGATTGGAGTAGATTTGATATAACAAAAAGAACTAAGTTTGACGCAACTATTAGTTCTGGATTAGCGATCATGGCTTGTAATAGACACTTGTACAGACCTAACGCGAAAGTTGAAAAACCTCAATTAAACATAAATATCGCTAAATATTCAAATAAAGGTAGCGCTTCCAAAATAATTAAAAAATAATATGCATAAATCAGTTAGAAATACAGGGTTTCCAAGTCAAGTAGTTAGTGATCTAGAAAAGATGACTGGAGAGTATGGTTTAGAAGTTGGCCGAGCTATAGCTAGCGAATGGATGAACGACACTAGAAATGGTAATAGATTTAACAGTAGCCATAATAACTACCACAATTTAAGATTATACGCTAGAGGCGAGCAGTCAATACAAAAGTACAAGGATGAGTTATCTATAAACGGTGATTTGTCCTATCTTAATTTAGATTGGAAACCAGTGCCTATCATTCCAAAATTTGTAGATATTATAGTTAATGGAATAGCAGAAAGAATGTATGACGTAAGAGCTTTTTCTCAAGATCCATTTGGAATAAGCAGACGTACTGAATATATGGAATCTATGATAGGAGACATGCAAAGTAAAAATCTTAACGATTTTGTAAAAACATCACTAGGAATAGATCTTGATGAAAACGACAAAGACGATATACCTGGCTCTGAAGAAGAACTAGAGTTACACATGCAGTTAACTTATAAGCAAGCTGCCGAAATAGCAGAAGAACAAGCTATAAATGTTTTATTAGAAGGTAGTGATTATGAACTTATAAGAAAAAGGTTTTATTATGATTTAGCAGTACTGGGAATAGGGGCTGTTAAAACTTCGTTCGATTGGAGCGATGGAGCCAAAGTGCAATATGTCGATCCAGCTAATTTGATTTACTCTTATACGGAATCACCTTATTTTGATGACTTATACTATGTTGGTGAAGTAAAAGAAATACCTATAAACGAATTAGTAAAACAATTTCCAGAGTTGACACAAGAGAATATTGAAGAATTATCTCAAAATAATGGGTCCGCGTACTACAGAGGAGGTGGTAACGACGATAATAAGATTCAAGTGTTATATTTCAATTATAAAACTTATATGAACGAAGTTTATAAAATGAAAGAAACTAAATCTGGAGGAGATAAAGCTATAGAGAAAGATGACTCTTTTAATCCACCTGAAAATAAAGAGGGTGGTTACGGTAAAATGGAAAGATGCGTTGAAGTTCTTTTTGAAGGGGCTATGATATTAGGTAGCGATAAACTACTTAAATGGGAGATGGCTAAAAATATGATGCGTCCTAAGAGTGACTTCACTAAAGTTAAAATGAACTATAGTATTGTTGCACCTAGAATGTACAACGGTAAAATAGAATCTTTAGTTGGTAGAATAACAGGGTTTGCTGATATGATTCAGCTTACACATTTAAAATTACAGCAAGTGATGTCGCGTATGGTTCCTGACGGAGTCTATTTAGACGCTGATGGACTTGCTGAAGTTGATTTAGGTAACGGAACTAATTACAATCCACAAGAAGCGTTAAATATGTTTTTCCAAACTGGATCTGTGATTGGAAGAAGCTTTACTTCTGAGGGCGATCAAAACCCAGGTAAAATACCTATTCAAGAAATACAAAGTGGAGGCGGTGGAAACAAAATACAAAGTTTAATTAGTACTTATAATTACTACTTACAAATGGTAAGAGATGTTACTGGATTAAACGAAGCTAGCGATGGTAGTTTACCTGAGAAATATTCTTTAGTAGGAGTGCAGAAATTAGCAGCAGCCAATTCTAACACAGCAACAAGACATATATTGCAAGCTGGATTAAATTTAACGAAAGATGTCTGTGAAGCTTTATCACTAAGAATATCTGATATTATAGAGTATTCTCCAACTAAAAATGCTTTTATCCAAGCTATAGGATCACAAAACGTAGCGGTACTAGAAGAAATGTCCGAACTACACTTATATGATTTTGGTATATTTATAGAACTAACACCAGACGAAGAGCAAAAGCAATTGTTAGAAAACAACATACAAGCGGCGTTAGCGCAACAAGGTATAGATCTAGAAGACGCTATTGATCTTAGAGATATTAGAAACGTAAAATTAGCTAATCAACTATTAAAGATACGAAGAAAGAAAAAGCTTGAAAGAGATCAAAAAATGCAACAAGAAAATATGGAAGCACAAGCTCAAGCTAATATACAACAACAAGAATCTTCCGCTCAGTTAGAAATGCAGAAAAAAGCATCCGAAGCACAAACAGAACTTACTTTAGAAAAAACTAAATCTAAATTACAGTCTGATAGAATGCAGATGGAAGCTGCTCTTAAAAAAGAGTTGATGGATCATGAGTTTGAAATAGCCCTTAGACTTAAAAAGATGGAGTTAGACAACATTAAAGACAAGGAAATTGAAAAAGAAGATCGTAAGGATAAAAGAACAAAAATAGAAGCAACACAAGAAAGTGAACTTATAGACCAAAAAGAAAATCAAAAACCACCTAAAAACTTTGAATCATCAGGTAATGATATAATGGGTGGTTTAGATTTATCTAGCTTTGGAATGAACATTTAGAACAAATTATTAACTATTATTATATTATATTATGGCAAAAAAGAAAAAAGAAAACGTAGCGGAGGTAGCTACCGAAGAACCGAAAGTAGATAATACGGTTGAAAAAATTAAAATCAAAAAACCTAAGAAAAAGAAATTCGAAGATACTAACGAAACGATAAAGGTTGATCTTAGTAAACCTTCAGAAAACGTAACTAAAGTTGACGTTTCTGAACCTGTAGTTGAAGAACAACCTATAGTTGAGATTACAGAAGAAGTGAAATTACCTAAACCAACACCTGAACCAGATCTACCAGAAAGCGTACGTAAGGTAGTTGAGTTTATGAAAGACACGGGAGGAGATTTAAATGACTACATAAATCTAAATAAGGATTTTGATTCTTATGGAGATGATGATTTACTTAGATCCTACTATAAAGAAACAAAACCACATCTAGATAATGACGAAATAGACTTTTTAGTTCAAGATAATTTCGATTGGGATGAAAATATAGATGATGAAAAAGATATTAAAAGAAAAAAATTAGCGCTTAAAGAGCAAGTTGCCAGTGCTAAAAGCCACTTGGACGGGCTAAAGTCCAGATATTATGAAGATATTAAAATGGGGTCTAAGCTCACAGAAGAGCAACAAGACGCTATGAAATTCTTCAGCGAGTCACAGGAAATGCGTAAGTTACAAGAGCAGGCACAATCAGCGTTTTTAAATAAAACCGAAGAGGTTTTTAACGATGAATTCAAAGGTTTTGAATATCAAGTTGGGGACAAGAGGTTTAGATATAACGTTGGTGACGCTGAGAAAGTAAAAACCACACAGAGCGACATTAACAACTTTGTAGGAAAGTTTCTTGACAAAGATAATCAAATGGAAAACGCGAGTGGTTACCACAAAGGTTTATTTACAGCTATGAATTCTGACGCAATCGCAAACCACTTTTACGAACAAGGCAAGGCTGATGCTTTAAAAGATAGTATAGCTAAGTCTAAAAATATTAACATGGATCCAAGGCAAGTTCATAACGCGCCTACGCAATCCGGTGTTAAAGTAAGAGTACTAGGTGAGGATAGTTCCCAAAGAGCTCAATTTAAAATTAAAAAACGAAAATAATTAAAAATTAAAATTACAAAATTATGGCAATTACTGCAGGAGGTAGTTTGAATAGTGTGCCAGCTCCAATACAGCAAGCACTATCTTCAAATTATCTAGATTTTACGGGTACTACAGACAACACGTGGGCCCAACAATATTTACCAGATCTTATGGAAAAAGAAGCTGAAGTTTTCGGACCGAGAACTATCTCAGGATTTCTTTCGCAAGTAGGAGCTGAAGAATCTATGACTTCAGACCAAGTTGTTTGGTCAGAACAAGGTAGATTACACTTATCATATACAGGTAATGTTAGTTCAGCATCAGGTGGTGCTGCGTTATACACAGGTGGTTCTGCAACTGTAGCACAATTTACGGTTACAGGTAACATTGATGCAAATGCTACTTATACAGCAGGATCCCACGGTATTAGAGTGAATGATACTATTATACTGTCTAACGTTAACGGTGTTTACAAATGTATCGTATCAGTTGTGGCTACTGACGTTATTGACGTTGAACCTTACGATGGTTCTGTTATAGCACAACTTACTACTGCTGATGCAACTACCGTGCTAGTTTATGGTTCTGAATACGGTAAAGGTATGAGCTACGTAACAGCTGCTGGTACTACAAATAGTACAGACCAAAGAGGCGCTAACGAACCTTCATTCCAAACTTTCACTAACAAACCAATTATCTTAAAAGATTACTACGAAGTATCAGGTTCTGATGTTTCTAGAATTGGTTGGGTTGAAGTTGCTTCTGAAGAAGGTGGTTCTGGTTACTTATGGTACTTGAAGGCTGAGTCTGATACAAGAGCTCGTTTTAACGATTATTTAGAAATGGCTATGTTAGAAGGTGAATTAAACGCCGCGGCTTCTGAAATTGATGGAGCTGATATTATATCTGGTTCAGCTGCTGGTGGTGCTAATAGAGTTGGTACTCAAGGTTTATTTTCCGCTATTGAAACAAGAGGAAATATGACTTCTGGTGTCACTGGTATTAACGCTGCTACTGATTTAGCTGAATTCGACGCTATCTTAGCTGAATTTGATTCTCAAGGTGCTATTGAAGAAAACATGATGTTTGTAAATAGAGCTACGTCTCTCGCTATGGATGACATGTTAGCTTCTATGAATTCTTACGGTGCTGGTGGTACTTCTTATGGAGTATTCGATAACTCTGAAGATATGGCGCTTAACTTAGGTTTCTCTGGTTTCAGACGTGGATCTTATGATTTCTATAAATCTGACTTTAGATATTTAAACGACAAGGCTACAAGAGGTGGTATTAACGCTGCTAACGCTGCTAACGCAATTAGAGGGGTTATAGTTCCAGCTGGTACATCTACTGTTTATGACCAACAATTAGGAAAGAATCTTAAGAGACCTTTCTTGCACGTTCGTTATAGAGCTTCACAGACTGACAACAGAAAAATGAAAACTTGGACTACTGGTTCAGTTGGAGCTGCTACATCTGCTTTAGATGCAATGCAAATCCACATGCTTTCTGAAAGATGTTTAGTTACGCAAGGTGCTAACAATTTCATGTTAATGAACTAAGCACATTATTTTTAAAAGACCGGGGCTTCGGCCTCGGCCTTTTATTTTATTAATTTTATTATATATTATATTATGGCAAAAAAACAAGAAACAAAAAAAGTTGAGGTAGAACCTCAAGTAGAAACAATGGTTGAAGAAACGGTAGTTGAACAACCAAAAGCAAGAGAAAGATTAAAACCATCTAACGAATGGGAGATTAAAGATAGAATGTACCTTTTGAAAGGCGGTAAAAAACCACTATCAAGATCAATTAAATCTGCAAATATCTTTTATTTTGACGAAGAAAAAGGTTATGAAAGAGAACTTAAGTACTGTCAAAATCAAAAAACTCCTTTTGTAGACGAAATGAAAGGTGATCAAAGATTAGAACATATTATTTTTAGAGGTGGAGCGCTACACGTTCCTAAAAACAAAGTAACCTTACAAAAATTATTATCTTTGTACCATCCACATAAAGACACGTTATATGAAGAGTACAAACCGTCTGTTATAGCCGCTGAAGAAATAGACGTATTAGAAACGCAAGTAAACGCACTAACAGCCGCTAAAAATATCGACATCGATATGGCGGAAGCTATCATGCGTGTAGAGGTTGGTTCTAAGGTGTCAGAATTAAGTTCTAAAGAGCTTAGACGTGATTTGTTTATGTTTGCTAAAAACAATCCTAAGTTGTTCTTAGAACTAGCAGATGACGAAAATGTGATGTTAAGAAACTTTGGTATTAAGGCTGTTGAAATGGGTATGATTAAACTATCCTCAGATCAAAGAAATTTCTTGTGGGGAAGTAATGGTAGAAAGATAATGACTATACCATTTGACGAGCACCCATACACTGCTCTAGCGCATTGGTTTAAAACCGACGAAGGTATGGAAGTTTATTCAAGCATAGAAAAACGATTAAAATAACCAAATAGTAAAGCAACCACTCAACAAAAGGGTGGTTGCAATACTACTTAAATTAAATGTAATGAATTTAGAACAATACAAAAAATCAAGAGGATTAGGCGATACAATAGAAAAATTCACAAAAGCGACGGGTATTAAAAAAGTAGTTGATAAAGTTACTGGAAAAAAAGATTGCGGATGTAATAAAAGAAAAGAAGCCTTAAATAAAGCCTTTCCTTATAAAAAATAAAAATTATGGTAAGTGTAGACACGGTTTATCAAAGAGTTTTAGCTTTAGCTAACAAAGAACAGAGGGGGTATATAACGCCTCAAGAATTTAATTTATTAGCTAATCAAGCGCAAATGGTTTTATTTGATCAATATTTTTACGATAAAAAACAAGCGTTAGAAACACCAGGTAACGAAAGTGAGTACTCTGATATAATAAAAACATTAAACGAAAAAATAAGTATATTTAAAACAGATATATCTTTAACCGCGGCAGTTGGAGATTATTTTTCTTACCCTGGAGATATGTACAAGTTAGGTACGGTTATTATTGGAACCTCATCTTCAACAGCGCCAATATTAAATGGCGTAGAGGCTCAAGAGATAAACTACGATGAATTATTAGATTATATTAATTCTCCCCTAACGAAACCAACAATAAAAAATCCTATATATTTACGTAGACAAGATGGTTTACAATTAATACCTGAAACTATTACCACATGTAGAGTAACTTACGTTAGATATCCAAAAAAAGTAAATTGGGGATATGTTATAACGTTAGGAGAAGCAATGTATAACCCTAGTGCCCCAGACGCGCAGAATTTTGAATTACATAATTCCGAAGAGTCTGTTTTGGTGTACAAAATATTAGAACTAGCAGGTGTTACTTTGAATAAACCAGCGTTAGCGCAAACAGCTTCAAACGAGGAAATCGAAATAAAAACAAATCAAAAAATATAAATAAATGGGATTAATAGAACAATCGGCGCACAGTTATTATAGCGGAAACGATTTGGGTAGTTATCAATTCGTATCATTAAAGCATATAATAAGCAATTTTATGATTGCTTACGTTGGAGAAGGGAAGATTGTGCCTAAAATAAAAAGAACAGATGTATTGTTTCACGCTCAAAGAGCTATACAGGAATTAAGTTACGATACCTTTAAATCTAAGAAATCTCAAGAAATTACCTTACCACCATCCTTAGTAATGCCTTTACCGCAAGATTACGTTAACTACGTAAAGTTGACTTGGGTAGATAGCTCTGGAATAGAACATATAATTTACCCAGCGTCAAAAACATCTAACCCAAACTCCATCGCACAAGATAGTAACGGTAACTACATGTTTAACACATCTAATCTTGATGAAGAAATCGATCCTGGTTCACCTAACAATTTATTACAATTTCCATTTACCTTTAATTTATCACAGGGATTAACCGTTGAACAAACGACAATACCAGTATCTCCACATATATTAGGTATTGATCCTACTACGTTTTTGTTTGAAAATTTAGCAGACACAAATCCGTTTGTAGTTGGAATGGAAATAGTGAGTCCTTATTTTCCAGCGGGTACAACAATATCATCTACAACAGAAGCTACGAGTGCTGCTAATGCAACTATAACTTTATCTCACGCTAGTACTAATACAACTACTATTCCTGCCCCTATAACGATAACAATATTAGATAAAAGTGAGACTTGGAGTAGTTATAGTTCTGGAACGCCTTCGGAAAACCAAGACGACTATCAAGATGATGGTTACTGGCCAAGTAGCGGTGGTAGACACGGTATAGATCCTCAACACGCTCAAGCTAATGGTTCTTTTTATATTGACGAGATTGGAGGAAAAATACATTTTAGTTCTAATATTGGAGGAAAGACTGTAATATTAAAGTATATAAGCGACGGACTTGGAACTGACGAGGAAATGATTGTACATAAATTCGCTGAAGAAGCTGTGTATAAATCGATAGCTTACGCTATATTATCTACAACTGTAAGCGGGCAAAGTTTAGCCCCAAGTTTCCAAAAACAAAAATCAGCTGCCGTAAGAACAGCTAAATTAAGATTATCAAATATAAAATTAGAAGAATTAACACAGGTGCTTAGGGGTAAATCTAAGTGGATAAAACATTAATATATGCCAGAGTTGAAACGTAACTTCGTTAAAGGCAGAATGAATTTAGACCTTGACGAAAGATTAGTAACAAACGGAGAGTACAGAGAAGCAATGAACATTGAGGTTTCTACCTCAGAAGATTCAAATGTTGGGACAGTGCAGTCTGTTTTAGGAAACGGTATGGCTAGTGCTAATATAGTTCCCCAAGGTGGAAGTGTTGTGGGTTCTGTAGTAGACGATAGAGCAAATAAAGTATATTACCTTGTTTCAGGGGAAAACAAAGATATAATAGCGGAATACGGTGCTTCTACAAGTAGCGTACCGGTTCTTGTAGACGTGTACAGAGTGTTTACAAACTCTGTGACAAACCCAATAATGAACGCTGTAGGTACTTCGTTTGATTTAACTGGAGATAATTATAACGCGAACATACGAGACGGGATGTATTTAGAAGCATCCTACACGTTTCCATCTAGTGTACCTACTTGGGGTGGCGCTGAAATATCTTTATGGCAGACCGGTGGTTTTATTACGTTTCCATCGTTACCTACTCAGTATTTTGGACCGGTGCAAGTTTACAATGTTCAGTATGCGTCTTCAAGCGCAACGGAGCATAAGGTTTTTCTTAGAGCTGGAACTGGGTTAGATTTTCCCGCGGATGCTCTTTCTTATATTCCTGAGGTTGCTTTTAAAAGCAATAGAATACTAGACTTCAAGTCTTCGAAATTTATAACAGGTATCAACGTGGTAGACGACATGTTATTCTGGACGGACAATAAATCAGAGCCTAAAAAAATAAATATAACTAGATCGAAACAGGGTATATGGGATTCTTGGAATGGTCATTCTAAATTTTACGTTTATAACGCTGACGGTACTTTAGTTTCAAATAAATACATGATACAAGAAGAAGCTACCGTGGCAAAGAGATCTCCTTTAACCCCACCTTCTTTAGAAATGTACAATGATGTTAGTGGTAGGGGAATAATATTTGGTGTTACTGACGACGTTAACTTTTCGTCACAGCAACTTATCGATCCAGGTGATCCAACCTCTGGAACTACAAACATACCTTTTGAAACAGGAACAGTGGTAGATATTCCTGGATCTTGGGGTTCTAATCCTGGCGATCCAGAGTTTCAAATTGGAGACATTTTAATATTATCTACAGAACCAGATTTAATAGCTAATCCTAGAATTTTTGAAGATTCCGAGGTTAGAGTTGTTGTCGTTGGTGTAACGAATACTATTTTAACTGTTAAAATACTTTCTTTTAGAAAAGGGTTTTTTCCATTCGCGACTGGTGGTGAAGAGTGGGCCGTGTGTTTAGAGCAGTCTAAAGCTTTGTTTGAGTTTAAATTTCCTAGATTCGCGTATAGATATAAATATCAAGATGGTGAGTATTCTTGTTTTTCTCCATTTTCAGAAGTAGCGTTTGTGCCTGGTAATTTTAATTACGATTCTAAAAACGCTTATAATTTAGGTATGATAAATCAACTTAGATTTTTAAAAATTTTAGATTTTGTACCGGATGGATTACCTAAGGGTGTTATAGAAATAGACATACTATACAAAGAGTCAAACTCACCTAACATATATACTGTTAAAACAATAAAACATGGAGATCCAGAATGGGAAAGCTGGGGCCACGTAACACCTCAGTCTCCTTGGACCGGGCAAACTAAAGGAGCTATTCAACTGGAGTCAGAAGTTATATACGCGGCGGTTGCTTCTAATCAATTATTAAGACCGTGGGACAACGTACCTAGAAGAGCGAAAGCGCAAGAATTGAGCGCTAGTAGAATAATATACGGTAACTACGTAGAGGGTTACGACTTGGGTTCTCATGACAATATAAGCTTAGTAACTTACATAAAATCAAGGGATTTATCTAACGAATTAACGGAATACATACCAATAGGACAGGGTTACCCGTCTATAAAATCACTTAGAACTTATCAGGTTGGAATAGTTTACAAAGACAAACTTGGTAGAGAAACACCCGTGTTTACTAACGAAAAAGCGTCTTTTAATATAGCTAAATCACTAGCGGACGATTACAACTCTTTATCCGTTCAAAACAACTCCAACGTTCCTAGTTGGGTTCATTCATATAAATTTTTTATAAAAGAAACTTCTAACGAGTATTATAACTTAGCTTTAGATAGGTGGTACAACGCAGAAGACGGTGGTATTTGGTTATCGTTTCCTTCGGCGGAAAGAAACAAAATAGACGAAGAAACATATTTAATTCTTAAAAAACAACACGACACAGATACTTTTGTTGGTGAAGAAGCTAGATACAAAGTTATAGCTATAGAAAACGAAGCTCCTGACTATATAAAACTACAAAGAACAACTTTAAACACTCAAGGACACGCTCCTAACCAAATTACAGCAGCTACCACTAATGTTACAGGTGCAAGTACAGGTTCAGGTACAACTATAGACGGGGCTACCGCTGGTAAATCCGGTTTAGTTATACGTCTTTTCAACTCTGACTCCTCTACTAAATGGTATCCAATTAAAAGCGTCAAAGAAGAGTCAGGGTCGGTGGGACTTGATATAGTAACTTTAAACGGAACTTTTGAAATAGATGTTACCACGGAAATAATGGGCGGTGTTACAACTGGAGTGAGTTGGGAAATAGCACAAGAAGTTTATCATAACAAACCAGAGTTTCAAGGTAGGTTTTTTGTAAAAATAGCAGAAGACGGGACTTTATTAGAAAATATAGATACTTCACCTGCGACGGCAGACACCTTTACAATTAAACAAAGCGCAAAACAATATTATATAAAATCTTTTGGTAAAGATAACTCTTGGGCTAGAAAACAACAATGGGGAAAAGATCAAAACGAACCTGGGTCTTGGAGAAAAGTAATTGGAGAAGGATTTTTTATCGATCACGCAGACAGAAACTGGGGTAGCGCTCCGGATGGGCCAGGTCCTTGGGCGGGAGACAACGGTCTAGGTACCTCAGGAGCTAGAAGTGGGGCTAGAAAAAATCATATAGAAATATCTTTATCCGCGATAAAAGATAATACTGAGGAAGGTTTTAGCATAGCTTCACATAGTAAACCTCAAAGAGATTTTTACAACTCTTTACACACAGTGAACAAGTGGATACGATGGAAAGAAGATCCAAACGGAGTTATTTATGAAATTACAAGGTCAATTGGCCAAGGCGACTCTAGTTATAATCACGGTAGTGGAATATATAATTTTGATGGTGGAAATAGTAATCCAAGAACTTGGGAAGCAAACAAAACAAAAAGACTTTACATAACGTTAAAAGCCACTGGATGGCGTAAATCAACAGGTACCGTAAACGGTGGAGCCGCTATCGGGACGTATATAAAAGATTTAGGTATAAAGGGTAAGGAACCAACTTGGGTATCTAATGGTATTAATTCTGGTTCTGTAAACGAACTTCTAGGAGATTGGCATAATTCTACCCCTTCAGACGGATGGAGACCAACACATAACGACAATGCTTCCGCTGGTGTTTACGCTTCTATAGAACAAGCGTCTAGAAACGGTACAGACCCTGGTTACAGTAATCCTACTAGTTCTGATGCCACTAACATATCTTCACCTACAAATCTAACGAACATTAGCTCCAACACTAAGTGTATCGTGAAAAACACCGCAAATTTCTTTAACACTATTGAGGTAGTTGAAAAATATGATGCAGACGCTATAAAAGAAATGAGCGACAATCCTGCTATTTTTGAGACAGAACCAAAAGAAGATATCGGCTTAGATATTTATTACGAAATGGACCAGGCT
>Ga0208299_1002098_pt1 | contig 13917 bp, 11 predicted proteins | sample 15_taG_FD_184089 | JGI IMG/M metagenome (GOLD analysis project Ga0208299, IMG submission 184089) | Marine viral communities from the Subarctic Pacific Ocean - 15_ETSP_OMZ_AT15312 metaG (SPAdes) (version 2) | ecosystem: Environmental > Aquatic > Marine > Oceanic | place: Pacific Ocean | collected...
CCTTGAAAGTGATAACTCTGTAGTTGCTCAGTGGCAGGGAAAAACTTCACATCGTAAACCCTGTCAGCCCGGGACAGGTTTTCCTGCTCGTAGTAAACGGAATCGTTGATCGTTGTCTCACGCCACCACTTGGTGAAATCCTTGCGGTTGGTGAAGACCATGCTACCCGTGTACACACCGTACTTGGCTTCCATCTTCTCGCGCCAGATGTCGTTGCTGTTTAGAAAGTAGTTCGCGCACTGGGGGTAAAGGCCAACCTCAGAGTCGTACACAACAGATGTTGGCCTCACATAGTATATGTCTCCGTCAACGAACAGGGTGCTACTGTTCTCAGACAGGGCATAGTCAACCACATCGGGCTTCCTGAACATCAACTCGATGGGGTGGTAGAAGTGCCAGTCCTTGTTATAGTTGTCTGCCCCACCGTTGAATATCCCGTTGAGTATCTTGTCGTTGGACTCCTTGCTGACCGACAGCTTGGTGTGAACGTCCTTGATCTTTAGGTGTTCAATTACATCCCTTGTCTCCTGATCACAGACAACGTAGATGGGTTGCTCGTGGAACCGCCTTATGGAATACAGGCTGAGCATCCCCTCCCACAGACCCTTGGAGTCTATGACGGTACAAAAGCTCTCAGGCCCGGGGTTTGATCCGGGCTTGTATTCTCTCTTTCTTATTTCCTCAATGCTCAGCATCAGGTGCAAACCTTCTCGCCGTTAAAATCGTCGTTGAATATTTCCGTTCTGGTTCCATCCGACTCTATCCGTTCCAGCTTGGCTTGGCCGAACAGCACCCCGAATGGGATCGGGCCTATGAACTCGTCAGCACCGCTGGTGCGATACCTTAAATCCTCAAACCTCTCGTTAGGCACTAGGAAGCCAACGCCTGTCCAGTACCCGCTATACTCCCTGACCGATACGGGGTTAACCACCCCGCTGCCGCAGCCTTTGCCGTCAAAAATTGAGGAGTCAACCTCGTGGGTGTAACTGTTTAGGTTCCAGCCCAGTGGGTATTGCTCCACGCGAATGTGTGCCTCCTCGCCGTCGCCCTCAAACTGAATCCTGTACTCCTTGAAGGCTGACATGGGCTCAATTGTGAACACCTGCTCAACCAAGGCATCTTTTAGTTTCCTAGCGACCAGCCTTGGGGTTCCTTCCCTGAACCCCCAGTCAACTGTACCCACGGCGTCTGGTGCGCTTGCATATCCCCGGTCTGAAAGCCCCCCGGCTTGGGAGCCCCCAACAGAAACGCGAACACTGCTGCATAACTGGTTTCCAAGGTTCGGGAAATTAACCTCCCTGTTTCCTGCCAACCAAACAGTGAGCTCATACTTGCCAGAGGTTAACGTGTACGCTTTGTCTGTCTGGAGCCCGCCGAACTGTTCATCAAACGGGGCCAAGAACTTCTGGCAGTTGCCAACAAGCTCGTCTATTTCTCTGGAGGCTATAATACTCCCCCTGTTGCCTATCAGGCCGACATACTGGCCGTTGCCCGGGGCCAGAGAGTTCCATATATCCGCACCCATGAGGTCTACCCTCCCCTTGGAAAGCACCCAGTTGTTAAATCCGTGGTAATTGTGCCTGTCTTTCAGGCATGGGTTATCATAAACATCAGTCGGTGGCGCAACATAATGACACGGACTCCCGCTCTGGTTGTTGTCGCAGATCAGCTTATGAATCTTCTGGAACACATTAACCAAATCAGCCCTGTTGGAGGCAGTGTAGTAGAGGTTGCAGGATGCAACGTCTGACCCAAGAAATTCATCGATAGTTCTGGATGTGCCATCACACCTCCTGATGCTCTTGCTTCCGCTCGTATGGAAACCAACGGCCACGATCATCGTGTTGGCTGCATTGCGAGCGGCCTTCAGCGTGCCAGCCGCATCGCCTGTCCCTGATGTGACGGGGAAGGTGAACTCAGTTGTGCTTGTGACGGTAATGTAGTGAGCCACGTTGTATGTGGCAGCGTTCGACCCAGTGGCCCCGGTGATGTGAACCGTATCGCCCGTTGAGAAGCCGTGGCTCTCTGATGTTGTAGCCGTGGCTGTCCCAGTAGACTCGGTGATCGTGCTGGCGGTGCGCTCAACATCAGCCTTGATCGTGTCAGCTACAACCTTTGGGTACTTCCCTGATTCACAGACGTTTTCATGGCCATCGGTGAGAACCACGATAACCTTCCTTTTCCCCAGCGTGCCGTCAGCCTTTAAAAGATCGTATGCAGAGGATAGCCCGCCGCCTATGCCCGTGGCGCATGTGTTCAGGCTAACTCCCTGACCGCCACACTCTTCTGAAACTTGTATGTCATTAACCCCCGCAATAATTGAATCCCGAGTGGGAGACAATTTAATATGTGTAGTTACGTTAGACCCAGTTTCTTTATTCCCTGCATACGAAAGTACCGCTATCCTGTCATAGTCCCCGGTGGTTGTTATCCCCTCCTGCGCCATGTCGGGGAGGTTCGCACCATTAGCCAAGCTGGTTGCAGCAGCCTTGGCAGCCGAGAGCCTCTCCTCCCCGGCAGAGTCTTTCCTTAGCATGGAACCACTGCGATCCATGACCAACACAATATCCATCCCAACCCTTAAACAGTTGTCGGTGATGGTTAACGGGGCTGATGCGGTAAATCTGTCTAGCTCTCTGATCGCATCATCTGAAGACTCAAAATCCCAAATCGTATAGGAAGCAAACACATCAACGCTTGTGTCAGCAGATACCTCCCCTATGTCGAACTTGCCGCCTACAGTGTGTGAGGCGAGCGATGCGTCTGATGTTGACCAGTCACACACATCGGTTACGACCTTGTACTTTACCTTGCCGTCAGCAAAAACAAACTCCAGCTTGGCGTCAAACTTAGCGACCTTGCCCTCTTCCACTTGAGCCCCAGATGACGGCTCAATGATCAACCTCCCTATTGACGGAGGGTTGGAACACTTAGTTGGATTCAATGCTGCATACTCATGGTCACTGCAATTCTGGTCATCAGTAGTAGGCGGCACATAGTCATCATTCTTTACAACATCGGTCTTGTCTGTAGCCGTCTTGTTTACGCAGTCGGCTGTCTTAATATTGTCGAAATTCATTATGCGTATGTAGTTGAGGTTGCGTTAGCGGCCTTGGTTAAAGTCAGTGTGTCCTGAACGGCTCCGTCGTAATCTACAAATTCAAACTTCAGTGTATCCCCGGAGATGGTTCCGCGAACCGCTCCCTGCTTGGTGTTGTACTTCAATACACTGGTGATTCCCGATGCCAAGGCGTTGCTGTGGTAGCCCCTTAATGGAGCACCGCCCGCGCCGTTGACAATGTAGGGGAAATCGCTGTTGCCCGTGTCCTTCAGCCGTTCGTACTGGTGGCCGTGCCCGTTAAGGACAGCATCTGCACCCCAGTCCGAGAAGGGCCAACGCATCTCAACCGTACCGTTGCCGCTGTTTGATGAGTAGTTCGTGTCCGACGAATGTGGTGGATGATGGAAATAAACCACCTTCCAGTGGGCCTTGGACGAGGCCAGCTTACTCTGTAACCAGTCTGCCATTATCGAGTCTTCACCACGGTGCTGGGTGGCCGAGCCTGACAGGACATCGGGCTCCACCACATCGCCATCGGTTGCGATGCCGCTGTTAAGGCAGAAGAAGTGGATACCGCCACGCTGGAAGTCGTAGTACCTCTCGTTGCCCGGGAGACTAAAGTAGCCTTGAAATGCCGAAAGGCTGTCCAAGCTATAGTCATGGTTGCCAACGGCTGGGAAAAACTTATTCTCCGTAGCCGTCGATGTGTAGGTGCTGGACTGGCCAGTGCCAAACGGGAAGATATAGTCGCTGTAATGTTGGCCGACGTTGACATCGTAGTAATCCTCCCCTGAATCCATGTCGCTGCCGTCCGTGTCATAGCTATTGTCGCCAGTTGTGATAATAAACTGAGGGCTCCAGCCCTTAACAAGCGTGGCCACCTTGCCAGCGTTGGTTCCGTCCCAGTCGCCGCTGCCAGCAGATGCCCCGAAGTCACCGATCTGGGCAAACACATACTCGGTTGTGGTCGTAGTTGCGTCGATGGTTCCCTCGGCAGCCTGCGCGTCCCGCCGCGCCGTCAGGATGTCAAACGCCTCGTCGCAATACAGGAAGGGCTTGACCTCGTTCTCCTTCTTGCACTCATAGAGCAAGTCGGCAAGAGCCTCGTTATATTCAACCGTCAGGAACTTGTACTTGTCGTAATCGCTGTCGAAATCCCTTGAGTATTCCTTGTGGACATAGAGGCGCACAGCCCTCTTCCAATCGGTGGAATCGTAAACAATGTCATCGTCAGAATAATTCTGCTTCAGGCCGCTCCACTCGACCACCGCGACCTCATAGCTGTTAAGCCAAGGGGAAATATAAATCTTGTTGTTCTCGACGGCCCATAGCCCCGTCACAGCCCGGGGGTGTTTCGTTGACTTCTTTGTAGCCGTGACCCCGGAAACGGTTACCGCGTAATCGCTGTCCTCCTCTGGGTACTTGAAGCCCAGTGGCAGCACATCCATGCCGCTGTTTGCAGGAGGGTAAATACTTCGTATGTACGCAAACGAATGGCACTCCACCTCGTGCTTGCTAACCTGCTTGAACACCGCAGGGTAGTCCTCGTCTATGTCCTGAATGGTGTACACTCTTTCGATCCTGCCCTTGGGTGCATCAAATACTGTCATACCCCTCTGGTAGTAAGTCGCACACTGGGGGTATCGATTAATGTTCTTCTCCTGAAAGCAGGGGATATACCGCTGCAAGCTTACCGCAGCCGAGGCGAAGTTCTTCCTGATGGGTGAAAGCAGGTTCTCTGGAATCCCTTCGGGCCAGATGTCTGCGCTTAACTCCCCTACTAATTCGTCAAATTTCATTTCGGTTTAGAGCGTTTAGATGCTTTCGGCTTGTAGTCATCGGGCAAAGGGAGGGCTTTCTCAGCGGGGGAGGATAAACCGTCAACGCTTTCCACAGTTGCATCTACTGGAATTACGTTCGGTGGCATTTCTGGGTTGTTGGCCGCTCTGACTCCCCCAATCTCCTCGCGCACTTGAGGCTTTAAGGAAGTTGATGACCTGTTTTTTTTTAAGTCCTCGTAGGTTTTCTTGTCTATCTGCATCAAGCCATAGGTTCCAAGCATGCCGACAAGAGTTTCTTGTATTTCGGGATCAGTTACTTGGGCCAGACCTTGCGATTGAGATATTATTTCTAACTCAAGGTGTCCTCCGCTTTTCAGCGGTACAGGATTACGAGGGTTTTCCTTTAACCAGTAGTGCGTTTTCGGCTTCGCCATAGCAGCCGTTAGTATAACAAAAAACGGGAGGGTCGTGACAACCCTCCCGCTGATGCTTATTGATCCTAGATAACAGTAGCAGTATTAGGATTAAGTTACTCCGTGCGCTGGTTTCGCGTTGTCGAAGTTCTCGATAATAAGGTTATCGGTAGGACATTCGACGATTGCCGTCCAAGTCTGGGAGTTAAGGGTAACTTCCTTCGTTGGGTTTTTCATTACGCAAGCGTAATCCGAGTTAATCTTGGCCAAGTCCTCCAAGTCGCCAGTGGAATGAACCACGCGATTGGAATCAATGATCCCCGGGTAGATGCCGCCACCCAAGTCCAGAACCATCAGGAACCTGCCAGCAGAGCCGTCAGACGCGTTGCCAGTACCGCCATTCTTGTATGTGCGGTTATCACCCATCCGGGCGGTAGTCACCATGTCATCGAAGAACTCGTTCGTGATGACATTCATCTGCACGCCAGCAGGATGATGCAACATGTAGGACTGGGTGTAGAAGCCACCGAAGAGGTTCTTCTGCGCCATGTCATACTGGATGTTGAAGTTATTTCCACCCTCGGCCTTGTACCAATCGATCATCGCACGGAAGATCATGCGGGCCGTTGTGGAGTCTGTGAACACATCAACAGATTCCGCTGGCTTGCCTTGATCCTTGCGAGAGCGAACCAATTCAAACAACTTGTCGAACAGGTCGGTTTCAAGGGTCAGGTTTCCACCCTGCTTGTCCGTCACGCGGCCTGTGTCCTGCAACTGGCGGTAGACGCCAGTTGCGTTGGCCTTGTAGCCGATAAACTTGCCCTCCATGCCAGAAGTTATTCCACCAGCCCCATTGCCCGGGTCGAAAGAGTCGATCTGAGCAAGCGTGCCCTGATAGTCAGAGAGCGTTTGACCATTAAGCGGCTGCCCGAAGAAGAACTGGTTAACCCATTCCTTCTGGAACTGTAAGCCCAACTGCTTGTTGCGCTCAGCCAGCGGGACATCGCCAAACTTCTGGAAGTAGGAGTTACTCCGCATCATGCGCTCCAACCACTCCTTGTAGAACTGGTCTACACAGAGGGAGTAGCGAGATGTCTGAAACCAGAACGGAACGTGCTTTAACGTATTGAGGGCTGGGCGAGCCTCGCACCATTTCTCAAAGTCTGACACGTTGTTAGCGCCAATCACGACAATCCCGCCCTTGGCTCTTGACACCAAGAGGGACAATGCGGTTTCAGCAACAGAGCTACCAACCTTAAAGTCAGCATCCCAGTCTATTGTTGCGTTAGAGACTGTTGAAGCCACAGATGAGCCTGTAGTGCCCAACTTGATTTTCTTTCCACCGCCGAAACCGCCAACGAATTTACACTCGATGTCGATGTATTCAGCCGATGCGGTTGACGTTGTTGCGCCAACGCCCGTCTTGCCTCCAACAGCTTGAATAACCTCCCACTCCAAGCGGTAAGCACTGCCAGTCGAGGTTTTCACAAAGTAATGGAAGTGCATCCCCGGGGCAAAATAACTAGCCGAGTTGGGTTGGTTGCCATTTGCAGGAACCTTCACCTTGATGATGTTGTGGTTCTTGGCATCTGCACCCAATCCAGATGTAATCAACTGGTCATCGTCGTGAGCAGTCACAAGTGTGGTACTGCTGGTGGCATTCATGGTCTTGTATTCAAAGGTGTAAAGCCTTTCAACCTGCCAGTAGTTGTCCTTAATGACATCCTTCTGTGCAGCGAGAATGAAAGGATCAACCTCAAAACCAGAGCCCTGAATCTTCTTGGTGTTGACTAAGTTGCCCACGCTCTTTGCGCTGGACATCAACCAGTCATACATTCCGTACTGACGAGCACCACATGTGGCCAACTCCATCTGGGTGGTCAACAAGTGGGTCATATCCCGATAGTTACCGCTCGACTTGAAAATGTCATCCAAGTCAGCAGGTGCAGCCAGTCCTACATTAGACCGAGTGATTGTACCGCAGGAAGCGTAAGAGTTCCAAACAGCAGTTTTTGCACCTGCTGGTAGTCCCTGCGAATCCTTTGCCGCAATCGTGTCCTGATAGAGGTTAGCTTGGTCAGTCCCATGCCCAGCATGAGCGCCATCATTTGTATTTGCCGTAATAGCCATAATCTTTTTCTCCCGTTAAAGGATTAAGGCTGGGATTATATCATCCCCATAGAAACTTTTTCAAAGTTGGCAAGTCGCCAATATTGTTCTTCGCGGCGTCCCCAGTGGTAGTTGACGAAACAGCTTCTCCGCTTGTCGCTGGAGGCTGCGGTTTCCTCGGTTTTGTGGGGTTAATAATATTTTTCACAGAACCGCTTTGGGAATTTTTATTCCCAGAGGTATTTTTTGATAAATACTTTTCAAACCGTTTTCTTTCAGTCTCGATTTCGTGCCGTGCTTTTTGCCCCACATCGCTGACGTACATGGTCTTGATATGGGAAGGCTCCAGTCGCCATCGGGACTGACGCTGCGAGTCACTCATCTTTACCCACTGCTCGGTGGTTGCAAACTGCTTGCCCTCGTGCATCTGGTCTGATGGTGAGAGGGCCGCAATCTCCTTCTCCTTGCCCATCGCAAACCTGAGCAGTTCCTTGTGGGTTTCGTTGCTGGCACTCAACTTGAACTTCCTGCTCGGGTGGGCCAGTTTCTCCAACTCATACAGCGCCTTCTCGCTCTTAGAGAGAGCCTCATTGAGTATATGGTGAGCTATTGGGTCAACCTCTTCCAGCGCCTCCCCGCCCTTCTCTTGAATCATTTTCAGGTAGGACTCGTCGATGCTGCTCACAACCTCTGCTATGGAGTTATTGGCCCCTGCCTCTAGCTCCGTCTTCATGTTCGCCTCGGCCACCTCAGAGCGAACCGTATCCAGTTCGGACATATACTTCTGCTCCTGATCTTTTATCAGGCTTCTGGCCTTTGTCTCGATCCGAGCATCATCGAAATCCCTGTCATCGAACTCAGGCATATTCGCGCCAACCCAGTCCTCGTGCTCTGCGTCGGCAGGGTTGAATGCCGCGCCCGGGTTTTCCTTGCTCCACTCCTCCTTGTACCCCCTTAAAGAGCCCAGATACTTTTTGTACTTATCCCGTATCCCGGCGTATTTCGGGCCTTTCTCCTCAAGCGAAGCAAAGATTTCCAAGTCATCCTTGTTGAGCTCCTCTATTTCGTCGTAACTCGTGACTTGTTCTGGAGTATTTCTGGCAGAGGATGCAGAGGCTACGGATGTTGCCGTTTCCCTGATGATGTCCTTTATCTCGTTGGCCGAGATTGACTCATCCTTCCTTGGCCTTCCCCTCTTCCGCTTTGGCTTTTCATCAGCCTCAGCCTTCTCCTCGGGCTCGGGCTCGGGTTCCTCGGGCTCCTCGGGCTCAGCCTCCTCAGCGCGAGACTTGTATCCAAGCCGCTCCATTAGGTTGGCGGCTGCATCCTTGGCCTCCTCCTTAACCCCCCCTTCCTCTTGCGGAGGATCAGGCTCGGCAGGGGGCTCGGGCGCGGCGGTCGGCTCGGGCTCATCCCTAACTCTATCAATCAGGGATTTCCCGAGGTTCTCTGTGCTGACCATCTGCACCCCCGGGGGCGCTTGGATGTCAACCTGTTCCTGTACTGTATCTGCTACTTCCATAGTATTTTCTCCGAAACTCCTATTGTTACTCTTTGAAAATCGTATTCCCCTCGTAGGATTTCATCCAGCATCCCAACAAAATTTAATACTTGTTCAGCCTTCGCTGCGGCGGCGCGAGCATCGGCAACCTTTCTCTCGTCGGAGGAGGACTGTATCAAAACGCGGGAAGCCTCCTCTTGAAGAGAGGCCACATCTCCCAACAAAAGGGATTTAAGATCAGAGCACTCCTTGTGCTTCAGCCAGTTCTGGATTTGGAGCACCTTGTGGGACTCCGCTGGGAACTTGGTTAGTGTTATCATACTGCGCTTCAGCAGGTGGCTGGGGTGCTTGGTTGATCAACTGAATCAACTGCTCGATGGCACTTGTGTTCTGTTGAGTGTTTTCAGCTATAGGCTCTAAAGCCTGCCCAACCTCCTGTAGAACCGAACCTTTTATTTCCTCTGCGATGGCAGCCATCTGCTCGGCCTGCTGCTCTGGCCCTTGGTCTTCGTTGATCTTCTGTAGCTTGAAATCTTTCGGCAGGCCAAGCATCTGGCCGACGCGATTAATCACATCCAGCATCTGGTCAGTCCCCACGCTCTGGCGTATCTCGGGGTCGTTGGCAACAATCTGGTAGAACTGGGTTAGGGCAGCAGCCATTGCATTGTCAGAAACCCGATCCAAGCTGTCGCGGTAAGAGCCAATGCTCTCAAGAGCAAGTGCGCTCTTTTGCCCTCGTACCTTGACAGAGCCGCTACGATCCTCATCTTTCTCAGTAACGGAGAACCCAAGGGAATGAAGGGAGTCAACCGTGTACTGGGAGTTAATGTTCGCGTAAATTTCGTCCTCACCGTATGCCATAAGGCCACGATAAAGCTGTTCCTTCCATGCGTTGATTGCATCGTCCACGCCAGTTGCTGTGAAAGCAAGCCGTGTGGATGTAGTTGTAGCAACGGTTCGCACTTCCTCAGCCGTCTGTTCGTGGCTTGCGACCTGCGCGACCTCCTGAGCGGATATAACGAGTAACCTCTCCAGCATGTCGATGACTTGTCGCATTGCGCCGACGATCCCATTGGTGTCGAGCGTGGAGAACCGAACCGAATTGAATGCCTCTCTAACATCAGATTGAGCGAATTTGTTTTGCCGAGAACTAAACGGCATGAAGTTCAACCCCCTAAATATCTTTTCGCCCCAGTTTTGTAGCTGGTCGATCATGCTCTTGGGAACCTGATCGGAATCCACAAACGTGATGTTGGCTAGGTTCTGCTTAACTGACAACAGGTACTGGGATAGCAGGTTGCCGATCTGGTCTTGGAACGGGACTATCTCAAGGCTGAGCGAAGCATTGATCGAACGGCCTTCGTGCGGGTCGTAAGCATAGTAAACAACCGGGCAATAAGGAAGTGGAGCAGCGTATAAAATAGTATCATCGTTAGCCAGACAGAAACGAAACCATACAGGGTGATCATAATCGCCAAGCCCATACTCAGATGGAATGATCTTTTCAAAGTATTCAGTAATGAGTACAGCTTTGTCATCGTCGGATTTATTGTAATACTTGTCCACTTCCTCCTCACGATCCAGCATGCCAAAGGCGTTGCCTGATGTAGGGAATTGCATCGTGCACGGGGAAACGAGTTCTAGGTAGGTCTTGGCACTGGCCAGCATGTCTGTCGTTCTGCCGTACCGTATCTTTTCCACATTCCAGAACTTGTTGTTTCTGCGAATGTCTCCGTAACGCATAATCCTCCAGTAACCAGCAAACTCACACCCGCTGTCAGAATTGAACGTAGTTGTCCTGTGAGCCTGATCAAAGAAGACCCTTGATGGGTGAGGTAAATGATACCGAAGCCCCTCCCTTATATACTTCTCCTGTTCGCCGCCGACATCGTTCCTTAAAACCTGCTTCTCTGAGTGCCACTCCTCCTGAGGGAACATCATGCAGGAGCCATAGTGCAGCATGTGGAATATGCCCTGCTTTAAAGTCTCCGAATAGCCGTAGTTGTTTGCCATCGTTTGGATTCGATCCGTGATGATGTCGCCCCTCAACTTGTTGGTCGTTGTGTTTGCAGCCATCTCGTACTTAAAGAGGGGGTACTGCCTGCGGTCGTTGTAAATTCTGGCCCACCTGATGGTGACATAGGCGCGAACAATGGGAACGAACACGTTGAAGAAAATGGGGAGGTTTAAATTCTTGGATGTCCCCTTGCTGTCAGTGGCCCCATCCAGCATCCCGGTCAAGCCCCAGTCCCGGGCTGCCTCCTTGACGGTCTTCTCGTCCAAGTCTTTGTTGACTAGGGAGTAGGCCAGCGTCGAACTTACCTGACGGAACGGAGTCTCCCACGCCAAGTCAAGGGCGTGATAAATCTTGTGGTTTTTGATGCACCACTGGAGCCCGTCGCCAATCCTGTCGCGGACTCTATCCAGCAGCGGCTTAGCCTTATCTGGGACAGCGTGGTCATCACTGTTGAACACAGACTTGAGCTTGTCCGTGTTGACGCTGCGACTGTTTAAAACATTTAGATCGATCATATAATGACAGGACTATTCTGAATCATGCGATTCTTCGCGTATTCTACCATAACCTTCCTGATCCTTGCCCTTGGCATCCTGCGCCAAACCTTCACATAAATATTCAGGTCGCCGTTCTTCAGCACCGCATCGTGATATTCGACGCTCCTGAAGTTCCTGCCCTTCTTGGGCCGCAACCTGTAGAACCTCAGGGTTATGTCCAGCGTTTCGTCTTCACGGTAACTTACGTCAGGCTTTGCCTTGGGCATCACATGACAGCCTCAACGGCTACGGGGGTTTCGGGCGCAACCTCAGGCTCCACCTCGGCCTCCGCTTCGGTATACTTCTCAACCGATTCAGGGATAACAGTCCCCACTAGCTGGGATGTCTTCTCGTCAACGGATATATCCATTGTAATCGTATGGATGTCACCCGGGTCGCACCCGGCCAGTGCCTCGGCAAGGACTGGGTCGGTCAGGTCGATTGTAATCTCATTTGCCATAAATGCCTCCAATCAGTTAAATTAGCACGGATATGCCGCTTGATGCTAGTGGAGCATGGTATCCCTCAATCAGCCCCAAGCAGTTGGAGATATTCAACTGCCACAAAAGATACCTGCTGGTTTCCGGGCCTCGTTATTCCAGTAAGACAATTGGAGTCCTACATCGCCTTGTCAGGCACTGTTGGGAAACCAAGGGGGGAAGGGTTGGGGTCTTCTGTAAAACCATCAGGAACGCCAAGTCTGGGGTGTGGTCTGACCTGACCGACCTCATCATTCCAGAATGGGAGGAGAACCTAGACGGCTTTGAGGTAACCGTGCCCCCAAAGGTGGACGGGGTAACCAAGATGAACTTTATGAAAATCGCCAATATGCACGGTGGCGAGACAGAAATTCAGCTTCATTCATTGGATGTAGACCACGACATCGAGGAGAAGATAAAGGGAACCCGCTTCAGTATGATCTTCTTTTCCGAGCTATCCAACTTCAAGGACTCCTGCGTCTTCTCAATCAGCAAGGGGCAGCTTCGGCTACCCGGGCTGGACTACCACCGCCATCAATGGATCGGAGACACAAACCCTGCCGAGGAGGGAACCACAAGCTGGATTTATAAGCTATGGTACGAGGAACCGTTCCAAGAAGACCACCCCGACCCGGAATATGCCGAGCAATTCCAGATCATAGAGGCCATGATCCACGACAATCCCTATCTGTCAGAGCATGACAGAAAGGATTTGATTGCCACATTTAGGCCCGATCCAGAGCTTTACGACAGATATGTACTGGGGAAGTGGACAGCCAGTAGTACGGATTCCCACTTCGGCAAGGTGTTTAAGCCCAACCTGCATGTAGTCGGCAACGTCGATTCGCCAATCGAGGAAGACTGGGAGGTGGTTCTACCTTCAGACAACTGCACCGAACTTATCGGAGGCTGGGATTTAGGAGACAGAAACCACGCCTTCCACATCATGGAAAAAGTCCAGACAATGAACGGGGCTCGATGGGCAGTCCTTGACGAGCTCGTGGTTCTGCATGCCGACGTATCCTTAGAAGACTTCACCGGGGAGGCGATGGACAGGATCGAGCAGCTTGAGGCCCACCTCGGAAGGCCAATCAGGTGGACGCACTGGTCGGATATGTCAGCCATGAATCGATTCAGGGCGGCGGGAAACACATACGATCACAGGGTGGTGGCAGCGGCCAGTGGGGGGAAGATCAACATGATCGGAGCCCCAAAGTTTGCAGGGTCTGTCAGGCAAAGGGTCAAGCTCATCAAAGACCTGTTAATGCTCAACAGGTTACACATTAGTGCTCACTGCCTCAGGACTATTGACATGTTAAAGTTCCTTAGGAAAGGGAGAAGCGTTGGGCAATATGTCGTTAACGATGACAACAAGCATAGCTTTGACAGCCTTAGCTACGCGCTGATCGGGGAAATGTCAGCCGACCTAGAAATTTCCAACGATCCGAAAAGCGGAAAAATCGGCTTAACCGCCGTGCCACTTTAACCTTTGGGCTTTTGAACGGACTTTTTTTTCCCACCTTTTTTCTTCTTGGGAGTCCCTACTTTCTTTCTAGTTCGTACTCCAGTTCGGCTACTTTTCTTAGTGCCGCCTTTGTCCACGCTGGTGCGGCTTTTGCGGCGCTTGGGAACTGGGGGTGATCCGTCAGTTGCTTTACATTGTTCAGCCGAGTCGCCGTTACGCACCCCGGGGCGGTGATGCCTATCAACAGCATCGTCAATAAAATCCAACTTCTCTTCATATCTGGTCTGTGCCTTTTTCTCCTTCTGTTCGTCGGCAAGCCTCAAAAAAAGCCGCCCCAAAACTGGGACGGCCTTGAGAATTGACGCAATTAACCTGAGAATCCCCATTAAGGTTATTCTCCTTTTGCGGAAGCCTCGGTCTTAGCGATTCCGTGGCGAAGAAATAGGGCCAAAAGCGATGTGATCACCACGTTAGCGGCAGCACCTAGCTCTAGCTCGCCAGTGAAATACCCGGCAACACCAGCCACTGCTCCCGCAATGGCAGTCCAAGTGGTTT
>Ga0208299_1002100_pt1 | contig 13912 bp, 14 predicted proteins | sample 15_taG_FD_184089 | JGI IMG/M metagenome (GOLD analysis project Ga0208299, IMG submission 184089) | Marine viral communities from the Subarctic Pacific Ocean - 15_ETSP_OMZ_AT15312 metaG (SPAdes) (version 2) | ecosystem: Environmental > Aquatic > Marine > Oceanic | place: Pacific Ocean | collected...
AATGAGTATTCTGTATCAAAGCCATTATAGAGGTCATTATCGACTCCATAGTAAGAGCTGTTGAAATCTGCAACGGGTAGACCAGATAGGTCGTCGTCTCCAGCAAATATCATGTTTTGTGCACTGTGCCCATCGTAACTGTCCTGTAAATCTGCGATTCCAGAACCAAGAGGGTAGGCTGCGATTAAAATATGATCACCTAAAGCCATGTCAAACCCTCCTTATTATTTTTAAAATTAAACATTTTAATTTCTCCTATTATTATTTGTTTATTTTTGCCCTTTTGTTTAAATTTCAACTGCCATCCGTTAGGTGCTAAATTCATTCAAAAAGAGCCTTTTTTATAATCGTTTTTTTTAAAAAAAACGCGAACGTAGTCTACGGGTAGACTTGTTCGCCATAGATATTCCCGACTTTGCCGAAAAGCAAAAAAAAGTGAAAATATCCTAAAAAAGTTAAGCCTCACAATTTCTTGTGAGGCTTAAAAATAAAAAATGGTTTTTCCAAATATAGTGTGTTAGCTATCGCGCCATAAGTTATTTGAAGCATACTTGATGACTTCATTTGCAGAGACTTCGTTATAGCCATATTCTTCAATTAGGGTCTGAACCATTTCATTATATTTTCCTTGCTGCTTCTTATCTCTTGATTTAGATTTTGTGACAATTCTTGAAATGTCTCTGACAGAAGCAAGCAATTTATTTTCAATTGCTTCTTTGAGTGGCCCGTAGGATCTCCAATCAATCTGTTCGCCTTTTCTCAATTTTGCAAACATATAAGCTGTAATATCTGCTCTGAAGTTTTCTCTCGCTGAGCCTATTATTCCAATCTGCTCCTCAATAGAGCAAAGGAAATCTTCATCTGCATGCATCTCTTCGTTTGTTACTTTATCTTTCACCTTCGTTCCATTAACATATGCTTCGGCATGGTCTAAATAATTATCAAACAATGATTCGGCTTGTTCTTGATAGGCAGAGACAAACGCTTTTGTAATTTCTTTTTCTAAGATTCTCAAGTATTCGTCGTGCAGCTCTTTCTGCAAAAATGAGAGATATGTTTCTCTTAGATCTTCGACAACAACTTGTTCCTTTACCTGTTTGATGAGGGCATCGCGGATGGATATTGGAGAAACCGTGTTGTTTTCAGAGTCAGCGACAGCTGCATCGATTGATTTCATAATGAATCTTGTCGAAATACCTGTCATTCCCTCGTCGCGAACTTCGTCGCGGAGGTCATTAATGTCAACTTTCTTGATATATCCCTTCTCAACAACTTCCTCTCCATTATAAATCTTCATTTTTGTAAGAGGATCTACCTTATTTGAGGTTTTTAATCTTGTCAAGACGGCGAACATTGCTGCGATTTCAAGCGTATGTGGTGAGATGTGCGCATCGAAATCAGATTCATCAAGCATTTTCTTGTAAATTTTTTGCTCTTCTTTGACTTCTAAACAATAAGGCACGTTTACCCTGACGATTCTGTCAAGAATGGCTTCATTTGTGTTTTCTGATTTAAATTTTATCCACTCTGCTTCGTTACAGTGAGCAAGGATAACACCATCGAAGTAAATCATGGCACCTTTTCCGGGTGATGGAACTGCCTTTTCTTGGGTTGCGGTGATCATCGTATGTAAAAATTCAATTTCATTCTTAAATACCTCCACGAACTCAACAATTCCACGATTTCCTACGTTAAACGCCCCATTTAGACTTAAAGCCCTTGGGTCGTCTTCTGGATATAGGTCTAATTTCGAAATGTCTTCTGACCCTATCAGGATGCTTGTATCCTGTGTGTTTGCATCCATTGGTGGCACAACTCCAACCCCTCTTCTTCCGCGAATAGAAAAACTGGTTTCTTTGACTGGAAAATTCATGTAATTTCCTCCATGCTCTTCCAATAATCTGTGTCGGCATATGGGGCAGAGGTCACCCTCAATTCGAATTCCATATAATTCTTGAAATTGTTCACGCAGGCTTCTGGGAATCAAGTGGGTGGGTTCTTCATTAATAGGGCAACCATCCAGTGTATATAGCGCGCCGCTATCCTCTAGTGCTCCCTTAATGTGCTCGACTAGAGCTGACTTGCCGGCACCTACTGGCCCGAGGAGCAACAAAACCTGTCGGCTTTCCTCTCCCTTCATCGCTGCAGAATGAAGATATCTCATGACTTTTGCCAGAGATCTTTCCATCCCGAAAAAACGAGACTGAAAATAATCATAAGTCTTCAACGATTCTCCGTTGAAAAGATTATTACAGCGAGAATCGTCTTCGGTCATCTTTGTGATGCCCTTATTGATGATTGTTTTGTATAGCCTTTTATGAGCTAATTGTGCGATTGTCTCGTCTCCCTCAAGAAGCTCAAGATAATCTGCAAAAGTTCCTTTGAACTTTTCTTTTTTTCTATCTTTCTTATGCTGTTCAGCAATTTCTAAAAATTTATTAGTTTTTGATTCTGTCATTTTAAAATTCCCATACTTCACCTTCGATGAGGGTTATAAATTCTACATTGTCATTCCACAAATAACATATATTATCATATACTTTATTTGCGTATGATAGTTCTAAATCTCGGCCGTCGTGTTCATGTTTTAAAAAGAGAGTATTTGTCTTTCTCTCATAATCCTCAACATAAACAATCGGAACCGCACTCAGCCCTACGCTACTAATTAGGGCGTCTCGAACGCTTTTCCAACCTTCTTCGTCAGAAATGTCATTAATTGAGTAATTTCCCACATCTTTTTGATATGAATAAGAAAAAAGGTTTAACTCATTACACATTTCTTCATCAAGATATTTACGGATGAATGACTCGTCGTCGTGTATTTCCCTAACAAGCAGACACTCTTCAAAGCCATGTTCTTTTTCAATTTTCTTAAATAAAGAATATCCCAAATGATATGGATTTACCCTTCCCACAATTGGCCTAACGACTTGATTGTGGGTCTTTAAAAATGCCAAATGGTATTTATCCGGCAATTCTAAATCATACATGATTTTTTCATGAATGAGAACTGCCCAGCCCTCATTCATGATCTTTGTCTGCCCCTGTGGAACAAAATATTTTGAGCGGCGTTCTACCATTTCCATTAGATCTTGCTGCCAATCTTGTAAATCTCTGGCATTTTCTTTTAAAAATGCCAGCAAATTATATTCTTTTTGAACAAGACCCTTCTTTAAATCTAATTTTCCATTTGATTTTATGAAAAGATCCTTCTTGGCTTCTTCTTGACTTATTCTTTTGATTCCCGGAGTTCTTGGTATTTGATATTGGATAGAGTGGCAAGCATCTAAGACCCTTTCAACTTTTTCAATCCCAATGTTTGGATCTTCAATATATTGTTGAACTCTTTTGGCGGCCGATTTAAACCTCGATATAATATTATCTGGATCTGTGTGTGCAAACATCCTGTTATTCTTGAAGAAATCGGAATGGCCGACACAATGAGACATTGTTAAAAGATGAGTGCTCATTGGGTTTTCGAGCATAAGATAGGCCAGGGATGGATTTGAGTTGATAATCATCTCATATGGAAGACCTTCCATCCCGAGATTATATCTCGTGATCGTTCTTTCAAAACTTTTTCCGAAAGACCAGTGGCGATAATGGGTAGGCAAGCCAGTGTAAGCCATTGCTCCGATCATCTCGTGATAATTCAATATTTCATATTCAATGGGAAACCAATCAAGATTATACTTTTCTTTTGCAATCTGGCAGATTTTATCATCCCATTCTTGCAATTCCTTTACCGTCCAATCTTTCATTTGTTCTTGCCTCCAAATATATGTTGAAAAGATGGCCAAATGTGCTTTGGTTTTGAGAGCTTGACCTTTTTAAATTTATTATCAGTGATTGGCACCAATTTTTTCCACAAATTCGTTGCCTCACTTGTGCCATACCTAAAAGATTTTGTCAATATTGACAATTCTGATTCTGGATGTGACATGGGGTCTATTTCGGCATAACATATCATTTGATTCAAGTCTTTTAATTCTTTAAACAAATTCACTGTTTTTTCATCGTCAAATGACCAATTTTCACCATCGCCTGAATAAAAAGTGTAGATATTCCAACTAGATGGGTGATATCGCTTGTTTATAATTTCTTTTGTCATTGTCAGGGCGGAAGACATCAGTGTTCCTCCGCTCGTTCCGCGTTTGAAAAAATCATCCTCACTAACTTCTCTTGCCTCAGTGCAGTGTGAAATAAATACCACCTCAATATTGTCATATTTATATCGCAAAAACTGATATAAAAGAAAATAAAAACTTCTTGCTATATACTTTTTGTCTTTTGTCATCGAACCCGAAACATCCATCAAAAAGAAAATAACAGCAGAGTTGTTTTGTTGGGGTTTTAGCTTTGTGTGCTTATATTTCAAGTCATCTTCGTGAAACGGAAATCTCTCACCGCTATCTGGGTCGAAAGTTCCTGACGAAATCGCCATCTTTTTGCGTCTTATCTTTCTTTTTATTGTTTCTTTTTTGGCAAGCTTGGATCTCATGCCCTTTTTTCTAAACCCGGAACGCTTTGGCTTGTGGTCTTTAATAAATCTAAGCCTTTTCTTTTCTAAGTCTGGCAATTCCAGATCTTGAAATAAATATTCTGCAAGTTCCTCAAGGGTTACCTCTACTTCGTAATATTCGTCGCCCGCTGCGTCGGATCCCTTCTTGCCTTGCCCTTGCTGCTTCTGCTTGCCACCCTTTCGAAGAACTTGTCCTCTTTTAATCTTTTTGTCACCAGCAGAACCAGCTTTTTTATTTTCCTCATTCTCCCCATATACAAAATGATATTCTCTTATCCCTTTAACTGGAATTTTTATTTTCTTTTTACCATCTTTGCCAATAATTGATTCATCGGCTACAACGCCTTTTATTCCCTCTCTCAGGGCTTTGTCAATCTTCTGTTTGTGCCTCTTTCTGTCTGATGCTGATCTGTCTGCTGATGTTTTGTGTTCTCTAAAAATACTCATTATTAAATTCCGAAGACCCCACTAAGGGCGGTTAAAAACACGACTGTAAAAGTGCTGCCTGCGGGGACTGTAAAGTTTGATACAATTTCGCCGTCGTCAACGTGAAAATCTGAAACTCCAGCAGTTTCTGAAACTGTCTGTAAGATACCATTGACGAATATCATGATTGTGGTATAATCCAATTCGCCAGTTATGCTGAATAAATCATTGATGGAAGAACCCGCAGTTATGTCAGTGTCTAGCACGCCGGGAACTGCAGTGGCTGGAACTTGGAATACTACGTTTGCTGCAGCTGCTCCCCCTCCGCCTCCTCCGCCCTCGCCGGGTTCTTCTGTGTCGTCTACCAGAGATGCGGCCGCCAATGCTGAAACTGCTGCCGTTGAATCTATTTCTAAATTGATGATGCCTCTTCTTGTTCTGACACATTTTGCCGCAAACTGGAATAAACTGTCTATTTGCCCAAATAGCTGTCTGTCTTCTGTCAAAGAAACGATTTCGTAGAACCTCTGACCATACATAACATAGTCACCCTCTCTCAAATACAGATCCTGATCCTCTATCAATCTTCTTTTATGAAATCGAACGATTATCGAATCTTCTTTATCTAAGCCAAAGTTTTCTGTTGTTGTCTTGATGCCATCAAACTCTACGAGAGTATAAATTCTAACTGGGGGTATAAATACCTTTTCAATAGCCTCTCCATATAGGGGATGAAAGGTGCTGTGGTCTACAGATACCGGCAAATACAGTATTTGTTGCCCGATTACTCTCTCTAAAAGCTCATCATTTACCTGCTTTACCAGATTCCTTTCTTTTTCTCCCAAGAATAAAGGAGGTGGCGGATTTGAAGGCTTTGACCATTTATTATCTTGTGACATCTTTAATAATCCTTCTTATCGCCAAGAATAACCCTCTCCCTGACAATTCTTATTTCTGCAGCAGATTCCCTTATGGTCATCTTGGGCTGTTCATCGTTCTTGTCGGAACCCATCAGATATCCTAAAATTTTAAGGTTAATCGTGGTTTTAAAATTTCTCTCTTCTTCAGAAAGGTTGGAAATATTATTTTCCAGACCGAAATCACCTTGAACAAATCCTTCAAATTTATGCCCGTCTCTATTGATAAAAAAATTATTAATTTGACCAGGAAAAGCCAAAAAAGGTGTTATAATTTCATTCATTTGTTGTTGGTATTCTGTATTGACTGTCAGCTTATAGTTGATTACAACATATGTTGGAAGTGGCATTGTTATTGTTTCATATACGATTTTTTCATTTTTAAAAGGATATGTTTTTTGCCTAAACAGCCGTTTGGCATCGGCGTTTGCAAAATTAGAAGTCTTTTTCTGTTGAATTCTCCTTGCAACGGTGATCGCTCCGCCCTTCGGGTCGTTCTGTCTAGGTATATGAGACCAAGCGACTCCTTTAAAATTTGGATCTTTTTCCATGGAGGTTCTCTCAATGCTTATTGCCGGTAATACGAAAACGTCTTTTTTTCTCAAATCTTTATCACTTTTAATTTGAAAAGATCTTTCCGGCATTGACCATACTAGTGGAACCCTTTTCCATCCCTCGTTCGTGGTGCAAAAAATCCCAAGACCCTCGTTAAGCCAATCGTAAAGAGCGAAATCGATGGTTTCTATCGTAGATGGCATAAATTGCACCTCTTTCAGTGGAACAGAATCTTTCTTCTCTTCCCCCTCTTTGAAATAAGGTCGTAAACCGTCGTATTTTTCTTTTCTACTGCTCATTGATTATGCCTGAAAGATGTTCATGGGAACTTTCTTTTGAATATTTTCTACTGCATCTGCCTTTTCAGCGTCAGTTTTAGCTATTTCTGCATAAGTTAGCTGATCCATTATCTCTTTTAACTCCTCTCGCAATTTTTCTTGCTCATCTTTTGACTGACTCAATAAAGCGTCGGCATTCAGATTGACAGATTCTCCGGGGATTGGAATTGTTTGAAACTTACCCCTAATTTGCGCCAGAGTCTCCTTAGAAAGGGCGAGTGCGAAGCGTCGGATCCACTGTTTACCGATAGCATTAATGTTTTCATAAGGAAGATTGTCGAATGGAATAGTGTTTAAGTTATTGATTCCATCTGTGCCGTCGTCGTAATCTTCATTGTTTTCCCACGCTGCTGGAATAACAGAAAAGTCAACCCACATGTGTCGGTATTCTGATAATATCTGTGGTGTTGGAAAGAGTCTTAATTTATTGTTTTTTAACTCATATGAATAGTGGGAAAGTCTTGTATATATATGATCCTCAAATGCCATTGCCTGTAGCTTATTTTGCCAAGCCGGAATCAACTCGAATGAGGAATCGTCAGTATACTGACCATAGTAATTCATATTTCCGACGACATTCAAGCCACCGAAATAACCAAAAAAGCGCCACATAGCCTGTGGAGTCTTATAATATACTTTCTTGACTATAACTCTCTTATCTCCAACTATATCCTGATATGGCGCGCCGGAACCCCCCGCAGGGTCGATACCGGTGGCAGATGACGCGGATATAATTGCTTGTAAATCGTAATCTTGCTTGTTGGCTACCAGATTAAAGGATGCAGAATAAATAGGAATTGTGCCACCGAGGCCAGCTTCGAAGGAATACCCGTCAGAAACCCTTCTCGCATATTCAAACATGACTTTCGGAAATTTAAGGTTCACATTCTCTGGCCCGGTGATTCTCTCACCTTCGTGATCGAACGTGCCAGTTGTTTGACCTAAGACATCTGATAAAATGTTCTTTGATTGATGTAAATTCACCAAGTAGCTGTATTCGAGAACCGCTTCTTGATAATTTGCATATACATTATCTTCTTTTAACTCTATATCCAATACATCGCCGCCTATTTTGCGGTATGTATAGGCAACTTGATCGGCGGCCCCTGATAGAAATTGTGCCGACTCAGAATAGACATCCAATGGCAAGGATGAAGCCACGCTGGAAACCGTTCCGGTTGGTGGCAAAACTGATTTGCTCATTTGACTTGTCGGCGTTAATGTTGGGAATGCCATAAAAATTCCTCCCTAGCATTAAGTAGTTTCCACAAACACAAAACCCCTCCACAATTGTGTGGAGGGGCGTGTAATTATTGGGTTATTTTAAGATTTATACTAAATCTGTGATAACAACCAAGCCGTACATATCTGGTCTAACCATCTTCTTCGCATAACGAGTCATCACGCCCTTACGAGGTACGAAATCCTCTGTCCCGAAGATAGTAGGAGTCATCTGGAGCGGCACATATGGTGCGTAGACGTATCCACTTTCAAGGAAAGAGGAGCCTTTGCGACCTGCCAAGACAAGGTTTCTTGGGAAATAAGGATCAACGTAAACGTCGAACTTCTTGCTCAAAGAACCAATTTTAACTGCTCCGACTTGACCACGTGTATCGTCGTGAGTTACGGATCCACGGAATCCAGCAGTGAATTCAAGAAGGTTTGCAACTTCAGGTGATACCACGATGAAGTTCGCTCCGCCTCTCAAGGTCTTGCGGTGGATTTGTGCTGAAACGTCATTAATGGTTTCAACAAGGGTTTCATACCATTCGCTAACGTTACCAGTGAAATCTGGGTACGATGCTCCGGATACTGCAACACCAGTTTCTCTGTTGAGGAACTTACCGGGCAAACGTGACCAGTAAAGTGTAGAAGCAGTAGCACCCTTAACAAGGTCTTCCAAAATTTCTTGGTCGATCTCAAGAGCGATGTGCTCTGAAAGGATAGAAGTCAACTCAACTTCTGCATCCAAGTTATGGTATGCATTCAAGTCTTGAGCCAATTCTGGTGTCCACTTAGCTTTAAGCTTCTTGGTCTTCGCCGTTACAGCAACAGAGTCGACTTTGATATCGATTTCTGGAATTGCTGATTCATTTTCAAGACCCCAAACATCAGTACCAGCAACGGCCCCGAGAGGCGCTGCGCCGCCGAAGTCGTCGTCGATAACGAAAGAAAGGTCAAGACTTGTTCCGTCAAGTTCAGAAGCAAGCTGAGTAGCTGTTTCTGCGCCAGTTGCAGCAACAACGATAAGCAATTCACCTGCGGTTACTTCATCGTCGCGAGTAAGGCGACGAGTGATGCGGCCGTTGGTGAGAGCTGCAGTTTCTGAAATTGTTACATAATCTTTAATGTTGAGCTGATCATCAGTCAAGTCAGAAAGGGAAATGCGGCCAATGGCAACTTTTGCCCCTTCAAGATCTGGGTCAAAACGAACAAGCTTGTCAACACCGACAGATGAACTGTAGCCGACTAGGGCAGACCACCCTGCGGTGGTTGCATCACCAACTGTACCAGATGCGATAAGAGCACATGATGCAGTTGCAGAAGCAGTCGGGCTTGAGTAGCCGTTGTTCAATGCATATGCACTTTGTTCTGCAAGTCTACCAGCAAGTGAAATACCGCCAGTGATTTGAGAACCAACAACTCCACCGCCGTAGACGGATTCTCCGCCTGCATAATCTAGGCGACGATCTGTGGATAACCCAGTGTATGTAAAGTCTAGAAAGAAAATAAGACCTGATGGTAAGCTCATTGGTTGAACTGAAACAAGATCGTTAGCGATCAAGCCGCCGAAAACGCGACGGACGATTGGAAATGCAACCGCAGAGAATCCTTCGACATCTCCGCCCTGCATTGTAGAAGCCTCTCTAAGAAGCTCCTTTGCTTGGTTTTCAAGAAGGGAAGCCATACCTTGTTTAGTACGCTCGTTAGTAAGTCCTTCCAAGAGACCTGTCTTTTCCCATTTAGAGAGAAGAGCAGCTCCTTCCTTGGAGAGATCACGCCTAACAATACCTTCAGTTAATTTGTTAATAATCGACATTTTAAAAATCTCCTTTTTATTTGTTTTCTTTAATGCCAGCTAAGATCTGCATTCTGCTTGTAAAAGGCAGAGATTCGACCCTAGCTTCTCTTCTGGGTAAGGTGTTAGTCGGTCTTTCGATGGTCTCACGGAGCGATTTTGGCTGTGCTTTACCCTTTACACTGCCCACTGCGTTTTTTAGAGTTTCAAAAATAACCTTTGCTTCATCAATCGAATCTGCATTTGACAACGCTTCGACAATTTTATTTTTTTGTCGCTCATTCAGGGAGTTGTTTGTCAAAATTTGATTCGTGTATAAAAGTCTTGCGTTAGATAAACTAGCTTGCTCGATTTTCTTTTGCAAAACAACGATAATCTTTTTCATTTTTCTGTTTTGCTCTGAAAGTCGCTCCCTGGCTGCGACCAGTTCTTTGTGGTGCTTCCCTGCTTCTGTTGCAGAAAGCTGTGCAAGCCTAAGTTCTTCTTTATAATTCATAATTGCTTCTGGGGTTCCTGCCCAGCCACTTTTTTGTGGATCGATGTCGACCACCAGCTCCTCAATAAGCTCTTCAACGTCAGAAAGATCGACCTCTTCCTCCAAAGTGGCTTGAATTTCGGCTGTGGGGATTTCTGTTTCTCGTGCTAGCGATGGAGGCTCTACAGGAAGATTGTCGGTCAAATCTTCATGAGAAGATGGTTCCCCCATCAAGTCACCCTCTGCGGAAGATAGGGCATCTGCCATATCTTTTAGCTCTTCCATACTTAAAATGATTTCGGAGTCGGTTTCTGATTCTTCCTCAAAAGCATCCGGAATACTGTCTTGCAACGCAGTGGATTCATTTTCCTCTGCATCTTCTCCAAAGGGTTCTTCTTCGCCCATTTCTTGCTCAAAGAGGTTTTCTACCACCTCTTTGATATCAGCAGAATATTTGTTTAAAATTGCTGCTTCTGCGTTTTTAATTGCTGCTTCTTTTAGTGCAGCTGCATCGATTATTGCTTGTTCTAATAATGAAGACATAAAAAGACTCCCTTTATAAAAATTTATCTCAAAAATAAATAGTTTTAAAAAATATAAAAAGACATGTTTTTATAAAGAGGGTTATTGGTTAATACTATTCTGTGATTCCGGATCCAGTTAATTCAAACATCTGTTTTGTCTCGATCCCGGTTAAAGAGGCATAAAGCCTGAAATCACAGCCAAGCGCATGCGATGAGGAGATGAAGCAGTGTGTGCATTTAACATCGATGTCGACGCGGCCGGTTCCCCTGCCGAAGGGGGCCGCTACGATAATTTTGTTATCAAGTGGTGCGTCTTCGTGGAAGTAGAGATAAATATTGTGGGGCGGGGTTGGGCTATCATTAGCATCCAAATTCCAAACCTGAATTCTTTTTGTCACATTCGGGAAATCTACTCTTTGCACTCCAATGAGAGGTGTTGAACCTGTTACAAACGGGGATCCCGATGATTGATATGATGCGGCGTTCTGTAATCCGGCTTTATATTGATAAATTGACATTTTTAAAATGCTCCACTTTTATAATAAATAGTTATAATTTTATGAATTCTGCTCTTTTATTTTGAGTTTATCTAAAACTTTTTTTCTCTTTTTCGCTTTCTTACGGCGAACAGTCGAGGGTTTTTCATAATATTGCAATTCACGAACCCTTTCAACAATTCTTTCTTTTTTGCATTTTTTAATGAATCTTCTTATCATTCTTTCTTGCGTGTCTTTTCTGCCTCTTGGTCTGATTGACACATTTACCGGTTTTCTCATTGGTTTCCTCGCTAAATCATGTTTTTCCAGTTCTTTCCGCCGCCGAGTGCCATAATTCCACTGATATCCACTCCGGCATCACCTGGGGTGTAGTTAGAGAGAGGGCCGTTGCTCGAATTTTTGCCCGTGGGGCCAGAGGAATTAATGGGATCAACATTATCAAAGATTCCCTTGAAGCCGCCGCCCAGAGACTCTTCTAATTTTCTCTTCTTCTCTCTCATTGCCCGCTGCGCTTCCTCTTGAAGCTCAACTCGCTGTCTTGAAAAGTCGTGTTCCGGCTCTGGTACCTTAGCTTCAACAATGGTTTGCTGCGATCCGATCCCAACTGCGACTTCCTTAATTAAATTTGACAAAATTCCCTCTTCAAAGATCATTTCTTTAATGCACTCTTTAATGAGGGGTTTTAAAATTTTTTGTAGCTGCTCTTTTTTCATTTATTATCCAAGATATTATTTAAAGCACGATTGATTCTATCTGCTTTGGTGAAAATGTTTGGTTCTTTATAATTCCTGCCTTCTTGGAGGCTCATAAAAGCATTGGGAGTGGAGGGGTCTGATACAAAATCAAAACAAATGAGTTGAAAATCATCCTCCACCATCGTGCCTTCTCTCCCTTCTGTCACAGAACCCAATCCGCGTGACGAAATACCCAGCATAACACCGGAATCGACGAGTGAGCGCAGGATTTTACCAGCTGGGGTATCCAAAACTTTCGCTTTGCCCATGACTTTGGGGCCATCCATAAAAATGTTGACAATCATGTGTGACGCATTCTTAAGATTTATAACCGAGTCATCAGGATGGTCTAGCTCGCCAAGTGCGCGCCTTTCATCAACCAATTTTTGATAATTCCTTATCTCGCGCTCAAGCACTTCCGTGGGATAAATTCTGCCGTTCCCATTCTTCGTGCCTCCACATTGTAACATTCCCGTAAGATACATCGCGTTATTTTCTTTAATGTCTTTTTTTTCTGCTTCTGTGAGCAGGTCTTGGCAAGTGCCGCCATCACACAAAGCATAATATTCTCTTAGTAAAACTTTACTCATTTCCTGGCTCCGACACATCTAAATCTAAATCTTTGTTCGGATCATCGTGGGTGGGGCTTTCCACTATATTTATAATGTTAAGGGCATCTTTATCGTCGAACGATTCAATTGCGTTTGCCAACAATTCTAATCCGCCCAGATCCTGCGACGTATTGCAAATTTTTGTGGCGTATTTTGCTACCATGGCAACGGGCTTGAATGAAGAAGACCCTGCATGTTTTTCTGGAAGATCACATATTTGTTTTATAAAGTTTGGAGTAATTCTCAAAACCTTAACTAGTGTTTCTCTTCCGGATTGTGAAGCGAAGAGTGTAAGTAGCGCGCTTACGACGATGGGTGGAATAGCCTCATTGATGATTTTTGATTCCTCTATTGCTATCTTGTAGTCTTCTTGTAAAGCTAAAATATCTGACTTTTTAATGCCTGCTTCGACCAATGATTTTAAATTTTGCTTACTCAGCCTAATCTCATCCATGGAAACGCCAGACGGTGGCATGGGCCGATTGATGGAGCGAAGATATTCTTCCCCAGGGAAGGTACCTCCCCTTCCTCTCCCGCCAACTCCTCCGCCATCGGGGAAATCTTGGCCGCCCTGTGTCATAAGGTTGAGAAGGGTTTCAAAAAGTTTGGGAATCTTATTGATAAGATCAATCAATCCCGCAAGTTTTTTTAATGGTGCGGAGAGGGCGTTCGCGGCAGAACACAGGGGACCGGGCATGTCTTTATATTCACAGATAGCTTTTGATAGGTCTGGAAGATATAATAAAATATCTTTTATTTTATCGCGCCCATCAGAGGTTGCGATTAACTCCACGAAGGTCATCGCAGCTAAGGCTCCACCAGCGGCTCCATATCCGAGCATTTTTCCGAACGCTTGAAGAGCGTCATCCAACGCATCTTCATTTAACTTTTCTGACCGGGGTGCTACTGCAGTCTCTTTCATACCCATTTCAGCGAGATCTGCAATATTTTCAAACCATTTATAGCCAGGGCCCTTGAGTCTATAACTCTTGCTCATTTGAGCCTGCTTAATCGCGATTTCTATTTCTCGCGCTATCTGTGCGCCGGCAGATTGTTTGATACCATTGGTTTCAGCAATCTCCTCTTTTATAAGTTCTAGTAATTCATATTTTGTGATTTTCATCTTTTTAATCCCCTTATTCCTTTTAAAGTAGTCAACAGCCGTTTTTGCAACGTCTGACACCTCTAAGCATCCATCTTCTAAACATGTCGGCCCCTCCCTACATCAAGCTTTAAGCCCGAATCGCAAAAAATCATATTCAATACATATGATGTTCCAGAACTTATACATCCG
>Ga0208299_1002101_pt1 | contig 13910 bp, 16 predicted proteins | sample 15_taG_FD_184089 | JGI IMG/M metagenome (GOLD analysis project Ga0208299, IMG submission 184089) | Marine viral communities from the Subarctic Pacific Ocean - 15_ETSP_OMZ_AT15312 metaG (SPAdes) (version 2) | ecosystem: Environmental > Aquatic > Marine > Oceanic | place: Pacific Ocean | collected...
GCCAAGGAGTCTAGCATCCCCTGTTTGAGCATCAGCAGAAATATCCCGATTTATTTGAAAGAAACATAATTCTCCTGCGGCAGGTGAACCAGCTATAGTTACAGCCCCACTTGTAGCTGATACCATCAAATCGTTAGACGTGCCGCTATGTGCTAGTGCCGTAGTGGCAACGAGCGTTCCAAATACTGCATTGATCGTATCATCGCTAGCCATCGCAACGCCGCCTAGTTGCCATGCCACGGTTCCTGTATTAGTTCCTGTTACTGTCCAATAAGGTCGGTAGGTAATCGTACCTTCATTCCAAGACTTTGGCATGGCAATAGAAAACTGTGCGAATTCATCAGAGCTAGGATCAAAATCTAAACACTTTAAATCCGGCCTTAATGCTGTTGTTTCTACTTGAGCAAGTGCCGCACAACCATTAGTCGTGCTTGGATACATCGCACTAGCAGGAACCCAAATGGTATTTAATTTTGCCGTTGCGGGAGTCCAAGATATCATCCGAACCACATTGGCAGCGGTGGAATAAAATACGCCAACGTCTCCTGCCGCTGTCGTTATATTCGTTCCATTTATTAAATCAAGGGTTCCAGCACCGTGCGTCATGGTTAGAACACCATCAAACTGAAGAACGAATAACCGTTCGGCAGCTACAGTAAAGGCGCTGAAATTGGTAGTGCCAGTAACATCAAACATATGCCCATCAGTATCTATTACCGTAGGAGAGGCTGATGAGATATCACCGCCCTTTTCATAGGTTATCTGTCCCGTGGTATTCAGCAAGGGGCTTGTTGCGTAGGTATTAGTTCCATCGCAAAAGACATTGACAATATGCCCCGTTGGAACCGTAACTACCGTATTACCTGAAATACCAAATGTGATATCGTACGTAGTAACCGCATTCCAGACGGTATAGTGCTTGGTTCGTGCCGGTACTGCTATAAGACGAGATGCTCCTGGGGTACCCGTACACTTAATAAATGAAAGGTGAGATTCAGAAGTAGTGCTGGAGTTTTCACTATACTGTGTGTCATCTAACGTGTAAGTAGAACCGGCAACTGTAATTGCCCTATACCCAGCAATAGCCTCCTCAATACGAGACATTGCCGTATTCGCTTTAGTCCCCCAAGTAGAAGCATTCTCACCAGTAGTTTGCTTCTCAAACTTTAGAAGATCTGATGCTGTTGAGGCCATTGTTTAACTCCTTACGCTAGGCGGATCAAAGCATTACTAGCGTCTGCTGCCGGGAACGTAATGGTGAATGTTCCGTTTGTGACAGTATAGTCGCCTCCAAATGCTAGAACACAAACAGCTTTATTACTATTGCTGGAATTGTAAATTAAAGCTCCGTTCGCCGTAAAACTCGCACTTGTCCAACTTGGATCTGCAAAATCTACAAACACCGTTGTTCCAGTAGTTGCTATAGCCGCACTGGTTAATGAAACCCCACCCGCCGAATAAGCCGAACCGGAAGCATTAGAAATTTCATTAGAACTTGAATATGCGGTCGTAGCTTCACCTAAACTCGCACTGCTAGTAAACAGAGCACATTTAAATGTGTCTGCTGCTATATCATGCTGTTCATCTAATATCTCTGATTTAAATGATGTGCATAACGCTTGTGCTATTGCCATTGTCTTTTACTCCTATTGCGATTCTTGATAGTTACTTTGCACTTCTGCCGCTAGTTTTTGCACTTCTGCTTCGAAGTCTCCTTTTAGTTCCATTCGGGCTTGTGCCTCCCGATTTAAAAATACCGACGATTCGTATAATGCGGCTTTAATCAAAATATCCGGATGATTAACGCTGACATACGTTGTAGTATTACTACTACTTAATCGTGTCGGTATTCTAGTATATTTTAACGTATAGGAAAACGCTGCATTAGGAATAGGAGCAAGTAAAAATGTAGTTCCACTGGTTGTAGCCGTATGAAGAGCATAATATTTTGGAACTCCGGTAGTTACCGTAGAGGTCCAATAGTCTTCTATGTACTCATCCTTACGTTCTTCTAAAAATGTTTTCACATTACTTATGGTTAAATATAAATAACGGACACCACGGATATCAGTAGCCGTTGTAGAAAACAAGCTATTACCACTACTAACATTTCCAGTTTCTAAGGTTCGGTGATCTACCAAACTAGGGACTGTTCTAAACACCCTATCTTCTGCACGAGCAATTATATCTGGAATAGAATTAGAAAATTCCGTAGAATCATCTTCATTCCAATTCTGTAATATGCTGGTTACTTCAGCGTATGTGCTCATGGCTAATTAATCATGCCCCCAATTATCATCACCCCAACCGTTATTGCCCCAGCCAAGAAGACGAACTGATTCGTTGCCCACAGCGGTTGTGATTGCAAATCCTGATTCAATAGCTGCGGCTTGTGGTGTTTCATTACCAAGTGCTGAGTTGATTGCAAACCCAGTAGTTGAAAGTGTAACGTCGGCCCTAATGGTTTCAGTGCCCACGGTAGTCGTAACGGCAATACCATCTGGAGCCGCATATGTGGCAAGAACCAGTGACTCATTACCCACAGCCGTTGTACTAGATACCCCTTCAGCAGCAATAACAACGCCCGTAAATACGCTTTCTGTGCCAAGAGAGAATGTTGCCGATATACCGGAAGGTGTTGCAGCAGCCGTTGGAATTTCTGTGCCAAGAGAGAATGTAGTTGAAACACCTGTTTCACTAATAGTGGCACCCGCACTAATAAGATTGTGACCATCTTCTCCCATAGTGAAAGATGCGGCAACACCACTAAGAATAACCGCTCGAGCATCTTCTCTTTTATGGGATCCAGATCTAGCAAATCGCAGGGCTTCCGGATCAATTGCTGATACAGGGTCCAAAGCAGGGTGTTTTGAATCCCAACATTCTGGGCATGTTCTAAGACCATTCCATTCTGATTGGAGTTCCAAATATGGATAGGATAAACCACATTTGTCACATATTGCTTTAGCATGAACACCTGTTGCATATCGAGCCATATCTTTTCACAGCTACGTTGGGATAATCCGCAACGCTGCTTTTTCACCTTCTTCGTCCGCAGCAAAATTAAAAGAAGTTTCTGCTTGAGTTAACAATAAAGCAATTCTAGCATCAGGAACCCCTGGAAGTTTTAAACTTAATTTAGACGCAAGGCCTGAACACATTGCTTCTGACCAACGGTGCGGAATATCTGTATCTTCATACGCTGCCGTAATGTCCTCTATTTGAGATAAAGACCAATAGATAATTGTATCCGTAGAATTCTCTGGAACAGGCCAAAGATAAATCTGAGGGGTATACTGGCGATCAAAATAATATTGAGTAGGTTTTCCTTCAGTAGTCTTATTGGCTTGCGAATGATAATCTGTCATAGCCAACCGAGTCATAACAGAATCAACACTATCCCGTCGTAAAGCTACGGTAAGTATATCTACCGTTCCAGCTGAAAGAGCATAGTTGCGCGTAGATGCAGTTAGACTAAGAGTGGATTCTGTCGTATTCCAATAGTTAATGCCACGAACAGCCCACTCACTGAACATTAAATTTAAACTACGACGAGCTGATACCGCAACTTTACGATCAATAAGAGTTGGGTCTAACCCACATCGCTCACAAGCCTCAGTTACTATTTCATCAACCTCTGGCCTAAAAGTAACTGTTCCAGAAGTTGCCATACTACGCTTTCTTCATTAGCTCAAGAATTATGCTATACGTATCTCCGCTGGTATGGTTTCTCGTAGTAAATAAAATATCACCATCAACACCGCCGCCAGCGTTATTTTGAAGACCACCCACACTACGAAAATCTAGATGACCAGCTCCAAGAGCACCTACCGATAAAGCTAGAACATTTGTAGAGGCATTCCATAGGATATCTACATTCATGCCATCTACAGACCACCAAATTTGACTTATTTTAAGATCCGTAGAAGTAGATGAACCGCCAGGACCACCCATACTAGATAACGCGCTAGCATCTACTTTTGCAACAGCCGATTCCCCAGTACCATCAGAAACATTAGTGAACGCCATAACGGTCGTTCTGGGGCCATCTATAAGGGTTTGTGAAGTAACAGCATCTGCCATTTAACTACTCCTTTAGGGAGAGGAGAGGTTGTAGCCCCTCCGCCCTATGAAAAAGATTAAGAGTTCAAATTAAGATTCTTTAGCCCAAACTCCTTGAACATCTGTAACTTGCCATGCGGTTACATCACCATTCATAGCTTGAATCTTAATGTAGTCACCTTTCTTAGAGGTAGCTTTGGTGTTTATCACATCTTTATCGTCCGTAGACGAGCCTTTATATGTGATACCGTCACTGCTATTTGGACTAATGGTCATAGTATTTTGACCATCTTCGGCAGTATTTACAAATGTGAACACATTACCAACAGCAATGCCAGGAAGCGTGAATACTGTGCCGTCTGTTTTGCTAGTAAAGGTTTTACCAGAATCGTCAGAAATAACTACAGTATACGCGGATTCTTTAGCTTCAATGTTTCCGCCAGTTTTAGAAGAACCGACCAGGAGGGGACCGGAAAAGTGAGTTGCCATAACATTTTACTCCATCAAGTGCAGGTGATAAAAAGGTGCGTCTTATTACACGAATAAGAAATACCATGGATTTCAGGGTGAAGGCAAGAAGAACCCTCCAGTTAGGGAGGAACTGGAGGGTTCTATCCGACGCTTAATAAAAAGACAATTATGCGCCGGGAGTACCGTAGATACCTCGCCAATCAGTCCAACCAAAGCTGTACCGTTCAGAGGTTTTATACCGAACATTCCCGGTTTCAAAATCGCCTTCCATTCCCTTAGTCAATGATCGACGTTGGAACATTTTAAGACCGTCTGGAACATCTGTAAGGACAAACCAAGCGTCTGTATCGTTCAGTCGATTATTAACCGTATAGCCCTGTGGAAGATAACCACCCGAACGCACTGCGTTAACGTCGTTATCAGCCGTGGCTGTACGGAGTTGAGACTTCATCAACCGTTCCGCAACAAATGCCAGAGCTGTTGGAATGACAAGTTTGTTACCCATAGCAGCTATAGGAATACCCCGATCATCATCCATATTAGAGATATTGATCAAGACTTGTTCCAAACTTGTTTCAGTTAGATCAGCAGCAGTAGCCAAAATATTAGATTGATTACCACTAGCTGTTGGGTGAGTGGTCACACCAAGATACTGGCCATCGCCGCCAGTGCCTGATGTAAACATATTGTTTAGGATATTTGCAGCTTTGATCTCTTTTGTATGTACCATACTACGAGCCAAAGCTTTGACATATCGCTGACCAATTGAACCATATTGACCATCCTCTTCAGCCTCTTCCGTAATGGAAAACGCCAAAGCAATAGTTTCATGGTTATACCGAGCCGTCCAGAGTTCAGCAGCCGTATCGTATGCGACCGCGGCTCCCTCCGCTTTTACGGAAGCAGCTCCGAAACCTTCAAGCAGATTATCTTCTTCAAAAGCTTTTGAAGAAGTATTCTGAGCGAAAATTTCTTTCCACTGCTCTGGAAAGCGTGAATGCTCAAGACCGAAAAGGGTATTAAGTCCAGGCTCGAGCTGTTTAGCAAACAGTGCTCTGTTCATTGCCATCTGTTAATACTCCTTTACACGCCTGGAGTACTATGATCAGCCATTGTAAGCTCATGTTCGTAAGCTTGAACAATGAGATTTACATTGGTACCATAGGCATTATCGGGGGCTTCAATTTTACCCAATACACGCCATCCGGCATCAGAAGTACTCGTGGTGCCATTAAGTTCATGCGCTGAAATACCAGTCGTAGTTGAACCAGTGCCAGCAACATGATCTCCAATATTACCCACATCCGCCGCTACCGTTGAACCTGCAGACTGAACCCCAAACAACATATTGGGATCGTCATACACATAAGCGGTAATAAGAGTGGCTGTGGTGCTCGCGGGCCAGTATTTAGCATACTTCATTGACCCATCTGAGGCCGTATACTGAACTCCATCAAAAACTCCAAGGAACCGATCACCAGCCGCAGCAACCTCAATACCACCTCCAGCTACGAGCTTAACAACATCACCGTGAAAGATGTTAGTCCCGTAAGTAGAGGCTATAGTATAAGGGCTACTTCTAGCCATAGATCCACCAGAAAGATGACGGAGTGGCCAAAAGCCTTTTGGGGCATCTGCATTTGCCATGTTTTACTCCTTAATCATCGACAATTTTTTGACCACGTGAAACACTGCTTTCAAGGTTACGATCAATAGCAACCCCTCCAGAACGTTCCACTTTGTTAAGATTAGATTCCACAAATTGATTCATACTGGAATTTTTCTGAGCAAAGTATTTAGTCCTAGACGCAACCTTTGCTTCTGACATCTCACACAGAATCATGCCCTCAACGCCAATATGTCCTTTCCATTGCCCGTGAGCAATAGTTGGAACAGGAAAATCTTTCGGTACAGAATCAGCCGGACGAGGAGTCCAGCCTTCACGGAATCGTTTCATCGTATGGTGTGGTATTTCTTGCCCTAGGATCTGGGTAGATACCCATCTTTGCCGCATCCCATCCCTAGCAGGAGGAGCTTCCAACAAAGCTGGGGGTGACCACGTTTCTTCGCGAGATATGTCTTCTCGGGTTGGATGAATTTCATCAGCGGTGCGAGTAGTTCGAGCAATTGCCATTATGATAACTCCTGAATTTCTTTAGCGTAAGCTTTAAGTTCAGCTTCCGTTGTAATTCCCAATTCACGAGCCATGTTCAATTGCGCTCTCGTTAACTGAATACGACCATCCTTAGCACGATTTCCAGTTTGCTTCTTTCCCCCAGAAGGAGAAGTTGGCGGTTTGGATCTCTTGCTCACATGCTCTTGGTATAACTCAGGGAATTTCTGTTGTAAACGATTATCTAATTCTTTGTAGTATTCGGTGGAACTTTTATCATACCCTTCTTGAGCAAGTTGAACATCTACAGCACGAGCATAAGCTGATTCTGCAGCATGCTCATCGGTGTTAAACCACGGTGTTCTACCCCACCAGTCATATGCCGCTTGTGGTGCCTCTGCGGCAGTAGGTTGTTGTTGATGTTGCGGTTGAGGTTGATTGCGTTGCATATCCGCCACTCTAGCGGTAGCTCGCATATCTGCCATTTGTTCAGTTAAAGCAACCTGTTTTACTGTATCCCCTTCTTCAGCTGCTTCCATTAAATCCTTTTTAACTTGTTCGTATTTTTCTTGGAATGTTTCAACAGCTTTTTCAGCTTGTCCGGATTCAATATTGCCCAACCGATCCTGCAGTTCCTGTATCTGTTGATCTTTGTAAGCTTCACGACGTTCTGCCTCATGTCGCTGTGCTGTTAGTTTATCAATACGTTTTTGCACCCGTGAAGAAGCGGGATCATCTTCGGGTTCGGGCTCAGGTTTGGGCTCAGGGTCTTTAGAATCTTCGTCTGGATCAATGATTTCAATCAGATCCGAAAAACTAGAATCATCTTCTGCTAAATCTTTAGCAAGAGCGTCTTCTTCATCAGGTTCCCAAGTTTCTTTTTCTTCTGCCATAATCTTTTCCTTTCTACGCGATTACGTCGCGATACGTTGATTAAGTATAAACCTTTATCACAGTTGGGTCTTTAACAACAGCAATAATTTCATCGTCGTTAATAAACCGATACTCCTTATCATCAATTTCCATACGAAATTGGGTAAATTTGGGTACGATAACCCAGTCTCCCGGAACAGCCCACGGGCCTCTAGCCCAAGAAGTACCTGTTTCCCGGTCTTTCCAAGCCAGTGGTCCAACCTTAACCAGCTTGGCACAAATACTCAAATAGTTTTCAGCTTCAATGGCTTGATCAGGCAGTAAAATACCGCCCTCTGTTTTTTCTTTTGGTTTAGGCTTTTCAATTAAAAGCTTAAACCCTTGTGGTTCAGGTAAGGGTGCAGTCATTCTTGGTCCTCCTCATTTAAATTACGAATAGTTTCATCTATAGTAGTGATAGACTGTTCTAGTCCCGCAATGGTTCCTACATTACGAGAATATTCAATAAAATCACTACAACCACCGGAACCCATATGATCCTTTATGAGTTCCTGTTCTTTACGCAAGTTTTCTTGTAGCTTGCGTAAAAACTCTCCTATTACCATAATTCTCCTACTTCTATGGTTCTAAAAATTTCTTATTTATTTTTCTCTACATGCTTTAAAAATGCTTTAATTTGTTGTTCCAGCCTTTTCATGCCCATAACATCTCGCATTGTGTCAAATGCACCCATATTCTTTTCTGTATCAGCATATAAGTAATCTATCTTCTTTTCAAATGGTTTAGACTCTGCCTGTCTAGCCTGGAATGCTCTTCTCAACATGTCTGCTTGCCTTCCCGGTGAAAGAGCACCCACACCTTTAGGATCTTTTTTCGAAGCCGCTTTTATTATCTGTTCTCCCATTTTTTCTGCTTCACGGGCCACTGGCGGTAAACCCATTTCCGCTCTATCTGCGGTACTCAGCCTACCCGGCATTTGTTCAGCTAATCTTAGAGAAGCTTGAACTTCAGGCAGCGTAGAACCAGCCCCCCATGTTCCACTGGGCGGTGCCTTGGGCCAGCTATGAACATCTACCGCGCCTTGATATTTTTGAATCTGCGGACTTGCTGTTATCAACTGGTTTATTTCTTTCTCAGTAATCGGTCTTCCAAGTCCCTTTTCGTACTGTGCTATTAATTTATCTACCCAAGTCGTACCTTCTTGAGGAATTTTTCCGCTTAAATAATGTTTTCCTGGAGTTTCAATAATAGGGTAAGCCATTCTACCCGGCAGTTGTCCAAATGTTGCAATGTCTTGAATAGAAGCAGGGGTACCGCCAGGATGAGTATGTGCAAACATACCTATTCCTCCACCTTTTTGATAAGTATCAGCTACATCTCCCCACGGTTCTAGTTTACCGGTGACATCACGTGGTTGTATGTTCACAGACCCAATGTTTCCTGGACGATCTAAGTGCTTTCCAGCGGGTGGTGTGTATAACCCCCCAAATTCCATCCCCTGAGAAGCACCTCTCTCTGTTCTATATCCTGGTTTTCCTTTATGAGAACGACCTACATCGGCTAAAGCGCCTTTTCTTTGTAAGCTTCCAACTAGGGTTCTTGCGGCATCTATAAGTTTAGCCGGTTCTGGAACCTTAAGACCTCTACCCATATACCAGTCTGCTATCCATTTGGCGATCTCATAAGCGCCTTTCTGTGCTGTAGGAATAGCGTATTTAGTAAAACCAACTGGACGACGAACTACCCCCCACGGATCTGGACTAGATTGGGACTGTTGTTCCATTTGGCGAATATCGTCCTGATTTACCGGACCGCCACCTCTTTTATATCGCCGAACTTTATCCATTGTTTCATGTGTCGATAAGTCAGGAGAAAACGAACCGCCAATACTTCCTGGGCGATCCAAATGAGTTCCACCGCGAAGCATTTGTTCCGCTTGCCTAACATCATTTAGATTAATACGGTCACTGCCTTTAAGACGTTTAGCTAAAGCAATCGCTGCCGAACTGCCCATCTGTTGACTAGGCGATAACTCAGGCGCAAATGATGATAAACCACCCATTGTAGGCATTAAACTTGACCTCCAGTTTGTTCTGTAGCAATCAAGGTTAAAGTTTCCTTGAACCCTTTATCTAACATTTTGGCTGTTTTTGCAAATTTTCTCGGCGAAAGATCCTTAGTTGTGATATCACGTCTACCCAGCCAGCTCTTAGCAGCTCGTATTTCAGCGGCGGTAAGTTGATCAGCCACCTTTAAACACTTCCTTTATCGCTTTTACTATTTCTTCAACCGTGAATTCCTGACGGTTGAAAATATTCATAATATTTTCATTTTGCTCAGGGGTTGTTCCAAGTTTATAGAGTTCACGCTCAAGCTTTGCTTGCTGGTCAGCAATCTTCTTAGGCATGGCTTGGCCTATACGCTGTCCTACAGGGCGAAGCAGTGTAGGTGCGCCTTCGTTAATTAAACGGACCAGTGTTCTTAAAACAGTATCAGGAACACCCCCCTCCGCTTCAGTTGGTAATGCAGTAATACCTCCTGCTACTGATGGGGCTGCTTTCTTTATAGCTCTGCCTGTTGCCTTAGTAGCTTGACGTGCCAGTCTTAAAGCTTCTGGAAGAGCGTCTCCAAGAACAGAACTTCCTCCCCAAAACTTATCAACAGGTAATAGTCTTAAAGCTCCTCCGGTTAGCTTACCTTGCACTCCCATAGTTGGGCCTAGCGCCATATGCAACAAATTCATAGCCGAGGGATGACCTTGTCTCACAACATCGTCAACAACCCTGTCTACATTAAAAATATCTTTTGTACCTTGGTACAGAGACTTAGTTAAATCTTCAGCTTGTGATACAGGGCTTAACGGGTCAGCACCGCGTTGATTAATCGCTTGTTGGCGGTTACGTTCTGCCACAGTATCCCATGTATATTCGGCAGCATCCATAATCGCTTTAAGTGAGTCTTCTCTGGGTAATAGAAATGATCCCTCTAAAGGATTTCGAGTGGCCATTTTATTCCTCAGCTTTAGCTCTGTTAATAGCAATCTGTGAAGCAGCTTTTTGCCGTTCTACTTCCATGGTTGCTTCAGCCTTTTCACGGGCAAGTTGTATGTCTGCTTCAGTTTTAAAGATTAGCTGTTCGATTTGAGCATCTAGTTCTTTTTCATCTAGTTCATGCTGGTTTTCATCTCTTAGCTTATTTTCATCAATACGGGCTTGGGCACGAATACGTTCTATCTCCATATCCATTTGGGTTTGTGCCAGTTTTATCTGCATATCCATCTGAGCTTTTTGATGTTTCACTTGGATATCAGCTTCACCTTTAGCCTTAGTAGACATAGCTTCTATCTGAATTGCCATTTGTGCTTGCTGCATTGGATCAGGCTGATTTTGCTGTTCCCCGGCTGGCGGCGGCGGCGGGCCAATCATTGGCTGTGGATTCTGATTAACAATAGTGGCCGCAGCTTGACTAATTTCTGTGTCTAGCTCAACAGGTGTTGGTGGTATATCGTCATCTTCTCTACCCAAGGGCGGCATGGATGCAGCCATCTGAGCCTGAAGCATGGTTCTATAATAATACGCTTGGTGTTCTGCTCGGTGCGATACATACCGCATAAAAAACTGTTGTTGTTGCTCGGGAGGAACACGCTTAAACCAATCATCCAAAACCGTTATATGCGCCATATGGTCTTGGTCTTCATAAGCTCTAATAGGTCTTCCTAACATCATAAAAGAATTTTCAGTAACAGCATCACGACGATCACCGCTATCTGGATCTTTAAGTATTTCATCATAGTTAGGCATCCGAATAGCTTCATACATCCGACGCAAAGCTTTATATTGATCATGGTATTGCGGGAACTGCGTAGCCATTTGCATCATGGCCTGAGCCTGAGCAATCCGTTGCGTAGAACTGAATGTATTGGGGTCCGATACTGGGATTACATCAATACGTTCATCAAAATCAGCCCTAAGAATAACTTCTTGTGTTTTTATACGGTACGGATAGCGTTCCGGAAGATAAATTCCATTTAATTTAGCTATCAGCTTAAATTCTTTCCGTTGGCTGTTATGCAGTCGTTTGTGAACAGCAGAAAATACCCTACTGTTTTCTTCCAACAGAGCCATCGTTGTACCAACGGGAGTATTTTGATTAGCATCAGCTAGATTTGTTTCTACAGTGTTAGCAAACTGTTTACCTGTTTGAACCAAGAACTGTAAGAGCGCCATCATAGTCTGGCTAGGCTCGTTAAACGGCAACGGCATAATAGCCTTTTTGACGTCATCTACGGCTGCATCTATGTCTGTAAATTCACCGGGCGCAATCTCCATGTCGCCGCCCTTAACGCGACCACGTAATTTAAATCCACCTTGCATGTTGGCAAAAGCAGCCGCATCCAATAATGAACGCAATGCTCCAGTAGCTGCCTTACCTAAACCGCCAATAACATGATACAGGCCATAACCATACGGACCTAAACCCGGTAAGAACTTATAGGAAACAAACCATACGTTTTTACTAAACCTATCGTCACCTTCATCCCAGTTACGGCGCAACGCAACAATCTTTTCAGATTCCTTATGTATCGTAACGACTACAGGTTTTTCTGGCTCATCTTCATCTTCATTCAAAACATCCGAAAATGTATGAACTTCCATTAGTTCTACGGGTGCGTCGTTATCTCCATAAATGGCATCTACACCATCTATGTCTTGTACCGTAGTTTCTTCTAAAGATTCATCATGGCCTGAAATAGGTGCATAAAATCCATTAGCCACATACTGATTATACTCATGCCGGGGTATGCGTAAAACGTGGGTATAGCGAGAAGCAGACTCTAGGTCAGTGGCTCCTGCATCAATAACAAAATCTTCAGCTTGAACAAACCGGCTGGTGATTCTACGTAAGTTAATATCAAACCAGCTCTTTTTATATGTTTGTCCAACGAGGGGTAAATGAAACAACATCTGATCAAGATCAGGAAAGTATTCTGTCATTTCTTCCGTTAGCTGGTAGTTCATATAAGTAGCTACACGGTCGGCTTGCTGTTGGGTCTCTTCTGTTGGGTCACCTAAAATCGTAGTACCAACTGGACCACGAGGTGGGAATAATTCGTTTATGGCTTTCGCTTGGAACTGGGTAGCAGCTTCAGCAATCATAGGATGGACAACATTGGTTAAGCGGCGACTTTCGCGAGCTCCACCTTGCTGATCATGTTGACGCTCATCCGGTTTTAGAGTTTCCAACCCGTTAGTGTAAACTTTCAGCCATTCTTCTCTTGCAGTAATATCATCAGAAACATCTCCTAGTATTGAAGAACTTAACCGCGATTGTTCTTCTGGTTCTAAAATATCAACTAGGTTAGCATCCCATTCACGTAAGTCTGGTTGTTCTAATGTATCTGGTTCTGGGGTACCAATCAAAAAACTGCCGTCCGGCATTTCTTCTATAGGTACATCATTTAATGTATCTTCTACGAGTTGGAAAGATGCCGAATATTCAGCCATAAATTGCTCCAGGCAGTTCTATTACATTTGAATCGGTAAAGGGGTCATCGCGGAATTTACTTTCTGGTTCCCACTCATCATCTTCTGGTGGTTGGGCATACCACATTGCTCGTAACCGAAGAAGTGCCTGTGTGACTGTGTCAACTATATCTGCTCCATCTCCAGCTGGGAACACCGCACAGTGCCTTATAACTTCCTTTGCCCAACGTCGGTCAGGGTACCACACCAATCCAGCCTCAAGCAAGGAACTCGCAGCATGTGCGCGGGCAACCTTATCTCTGTCTGGGGAATACGGTATAGTAGGAACACCCATTTGACGTAAGTCTTGAATCAAACTCTGCCCACTAGCTTTCTTTTCTATTAAAACCGCATCAGGTGAAAATTCATTAAACAGTTCTCTCGACATTCTCCGTAAGTCTGGATATGAACATCTGTCCCGCCAACGGTGCATCAACATTATGTTATAGCGGCTTCCGTAGCTGAATACTCCCCATGTGGTACAGGCTGAATAACTTGCCGTTTCTTTTTCACTGAATGCCGTATCCCAAGACTGTATTACATAAATCATCTGTGGGTTAGAATCTTTCTCCCACAAACGCCACCATTTTTCTCGTATGATACCGCCGCCTTTAGGTGCAGGACGCTGTTGTAACTGCCCCGCCGAAGCATACTCACCCAAACTACTGCTCAGGTTTGCAATAGCCTTTTCATTGAAACGAGTGGCCCATAACAGTTCATCTTCTTCCTGTCGCGGATCTACTGGGATACTGGAATCTGGCAATTTTGAAAAATAAACATGCGGGTGGTTACGTTCATATCTGGCAGGAACACACAGGTGTGTCCATTCTTCTGGGTCTGTTTGAAGTTTGTCTTCAAAGAATTCTGCC
>Ga0208299_1002102_pt1 | contig 13906 bp, 6 predicted proteins | sample 15_taG_FD_184089 | JGI IMG/M metagenome (GOLD analysis project Ga0208299, IMG submission 184089) | Marine viral communities from the Subarctic Pacific Ocean - 15_ETSP_OMZ_AT15312 metaG (SPAdes) (version 2) | ecosystem: Environmental > Aquatic > Marine > Oceanic | place: Pacific Ocean | collected...
CGCCATTCACATACAACTTAGCTTGAAGTGAGTTGCTGCCGGTATTTTCAAATTTAATGGCATAATGTTGGAACGTTCCCAAAGAAGTTGTTGTTAACCCGGAGCCAATTCGTTGCTGCTGGATTCCCGACGTTCCAGATTGTGCCGTAATTAAAAACGGAGAAAGGGTGGCGGCACCAGTTAGTTCAATTGTAATTCTTCCATAATCGGCGCTAGATGAGAGTTCGTTGTTCCAAACATCCAGAATTACTTCTTTACTCGAAGAGAGATTAGTAAAGGCATCTTTCTTGAGCCAGAACTCAACGGTAACTCCGGTATCAAAATTCGACCTTAAATTTGATTCACGGGTCCCAACGCCATAATCTGTAGGTAGCCCATCGGTTTGATAAATGCTGGTATCATAAATATTTGAAGACTGAAACTTACTATTATAAGGATTATCAAATGCGCTAGCCAAAGTGGTGTATGAAGACGAGTGTGGGCCTCCATAAAACGTAATATACTCCTGTGTAGTCGAGAGTCCGTAACCATCTATTCTGCCACCGGAGCGGGTACCCCAACCATCGGCACTTAAAAGAATGAGACCGTTTGTTCTAGGATACAGAGTATTGAAAATATATTTCTCAATCTCTAATAATCCATTATAGAATTCATTGATTTCCGCGGCAGAGCCATCATACGGATAATAATCGTGGATTCTTTCTACTGCTGCTTTATAATATAAATAGGCGGAACCATATCTGGCAAAGTTTGCCGGGTCGGACCAGTCGATTTGGGGTATAAAATCTTCTTGTTTCGTTCTGAGAGCCGAAACATTGCGACCAGATTCCGCATCCTGAAACGCGTCTTTTTCGGTTGTCTCGGACAGATAGTTTCTATTTTTGTCAGTTGAGCCAAAAAGCTTCTTAATACTCATAATCTTCTACTCTAAACTTAAATACTTCAGGTTGCTCCACCCAAGAAGACAACGCACTATCGTAAAAAGCAAATTTAAATGCGTATGCGTATCCCGACTGAAGAAGGTTCATATCAAAATCAAAATAATTGCCGGATACATCATATGACATTTGAGTATGCAGATCGGAGCCTGTGCCATATGGAATAGCGTCAAGTCCATCCATTATTCTAAATACGCGGTAAGATGCACTTAATATAGTCGTACTCTCTGGAGTTGCATTGGCTACTGTATAAATAGTTGGGCTCCAATTCTTATCTCTAATGTACAAATTAAAGCGCGCAGTTTCGTCACTGCGATACTTGCCCTTAATGTTTGTAATGTTCATATAATAAGTGGGGGCGGCTACCGCTTGGGCAGCACTCAGCACAACAGGAGTAATCGAACCAGTAAAATATTCAGTAGACCCACTATGCCACACATCATACAATGTTGTCAAAGGGGTTGCAGCAGCGGTAATCGCCATCGACGCCGTATAGATGCCGGTCGACTTGTAGCCACCAGTAATATTTGTATTTCCATCATACAGTGCCAATTTTGACCCGCTCGGCGCCGAATTATCAGACGAGCCGGAATAAAGGCTTACCAATATGGAACCTGTCGTACCAATGCTAGGAATATTTGTTAATCTCCCTCGCACATAGTTATAAAGATAAATAATATTTAAATTATCTGCGGCAGGAGCCAGCGAACTGCTATAATAAAAATCTCCCCTATCATCTTTCACGGTTGAATTCCAGCGAGCCTCGATTACAGGACGCTTAAAGAAATACTGAGTTCCGCGAGCAAAAAAGCGTTTTGTGTAATAGGATTTGGTGGCGCCGCCGGTCAAAGGTAACACTGCCGGGGTTGCTGTATTTTCGCCAACAGACGCGCTAGCCTCGTAACTAGACGAAAGATATACACCTATCCCATAATTTGGAATAGTTGCAGCCATCCAGTGTTCTACCAAGGGGGTGATATCGATTTCCAAATCTTCTAGACCGGTAGAAAAGGATGCTTTGAAATTTGGATCAAGGGCACCAGTTCGATAAGAGCCGCCAACACAATCGTCAGTAGTATAGCTGCTGCCAGTCCACGAAGTGTTACTTGAGGCGCTCATCCAGTTGGCGCCAGTATTTCCCTTAGTTAAATCTTTGTATCCTTCAAGATCCAAACCAACACCCTCTTGCCATGATTGTGCCACCGGCTTCACTACTATTGTATAATCTTGTGGTACTGTCTTGGAGTGCTCGGCGTTAAATAGTCTAAGATAAAAACTAACACTTCCGCTAGCGGGAATTACACTATTGGTGCGATCTGTCGATATCGATGTTATAGGAAACTTAGTAAGCACTCGGGAGAGTTCTTGGGAACTTGTAGTTTGGCGGCCGTAGATTGAAAAAACTTCAGATACATCCGCCTCGCCCATGTTAGCACCAGTTCCACGAGTTTTTAATCCCGGCTGAAATGCGTTTACAATTGTGGTGTCGGCATCTGCTTTATATCTCTTTATAGCCATTAAATAATTTTTCCTGTAATGTCAGTAGCGGGGAATTTTATTTCAAAAATAGCATTCGCTGGAGAAACCAAATAGCTTCCATCGGGAGAGATATTTGAATTAACGTCAAATTGCGTGGAAGAATATTGGGTTCCATTTTTGTTGTTCATTTTAACTTTCGTAACATCCGTCACCCCGGTCACATCTTTTAGCACCTTGTAGATATCACTTATATACAGATGCTCTCCTATAAAAAATCTTGTTTTGTAATGCTCTTGTAGTGTCTTTATACATTTATCCAATAAAGTGTATTTGTCGATTCCGATAGCCCCTTTGACTACGAAGTCAATTCCGAGATTAATAACAAAGGCATCCAGAATGTCAATTGTGTCGTTGACCATTCTATAGTGAGACAACCATGTCTTTAAATTTCCTTTAATGGTTGAATTGGTCGTGATGAGCTTACCAAAACGATTTTCAGAAATCACATACATATTGAGATTTCTTTTAGCAGAATCTGGATCTCTTTGAGCCGAACATCTAGCAATTGAACCGAATTTAGCATGCATCCTATAAGCGACATTTTCATAATCCGCTTGTGTTACAGCACGATTTTGAGTGGGGAAGGTATCAAACACCTTTCTTTTAAGTTCGCTACTAGTTGCGTTGGTTACGTCGCCCGTAATTGGCTGCTCATTGGAAACTTCGAGAGAACCTATTACTGCGCTGACCGTGGTAGATGAAAGCAAATCCCTATCTTTAAAATTAAATGCCGGGGAAAGTACGCTAGTCAAAGTTCCAACTCCAATATCAGAATCAAGCGGGTTGGTGGCTCGATATGTTATCGTTAGGACCGTATTGGAAGGAACAATTCCAAAATTTTCATTTTTAGATAGTCTGGTGGGATCGAACGTGGTATCGGTCACATAAGTTTTACCGAAAACATCTAGTGCCACTTTTTGCGGCTCTGCGACAACATTAGATTCCGTGCTCTTTCCACTTCCGAACTGAATATTAATGCTATATCGGTCCTTCTCTGTGACAAACTTTCTGGAAACCAAGAATGGTTTTAAAATTGATGGAACGTTGTCGTTTTTATAATTATTATTAGTAATCTCCTTAAAGATTATATCTTGTGATAAATTTTCTACTTCAAAATATTCATGCCCTTGAGAATCTATAATTGAGATAATCTCTGTGATGTTGGGATTCGATAACGTTATTCTCTTAAACTTTTCATAAGATCCAACTACTACCCTTTCTACACCAAAAAATCCAGAAACCACATCACCATATGCCTTGATAGCGTAGTAAGTGGGGGCGCCTGTTGCGGTATCGGTTCTTGCTGTAACAACTTGGTTCTTGGGATCTGCGAAGTCTACATTTCTTGTCAGCACAAAATTCAATCCGCTGGTAGAGGAAAACCGGGAGCCTCGTTTAATCACCGGAATATAGCTAGTATTTGGTCCGAGACCTGTGCTCGATGCTGGTACCAATATAAACAAAGCCACCTGGCCGTAAGTAGATGGGCGCCCCGTATCCTTATATCCCAGCGCTCGACCGTGCCTTAAAACGTTATCATATTGATATGCCGTATCAAGAAAGGTCTCATTAACATTGTAGTCCAAATAAAACGAAAGTTGATCGCCTACATAAGCGACAGCATCCAACATCAGGGCACCGAAAGAAGCTTCACTAAAATCTCTAAAAGTATTTGGATAATACCTTTCTGCAATTTGCATTAAATCATCGCGTATACTTGTAAACTCTCGATGTGTGTAATCAATCGGTACTATCTTTTTTTGTTCGTCTGCCATAATAAATCCTCAACTCTAAATAGTAAACTCTAGCAGATCTCTCAACCCAATATTTGGTAATGAATATTCAATTGAAAATCCTAATTTGGCCCTGTCTTGCTCGGAAGAATCAAAAGCAATCCGCGTTATTTTAATTCCCGGCATATAGATAGACACCTGTTCTCTTATTTTTGCATCTATATCAGCATATGTGCTAGTAGTAAAATGTTGAAATAAATACTTACTTATTCCAACGCCGAATTCGGGATCCATTACCCTCTCACCAGGATTGGTTAGCAAAAGCATCTTAAGATTTTGTTTGGCCAATCCCTTGATGCTTTTGATCATTCTAAAGCCATTAATATCATCAATTGCTAATGGCAAACCAACTGCTATAGAAGACATTTTATTACTACCTCACTATAAATACTATGAATTTCATTTTTCGCACAATTCCCCGTCAATATTAAAGGGATTTGTGCGCATTCGGCGCCATCGCCAGCGAGGCAACACCCGTTGCCCTGGTGAGGGCTTCATCCGATTTTTTAAATCTCCCAACAATCTCTGAGAAGATCGGTCCCCTTGATCCCGAGAAGTATCAAAATCTCTAGAATTGTAATTTGGTTTAAACAACTTTTTTATCATGCGATTTGATTTTTTTAAAACTACCTGATCCCAATTATCCCACTCACGAACCAAAAGTCCCCCAAATAAACCAGGAGATCGATCTTTCACGCTAGCCCACCCCTCAACAGATCTCTCTTCGTCAATTTTTGTGGTGAAGAAAGTCTCGCCGGTGTCGGCTCGCACTGTTTCTACATAGGTGCCCGGTTTCCCATCGCCAAGCACATTGGAGTCGGGTCCAAAAGCATTACCATCTTTTACTGTCACCTCTCCAATGGATGGCAAAAATGCCAAATCATTATAAATTGCAGCTAGCGCTGTGAATTTAGAGACCGGGAAGATATAATGAACCATTAACCTAAACTTGTCATCTTCTTTAAGCTGATTGATTAAGCACAATAATAGTTTACTGTTGGCAGATATCGTCTTAAAATCCCCAATCATTGTATCCAAAGCATCAATCTCGACAGATGTGACTTCATATTTTGTACCGCCTATAAAGATAGAAAACAACAATCCATGTCTGACGCCTAATTCACCAAATATTCCCGTAGGAGTGTCAGGAGTGTCCGAGTTGTCATAACTTAACTCAAGCGTGCCAGGATAAACATCTGAAATATTCAAGATAGGATCGTTTGATTGAATTTGTGCCGCGGCGGCGGTGGGGCCCATCCTTGTCCCATTAATATTTATATATTTTTCAATTACAAATGGCTGCGTTTTAGAAGTTCCGGCACTGGCTGGGTATTCTTCTATGTCTCCAATTTCATATTGTATCATGTGAGCCATTGGCAGCAAGATATCTTGCATCTCAATTCCGGCTTCTTCTGCCTCTTCTTCGTCTATATCAAGGCTTCCGCTAGATATTTCGCCGGCAACAAAAATTATATCGCCATCTTCACCTTTCTCGACATGATAATAACCAATATATTCATCGCCAACTTTATAACTGGTGCCATCGCGATCTTCTTTAACCACAAATTCATTACCAGAAGTGTAATAATCGTCGCCCTCTGTTGGCAAATTAGGATAGATTGGCTTTGGCTCTTTGCGGATATTCAGAGAACTTCCTTGTGTAAAGTTTTCAAGAAGGTAATAGTCCAAATCATAAACGTCGGGAGCCATCCCAATTGTCTCAAGATTTTTAATAAACTTCATTCCCATGTAGTTTAGCTGTTCAACAACCAATTCTTTAAGAATTAATTTGGCATCTTCTTCTGTTTCTTTAATTGCTTCCAGATTCTTATCTGATCTATAATTCTTCAATGTCTTAAAGATCTTCACTTCGTCATTTCGCTTGGCGGCGCGTAGATCGTCCTTTGTCGGCCAATGATAGCTTTCTTGCATATCGTTTAATCTAATCAGGGCATCAAGTGCGGTTTTAGATGGGGTAAGGTCTCCGCTTTCAACCAAACGCGCATACATCTGAACAGACTGTTCCAAAAACGCATACCAAAATTCTTCATCTTTAAAAGTGCTAAACGCTTCTCCAAGATCTGGTTGGGCATCCTTAAATCTTTCTTCCATATCTTCAATAATATAGCACGCGTATATAGAACTAAAAACTTCTGTGAATCTTGGAGTAAATTTTGTAAAGGTCGCCATTGATTTAATTAAATGAGTACTGGCATATATTCTTAGTGCCGCTGTGATTATTCCCTGTATCGCAGCGGTTGAACTACGCTCTAAGATTCTATTATAGGGCATCTCGACCGCACAATCCTTGTCTTCTTGTAACCTTTCGTCCTCGGGAATATTGGGATATACGTCATCGATCATATCTTGAATCTCTCCAAAATCAACTAAATCTGTCGTTCCTGGCTTGCACGGACACATTTCCGGAAAAAATACATCAACAAATCCCAACCATCCTTCGTTTTTGGGTGGTTTGACATAGACGGGAGGATTTGTATAGCTACCGCCAAATGATGTAGGATCGAGATAAAATACACGAGTATTTTCTGGAGTTTTATTCTTTTCATTGACATATTGGTCATAACTCATACCAAGAACCATATCTCTGTTTCTATAATCAGTGTCACTATAATCTTGCCCATCTGATGTGACATATCGAGCATCCTCTTTTGACAGATCATCTATCTGGGCGCCATATGCATATGCCGCATCGTTTTCTGCTACATCATTTAAGACTGTTTTCAAAAATGATGACATAAACTCGTCATGAAAATTTTTAATTTCGCTTTCTCCAACAGTGCTGCCGTTATTGTTGTTCTTCAGTATTTCTTTAAGTAACACAATTTGTGGTAGAAATTCTTGCTTTTCTTTAAACGTTAGTAGGAACTCTGGGTATTCCTCTAAATCAACTTCATCAAGAATGGTGTCGACCGATAAAAATTCACATCTCTGTTCTTTTATTATTTTCTTTTCTTTCTTCTCTTTCTTCGAGCTTTCATCGAGAATCATAGATTCGGCAGCAACATCTACGTCAGCAGTTGTGTTAAGTTTGTCGATAATTCGAATCCTCACGCTGTCTCCGAGTCTATTTCGAGTCTCGACCCCTTCCATTACGGAATCTTCTTCCTCTTGGCAAGATGACGGCGAAGAAGATTCTTCTTCCTCTGAAACTGGGCCGCGGACCAAATCGGAAAGATACATCTCTAAATCAAAACCATAAGCATATTCAGATTGTCCGCCATTTGGACCCTCTTTTAACCCCTTTGCGTTGTCTTCAAATTCTAGAATCACATCTGGGGTTTTTTTGCGTCCCTTCTCGATAAACTGTACTGTCTCGGCGTCATATGATACTTCAATTTCAGTATTGTATCCTATATCGGGAAGGCCGAGGATGTTAACTCCTGCGCGGGAGGTTCCGCCTAAATCCTTGAATGATTTAGAAAAAGATTGATCGCCCTGAAAATCATTACTGGATGAGAAATCAACATCTAATTGCTTTAAAGTTTGTTGTAACCACCCGGCAACAGTTTTCGGAAATGCGCCTTTTTGTTCCCTAAGCATCGGTGGACCAAGAAGAAGAGTGGCGAGATCTGCCGCGGAGAGATTATCCAAATCAACGTCGGGGAGATTCATATAAAAATCAACATATCTTCTTTTATTGGATGCTTTTCGTAAATGAGCGGTGAGTGGGTTGCCTAGCGTATCAGAAAGAATCATATTGACCATTCCCCAGTTCTTTTCGCCGGGACCATTCCCAAGCATGTCAATAGAAAATGACGCCTTTAGGGCTTCTATTTGACCCCCTACAGCGGCTGTTGTGGCTGCGGCTAGCTCTTCGGGTTCGAAGGGGAGAAAGCCATTATCACAACCGGGATCCGACACTATTGGGGGCATACTGCATGCAAGATAGCCAGGAATGTCCTGCATAACGCGACTTAGATCTTCTAAATCAGTTAAGTCGGGGGCGCACAATTTTTCAAGCTGCGCCTTGCTGGCTCTGCCTTCGAGTAATGAAGATCTTAATTCACAAAATTGATCAAGCTGTTCAGGGCTGGCACACAAAGAAGGGTTTGCCGGCAACTGTTCGTCCATTATCTCGCCTTTTAATTCATCACGAAGATCGGCTGGCATCAAATTACCCATATTCTTAAACATGCTAGCAATCTGAGCGCGGCTTTTTAATCCTTTTCTGAAATCTGTATATTCAAATTCAACTAAGCTGTCTACAATTTCAAGAAAAGACGCGGACGGGTTTCCTAAAAATGCATCTGTTAATTCTTTTTGCGTGACCGCCGATGATATATCTTCGGCAAACGATAATGTTTGCTGCTCGTCAGCCATTGCGGCGCCGCCAACACCTAATGTACCAATCAGTTCGATAATTGCTGCCTCAATTGCCGCGTCGTCGGCGCTCTCGCCACAAATTGACTCGCGAATTATATTCTTTAAATTATCTTTTCCGGTAACAAGATCCGGCAGAGACGCTGCTACATCGCCGGCAGTCTCTAATGCCTTACAAATTGCATTACCAAGTACTTCACATATTTTGACTATTAGCATTATTAATATCTTAATCATGGCTTGTTGAATTAATAACTTTAATTGATCAAACAAAAATCTAAAAATATCCTTCCATGGCGGCATTCGCCAATCTGGCCATCGAGGCCAACGAAATTCATTACCATTAAAGCAACCTGGACACGGATTCGGCAAATCCCCCAAGCCGTTCAACAATTCAGAAAAACTCCAACCTTGGCTCGGAGGAACGGGGCACGTAAGCAAGTTAATGGTGGCTAATATTCTTGCGACTACTTCGGCGCCAGGAAAACCCATTAGTTTGTCGGCTAATTCGAGGAATCTGCCACTGAAATATTCTATTGTTGCCGCGGCATAAGCTTGCATCATAATCGCATTATCGGGCTCGTCTTCCTCACCGGTTTCGTCCAGAGACGGAGCCAGTGTTCTAGTAACAATTTGCTCTTCTTTTGCTGCTGTCGCTGATGGCGTCATGCTTGTATATGAATTCTCTGACAAGGTTTTTCTTTCTGCTTCGATTACCTCTTCGTCTTCCCATGGGCGCTTCAAAAACCCAGAAATATTAATATCGGTGGAGGTTGCCATTTCTTCTTCCGGAAGATACTTCTCATCCGTTCTAGATTCGCCGGCTGCGTCGGCAGCGTATGTACACTTGCCTTGTGGGGTGTCTTCTGTGGCGTCAACCCACTCGCCACCAGCCTCTGTACATTCCTTCTTTGCTTCAATCTCCGCCACATGTTTTTCAACCAGGGCATCCAACTCTGCTTGCTCTTCTGGGGTCAAACTTTGAAACAACTGACCAAAGCTTTCAATTGACATTGCGCCCAGAGCACTCACTATCACCGCACGAAGTGCATCGTCCAGCGAAAAGCCCTTGAATAAGCACTCAATAGAGGTAAGCATAAGATCTAAAATTCCACAAATTTTAGCCCTATCAAGTATTAAATGTAAACTCCCAAAATCGTACTTCCCGGCGCCGGTGCCGGTTAAAATTCCCTGGCATAACCACGCCCCCAAAGGATTCTTTTCGGACAATTCTTGAAATGCTTGCGCAGTAGCCATGGTCATTATTGTGTTCTCTGCCGCTCGATCCGGATCGGTATCAAAATTTTCCATGTATTCGCTAGAGGAAATTGTGCCGATCTCGCCAAACTGAGAATGTCCTATCTTTGCCTCTGTGCCGCTGCCGGTTAATTCCGTCTGGACGGAATCAGTTGGAGGATCCGGAACATATCCGATGCGGTCGGAAGTCTGAGCGCTCGAATAAATAGAACTGCGCTTCTGGGCAGGACTAAGAAGTGCCATTTCTGCTTTTATTTTTTTCAATTCATCTGGAGTCTGACAACCGGTCAATTTTGCTTTATGAAATTGGTACGCTAGTGCATCTCCTATGCTGAACGCTTCATCCAAAATATCTTGTCCGAATTGTTTTGCTTCCTTCCTAAGTGCGTTTCCAACACAACTCCCAGTTGTACCTTCCCAACCAAAATTAGTCACAGAATATACTTCTGGATATGTGTATTTTTCGATGAACTCTACCCATTCCAGCGGAACTTGTGAGTTTAGGTCGACTTCCATTTCTTTTAATTTGGTAAAATAAGCCATGGCAGTGGGATCTTTCCAGGCAGACCCTTCTCTTAAACTATCCAATCCGTCGATGAAAACGTTTTTATCGTTGGGGCATGCCGCAGTATAAACTATCAATTTCTTTATTTTATAATCTTTATCAAATGTAAAAACCAATTTGCCGGCGAGATCCTGGCGAAACCCACCAAATTTGCCGACGCCGGGAATATTGTATCCTTTTTGGTTCAAAAACGCATCTAATTGCGGCAATATACTTCCCACAATAGATCCATTAAAAATTCCGAAATCGCCATAATCATCAAGATTGAAAAGAACATCATCTTCTCTAAAAAGTATGTTTGAGTTTTCGAGAGCGCGGTATACTTTCAAGTGCCTAGAATACAAATGAAGCCCCTTTCTGGCAGTCAACAATAGCAATTCCAGATTGCCGGCATCGTAAGTTACTTCGATATCGCCTTCTTCTTCCTCTTCTTCCTCTTCATCCTCTGGCTCTGCTGGCGGCATCGCATTCAAAGTGTCGACAGAAATTGAATAAAGTAGCTTCAACCTAGACAAAGGGCGAGCGTCTAATGACCAATCTGAATATTCAATACACGATTTTAGTGCCTCTACGGATTCATCAGAACTGTTCTTGTTATTAACTTTAAGAAGAACTCCGATTACCTCAGTTAAGTGTTCTTCATATCTTCCTTTTAAAGCTTTGTCGGCTTCCTGTTCCGTAGAGTCCTTGTTTGCGCCGGTTGTCGTGTGTCTCGTTGTTTTCGTGATCTGGTACTTACATTCTTTTTCATTTAAAAATGAATCATGAAGTTTACGATCACGCCAGTTTGTAACAAGCGCACATGGATTTGGCTTGCATCGACAATCAATTTCTGGTTCTTTTGTTACTTTATCACAAACATCAATTATCCCATCGTTATCAATGTCTTGGAAAGGTAAAAATTTTGATTCTGCCATTTTATATATATTCTCTTTAAAAAATTACGTAGTACTTACATTTTCACTAGTAATGCGAAGGGAGGAGCGCGCGGTCAAAAAGTTTCGTTCCCATGCAGACTTGCCCAACCGGGCGGTATAAGTCGGCGATGCTGCCCGAGTTATGGCACTCGTTAGCGGGTTAACCAATGGGGCGCCCAAAACCGGGGAACCATTGGGTCCAACGGGTGCGGCAGCGATTGCCGTAAGAGCCTTAATCACAGCCAAAGATAGATTCATTATAGTGGCGTTCACATCATCTAAAATGCTTGATAAATCTTCAAAACATTTTACTAAGTTATCCCCCTTGACAACTGGTTGCAGGTACTGAATAGTTTCAAATGGCCAGCGTGAGCCCTCACCAACAGCAAAAGAAGTATTAACAATTTTTTTCTGTTTAACGTTGTTGCCAGCAATTAGATCAATTTTAGGAGAAGATTCAAGTTTTCCGCCTAGACTGTTTAACTCTCCTTTCAAGCCTGTGCCACTGATACCCTGCATACCGCCAGTAATAATTTTAACTCCTTCTCTACCAATAATATTAACTCGATCTGCTTTTATCCCAATTCCAGATCGGGGTGAGTCTTGCGGCAGTCGCCCAGGTTGGACTCCAAAATTTGTGTCAAGATTAGTCAATTGACTAATATAAATCCTTGCAGCATCAGCAGCAAAATTATTTTGAACCACCGTCCCATTGCGTGGGCCCTTGCCATTACGGGCAGAGGCGCATCGACCTACCACAAGATCAATTGTGGCGGATGTAGCTCCTTGGGCACCAAGACCACTGGCTAAATCGCTGGGGCGGTCAGAACCAAAAACTATATATGCGCCTCCTCTTGTAATTATCTTTTCGTTTTCGGCAACATCAAAAGTAATACTTAAACCGGGCGACGGGGTATGCATCATGCCGCCGTAGGCTCTTTTAACAGGTTTCCCTAATTTTAATCTTTCTTCAGGGGTGGCTGGAGCGTTCTTTCGCCCTTCATTAATGGATTCTTTATCATAAATTTTACTCATTATTTGCTCCTTCGAGTTAGTTTATACATCTGCTTCGCCAGTATCACACTTCTTTTCTGCGCGGATCCATATGCCGGCGTTTTGGGTGCACCTTTCTTCTTGTCCTCTATGGTAGTTTTCTATGGCTGCCAGTTTCTCTGGTGACGGGCACTTTTCCATCCTCTTAATATATTCTAGAGGATCAGTATCCGGGTACCCGCCGCCTGTCTTGCTCAGGTGGAAGTGTAAATGGGGACCGCTAGTGTTGCCAGTCATACCGATATAACCTACTATGTCGCCACGTTGAACGGTGGATCCGTTCGTGACGCCCGGTTCGAACCTATCTAGATGCATTGCCGCACTTTTGTAATGGTTTCCATCGGGGTACGTGCCGTGATCGATGTAAACTACCTTTCCGCCGGAACATTTGTCGGGGCATGAATGGTCGTGCGGACCGTCGCCGCAGTGGCCGCACTTCGCGCCGAAGTGGGAGACTACTCCGGGGGCCGCAGCAAGCACGGGAACGCCGACGAGGGCGGACATGTCGAGAGCCTTGTGAAAGCACGTGCACGGCGGATCCTGATCTTTGCAGCAGCGCGGAGAATCGTAAAACGACGTAATTTTAACAGAGGCGCCAAGGGGGTTCATCATCCAGAACTTATCATTGTCTTCAGCGCAAAGCTCGGGGCTATCATCAAGTTTATAATCTCTACTGTGGCCGCCCTTGGCGGTGTTGGTGCCCCCTGATGATCCGTAAGTGCCCAAAGGAGAGCCGCCATCCCAATCTAATTTCTCTAAAGCTTCACAAGCTTTTTCTGCGGCAGCAACTTGCTTTTCTGTTTCTGAAATCACTTCAATCGCCTGAGCAAATTGTAGATTGAAGGGGGCTCCTGGGCAACCAGAGGCATTCAGAGTCACCAGCCAATAAGAATCGACATTCGGTGTGGCGCCATCGGCATTCATAACGTAAAACAAGGTATGTAAGTTAATGAGATTTTTTGTAAGTTCCTCGAATTCGGCGCCTTGAAAATCTGGATTGCAAGGATCGGGCAAAAAAGAATGTGGAGAATTTTTACCTATGATTCTACCTCTGAACTTTCTCACTTCTGCGGCTGAACCGCTGCTGACCACAGTTCCAAATACTGCTAGTAATTCGCTGGCGGACACTTTAGAGTGTACATCGTCAGCAAAAATAACTCTTGCCACAAATTGATTATCTTTTTGGTAAGAATCGTAGTCGTCTTCGCCTCGAAGGCTCCACCGAAGTGCCTGTTCGGGGTCGGTAAGTTGCGTCCAATCGACGGGTGTATCGCGTGACATTAGCTTGTTGCCTCCGAATCCGAGCCGCAGCCAGTGTTGGCACATTTTGATCGTTTACATTTCTGCCATGTAGAATCGTGAGATTTGATTGGTCTGTCTAATATACAACGCTCCTCAAAATCATCCAACAATACTTCCCACTTACCGGTGGTGGCATTCTGACCGGGGTAAATTCTTTGACCAGTATAATCGTCCGCATAGGTTAAGTATTCTTCGCGGCTC
>Ga0208299_1002106_pt1 | contig 13892 bp, 4 predicted proteins | sample 15_taG_FD_184089 | JGI IMG/M metagenome (GOLD analysis project Ga0208299, IMG submission 184089) | Marine viral communities from the Subarctic Pacific Ocean - 15_ETSP_OMZ_AT15312 metaG (SPAdes) (version 2) | ecosystem: Environmental > Aquatic > Marine > Oceanic | place: Pacific Ocean | collected...
GAAGACTTGGTAACTTTAGAAAGAATTATGAAGTGGTGATGACAAATGGTCGTACCGAAAACAACTTCTGGTTCCACGACAACAGCGCCCAAGCGCTAACCGAATCGGAAGTTTGGAACTTGAACCGTGGCACTACTTCTCCTTATCTAAATGCGACCCTTCCGACACTGGGAGTACAGAAGTCAGTCATTGTTAATCGCTTTGCCGCTCCTGGTGGACCGGAGATAACTTCTCGGGGGTACTTGAACCCGGCCGGCGAAGAATACTCCCCCTCCAACGCACTTCCATTTAGAAATACCAGAGTACTCCTTTCAAGCGGATCCGGAAATAATGACTTTACCGGTTCGGATCCGCGAGTAAACATATACACAAACATACTTACACAAAATGACGGTCTCAGAGTACTCCTATCTAGGCATGCCGGCCTCTACGGTATAGATTCTGTATACGGCGCCGTCCAGGCGGATAACTACACCACTACCGGTTCGTACCAAAAAGTCAATAGAAATGCCTTCAGTCAGTCCACCGGTATAAACTACGACAACTTCTTTGTTTCGCATCAGATCCCCCGTACACCCGCCGGATATTCTTGGGTAAGATCGGCGTTGAACGGGTCGAGCGGCTCTTTCTCGTACCTCCTAGGCGGTAAGCCGGCAACAGAGCCTTCGGGATCTACTTCAATTGAGATTCCATTTGCTACACTGGACACCAGGATAGAACAGTTTTCTCTGCTAGATCGACTATACCGGTCGCCGCTAGGGTACCCTGATCAGGATCCCACAGAATATACCCTCTTTGAAGACTTCTCTACCGCACCGCGGGGATTCTTAGGTTGGGCCGGCTCTCCGCTGGGAGTTCTTCCTGCTAACATGACGCACAATACCGGTACCTCAAACGGCGAAATAAGGCACGACACTGGTTCGAACCTCACTGCGTTCCGGTTTGCCGGCGGCTATGGAAACTTCGTGGCCTCGCCCCCAGCGTCCAGAACGCCATGGCCATACCTCGGCACGACGCGTCAAGAAAGAGCTCTTAAACTAACAACATGGCTAACCGGAACGTTGACCGGGAGTTTTCTCTATAGCCAAGGCGCTTTCGACGATTATAGTGGCAGCGACATCGACGCTACCGCCGCCGGCAAGTTCAACCTCGACACGGTACCTACCTCAGACGACGCATATGCTTTGAGGCTACAATATGCTACGTCGTCCGTGGACGAGCCCACCGGGACGGCCTGGATGGACATATTGGTGATCACGGCCTCACTAGCGACGAAGGGAGACACCGTTGGCTGGCTAACCGGCTCGCTGGTATTCGCAGGCCCATCAGGATCATCGACCGGAGAGCCTTATCGAATTCGCTGGTCGCAACTGGCTTATAAAAGGACCTACCTCGGATACCCAGGGCAATCTTATGACAACTGGGCAATAACTAATATTAACTTGACAGAATCCAAGATCTCGACACTCACCACCGGTCAGATCACTTCTTCTTTCTACGCATCGATGACAGATGTAGGCTCCACGGAGATTCAAAATACCCTTTCAACAAGATCAGCTGGCATCGGCCCTGCTGACTTTATTGTCTATACAGATGCTATTAATAACAGCCTATTTGGATACAATTCATTCATACAAACCAGAGGAGGCGACACTCGCCAAGCGAGATCGATGAGGGAGAATAATGCTTTTTCCTATCGCTTCAAGTTTCCCCCCATCCCTGGCGGATCGCCGCGAGATTATATTGTAAGAAACATCAATATGTCTCCTGTTGTTGAGAACTATCCCCTTAAGCACAATATCACAACAGTGGATGAAGTTGAGATGGAGATGAAATACACATTTGGTAATGAATATGAATTCTATCCATTCAACACGTCTACTGAAAGGATCTTATATGCTATTTCGGGTTTAGATAAGACAAAAGAACAAAGAAAAACAACATTTAATTTTATTTCTAGTTTGTATGTAGATCCTCAACTAAATGGAGTATCGGTAGAGTATGATAAGCTAACTTATAAACAAAACATTTGGCCGAAGAGTCAGTATACATACAGGCAAGAAAACAGACAAAGAACACAATTCACTACTGACTGGTGGAGCAGCCCTAGAGCAAGTAGGGACAGGACAGATGTGGTGAATTCGCTGGGAAATACCGTCAGCAGCCAATCTATCTGGGTAATCGATGGAGTTTCGGATCCCGGGATTCAGCCCTTAAACATATTTAATCCTTATGTCTCCAGCTCTTCTGATGAATATAGTAAAAAATATGTGTTCGGCGCCGGTGAGCTAAATAATGATTGTATGTTTAATTATGCCGTTGTTGGTGTGTTCTCCTCCGCGTCTTTGGCGAATGGATGGGAACTAGTTGATTGGGATGGTGTTATGATGGAGTCTAAAATAAAACCAGCTGTTTTATATGCTAGGCCCTTTACTATAATGACCGGATCTAGTCTGATTCTTTCTATGACCGGTAGCGGCGTTGGTACCCCGGCATTTGTCCCCGCACAAAATGTTGGAGGAGTACCATGGTCTGCCGGTGCCGAAGCCGGCAAGGAACCATTCTATTATAAAGATTATAATGATTATGTTTTAGACATGCGAACTGCTGGAAAAGATTATTCTGTGATACCTGAATTTAGAATAAGTGAGACTATTGCCGATATTATAGATGGTCCATCCGGATCTAATACAGTATTAACTCCCACATTTGATATTACCGGCGCGTTTTATCCAAACGATACGAATGAAGCTTTCTATACTGAGTTTGTCAATTCAGATTTCTTAAAATACTTTAATATTATTGAAAATAAACATTCTGAAAGTGATATAGAAAGCCGGGGGACTCTAAGGCTTTCTTGCAAGGCACTCAAAAAGTTTTTACCCTATGAAGGTTTCTATCCGGCACAGAGAGTCGACCAAATAGGCGCCTTGTTTAGTCAGTCTTATGGTGATATTATAACAATAACCGGCTCGGGCCACCCCTTAAGGCCAGATGGTATTAATGCGGGGGGTTCTTTTAGAACTGCGATTATACCATTTTTCGCACCGGGGATTTTATGTAATACCATTAAGTCTGGGGTAGCGCTAGGATATCCCATTTTTACGGGTAGCTTTGATTCCTTAGCTGACGTTACAGGTACATACATTAATAATATCGGCACTAGTAACTTGGATCAATACGGCGCACGTATATCGGCCAGTTATGATGTTAGATTGCCATTTGAATCCGTAACAGATCCCCTTTCTTATATTACTACAATAATCGATGCAGAGCCTGATGAAAATGCAATACTTTATAGTACTGCTAGTTATGATTCTAGTTCTGCCGGCTCGGATAAATATCGCTATGCTGTTAATAACTTTCTTGCTGAGACTATGAATTTATTTTTAAAGAATAATTCTGTTTCGTCTATAGTTTCGTCAGGAGAAAATGCATTTAGATTTGATACCAGTAAAGAGTACCGGATGGATATAAGGTTGTTTGAGGATGGTATGAGTATGTATGATGGCGACCGGTCATTTGGTCCTCCAGTTGCGAACCCCTCCGGAGTTGGCCAGCCCGCCTCTTACCTGCCCTATCTCCCCCCTTACGATATCAAGGCTTTTGGGGTGGAAGAGGGCGTTAGATTAACCTTCCGACCAACGAAAGAAAGACCTACTGTCGACGAGATATTAAACACGCTAACACAGTCTTATTTTATCGACGCGCTCGTACCCCCCGGCGCCTCATCTGCCATCGATGCGCGCTCAAAGCTAACTGATACTATTGAATATCGCACAGTTAAAACAGGAGTGGATAATTCGCGCGCCGAAGACGCTACTGCCGCTCCGGAGTTTGCTATTTCCATTCAACCGAAATTTGAAACACCTATTTTGGACTTTTCACACAGAACCGCCTCGATCATCGTCAATAACACGAACGCGACACATTCACTCATCATCAATGATTTTGCTGGCACCACGGTTGGCGATGTTATAACTTTAGGAGACGGCCAAATTGGAGTTCCCTTTACAGTAGTTAGCAACCTCGTGGTACCAACAGTTGCCGACGGCGAATTTTGTATCGGCAATAACGCGTCGGAATTCCTAACTAATCTTGATCTGATCATTGATTCAGGCTCCACGACGTACCCCGAGGCACTCACTTTAGATTATAATTTTACTAGAACTTTAGCATCGCCCAACTTCCAATTGACCGCGCACGCGCCCGGAGAATTGCCAAATCTGATATCCTCCATAAGCGCCACCGACCCGAGCGCTTATTCCCTTTTATCTATAAATGGGTCTGGTTTTTATGATAGTTCGTCAGTTGCAGACAACTATTATGTTGGAATGTGGCATCAATACGGCCGGATACCAACTGGCTCACAGGGTATAAAATTACAAATAAAAGATGTACCTACTTCCGATCGGTCCTTGACAGGCTCGCTGGCCGATGCGCTCAGCCTCAGCAAACTCCCGGTGAAGCTTGGTCAGCTAAATAATACAACCGTCAAAGAAGCTATTGTTGCGGTTCCTTATACTGTTGTCGACAATGAGAAGAAGTTCTTCAAGATAGACGAAAGAAGTTTCCGCCTAGCCGCGTTTGGTTCTCCCTCTGCTCGTTCTGAAATATCAGCAGACTTTATAAATCTGGCAGAAAAGATGAAGAACTACGTATTCCCACCAAGAATGGATTTCTACAACCGAACCAACAGAGTTAGCCCCTTCGCGATGTTTATATTTGAGTTTGGAATGGAACTTAATGAACAAGATCTAGCAGATATCTGGCAAAACTTACCGCCAACCTCTAACGTAGGCAAGAAGCAGCTCAACTCAAGGTTTGAGAAAGAGGAAAGTTCATTTGAAGTCTCTTATGGGACATCCGAATCGTGGTTCCCATCCGGCCTTCCTGCAGGCACACGATGGATGGTTTTCAAGGTTAAACAGCGCGCCACCTATGACTATTATGAGCAACTTAGAAAATCCTCGCTAGCACAAGGAAAAGCAAATGAATTAGAGCCTCTCGGCGCGTTCACCAACCCCACCTATAGTTACAATTGGCCCTATGACTTCTTCTCGTTTGTTGAATTGGCAAAAACAACTGCTGAGATTAAGTTAGATAATAATCTAGATGCCGCAGGAGAAGAAGTGGAGACTCCATCTTTGCGAGATAGAGCTGCTGAGGAAGCAGCAAGAAGCGCCGAGAGGGGTAGGGAAAGAGCTACAAGAACCGATGCCGAAGAGGATGCGACATCAGGCGCCCCACCAACTGGAGTAGCAGCATCGAGTGGAAAAGGAGGCGGTTTCTTTACCGGTGAATAAAAATGAGTATATTTGATTCAAAACAAGAAATTTTTGACATACAACTTACTTCGCATGGTAAAAAGATGTTATCCCGGGGGAATTTTAAACCGGCATTTTATGCCTTTTTTGATGATGAAGTATTATATGACGCCGCATATGCTTCTGGTTCAACTGGCGCCAACGGAGTGGCGGATGAAAGAATCAGAATTAAAACTCCCTATTTGAAAACTCAATACTCATTACTAGGAAGTGAAATAAAGCTTAGTAAACAAAATGTAAATCAAAAGATTGCTTCCAAGATAACTTCTTATGAAACAGAAACTCTTCTCAAATACCCTCTTGGGAATGCGAAACTAGGAGAAATAACTAGCTCTTATATTGACACCCAGTTTTTAGGGCCGGCCCAAATCAGCGACGTCACCGTTACGGGTTCTCTTTATAAGTTTGATAGCAAGAATGCCTTTGACATAAAGAGACCAAAGATTATCTTAAAACCATTGGAATATAAGGCTTTCATTAAAAACGGACCCGATGGAGATTTAACTATTCCGCCTGAATTGATCGATCCCGACAGTGTGAATCCCCCTATTGTATCTCCTGTTTTAAGTGATAGTAAATATATCAGAGTAGATGTTGAGGATCTGTTAGTATACTTTAGTGAAGAGAATGCAGCCTATAATTATAATAATTTTGAAGTAACAGTTCATAAGATTAATAAAAATGATGCCGGGGAACAAGAATACGAGAAACTATCTTTTGCCAATGTGAAGCAAGATCTGGTGAGTGAAGATGGTTTTCTGATCGATCCTGAAGAATTGCCTCCGGTAGAGATAACTGCCGAAAATGTAGAGTTCTATTTTGATATTCTCACAGATGAAGAAATAAACGCAGAACTACTTAGTAGTAGGGTGCCTAGAGACATTCTAGGCGTACCAATTATCAAAGATCCATTGGTTAAAACTATAGTTACAGACCGCACAAGAGTTTCGTTTGTCAAGAGCGATAAGAATACAAATGACGGAGAGCCCTGCTAATGTATATTGTTGCTGAAGGTTTATATCCTGAATTATATATTGAAAAGATTATCAAAGAAGATAATAATATTTCACTTTCTCTGTCATTGAAAATTGCTCATGATTCACTTTCGAAAAAAAAGTTAGATTTTGTTTCAAATAATATTCGTTTATTTTCGATTTCTACCAATCGAGAATCATCATATGTAGCTCTGAAAGAAAATAAGTCTAATATATTGAAAACCAGTGTTGACCAAAAGAAGGGAAAACGGTGGGTACATCTGGATACAAGTTTTGATCCGACCTTGATCAAAGAACCCCAATATACTCGCACAGAAGCCGATGGTTCCAAGTTCGATTACTATATGATCGGCACTTATGCCCTTCCGCGAGTGGGCGATAACTATAATACAAAATATATGCTCGTAGGGGCATCACTTATACGCCCCAGCGAAGACATCCAGGATATTTTCTCTTCCGCGTTGACCGTTAGCATTTTTAGTCTTAAGGAAAATAATAGATTTTTTCCTTTTGGAAAATCAGAAAATACTTTGGGTTCTGAAATGTTTAATAAAGTAATTTACGCAGATACTTTCAAAGGACAAAATTCCTTTTTAGCTAGTATCAATGATGTGACAACTGCTTTTACTAAAAAATCTATTATTGACAGAAAACCTACTCCATTTTCTGACTTGATGCCATCAGTCCATAATAAGACGTTTAGTTTTGGTTGTTTTTATGATTTAGAAACCATCCTTTCTAATAATTCCGATGCTTTCGCCACTCTTTCAGATAACTTCAAGCAACAAGCATTGGAAAGTACAACAATCATTAGAAAAAGAATCTTCAAAGAAAGGGTTATAACATTTACCGAAGGTAATAAAGAAGTCAATTTTATAAAAGAAGAGATTAAAAACTTTCGTGACTTAACCGGAGAAGTTTCGAATTTACAATCTAATTTATACTTTTTTAGTGGCCAACACGACATCGATGATTATGAGCCGAACTTATCTTATCAATATGAACTCGATCTTACTTTAAAGAATGGAATTACAATTGCAGTTGGGAAATTTCAACAAAATATAGTACAAATTGATGAGCTGCGATCATTTATGAACGATACCTATAAACGTCCCCTATTCTATAATAGCGTCAATGAGTTTTTTATACGAGATTCATTACCTTTATTAAGAAAAAGATTAGTAAACGAGAATATAAACATCGGAGCTAACTTAACCCCCGGCGCCGACGCGACTATACAAGAAGAGGCCGACTTTCAAGAATCACAAGCTTTCGTAGATCTGAACATAGGTCTTTATTATGTTAATTTACTAGAGGATATGGTTTTTTCAATAAAAGAATTTGTAGATCCGGAAAACTTATCCTTAACAATGTTCGCATTAGAACAGCTGAATCGATCAGTTAGTTTCAAGCCAGAACAAGCTACTAATAGGGAGACTTTTGATTTCTTCTTCAGTGTATATGATTCAGTAAAAGAAATTTTAAACAATGTCCTCTCATCCAATGGGTACTCTCTAATTCTAACCACAAAAAATAAGACCGCCATGGCCGGAAGTTTAGAAAAACAAATAATAAGAGTTAAACATAATTTTAGTTATATTTTCAGACCTGGAGATTATATAACTCGCTATAGTCACTTCGGAGCCCCTCTCACTTTTAGAGGACCCCTCCCGGACGCCCGCCGAAGAGCAGAGGATCCCGACGCACAATTGGGTATTGCTCCCTCTTCACTTTTAGAACGCTCTGGCCTCCCCTTAAAGACTTTGAATGAGTATGGAGGAATGTTGCGAAACAACATGCGAAAGTACTTCACTACCGATACTCCTGTCACCAATGAGACTCTTGCTTCATATGAATTGTCCAATGGAACCGCAATTACTTTAGATCGGTCGAACTTTTTAAGTGCCCAAGCAATTAAAATTGCCAATCAAAACGTTGTTGATTTATCTCTTAACTTTGGCTGGGATCCTGATAAATTTTTAGAGTTTGCATTGGAGATTGTTTTATTCAAAGTTTTTCGAAAGTTTCCAAGCCCCTCTGAACTGGAACTGCGAAATCAGATCCGACAGAATCTAAAAGAAGTTATTAATTCTCTATCTATTCGCGGCGAATCGGCTATGGGGCTTGGTCATTTTGACTCGCTCTTCACTTACCCCCTAGACGATTCTACCACTTCCAGCCCCAGCGCTGAAGAGCGAAGCGAGTTAGAAGGAGCCCTTGATACCACTCGTCCAGAAGAAACTCCTAGTTTTGTGAACGTCTTTTTAGATTTGCTTGATGATTATATTGAAAACTATCCTCATAATTTACATAACTATAAAATTAATAAACGTACAACTAAGGTATTGAGAGATCTGTTTTTAGATCGAGGAGAGGAAAGAGCCAACCCTCTAATGCGCTCAGATCCGGTCACAGGCGAAAGGTTGATGTTGAGCCGCACGAGCACTCTCCCTTACCCCCTTTATGCTTTGTACGAAAATACAGTGCCCCTAGGGACTACAACAACTACAGCTTTTATTCGCCAAACAAACTTCAACTGGAATGAGCGAAGAGTATTTGAGAATCCTCTTAATATCCCAACAATTCGATTAAATTTTGCTAATATTGTTAAAATGGAGAGATTTATTGGCTTTGATACGTATCGCGATGGTAGTCTAAATCTTGCTCGTCCTATTTATCAAGAATTCGATTTCGAAGGAATTTTGAACAACCCGGCTTTCGAGCAAGCCAAGTTTTTATGTAGACTAAAAAATTACAATTTCAATAATTACAAAGATGCATGGTACCTCAATAATAGCAACTTACTTTCCTCTACTTTTGAAAATGAAACTTTTATAATGGACACCACGGATACCGCTAGCCAAAATAGGATCTTTTTGACTGGCGAAACCTTAGATTTCCGCCCTTTTGATACACCCGAGCAGCCATCTCTCAGAGAGCAGGGCGCCCAAAACGCCGCAACGGGAGCAGATGGTGCGGCAGAAAGGGCGACCGAGACCGCAGCTGAGCGAGAGGCCACAAGCGGAGATGGTGCCCCTGGTGTCCGTCTCTCGCGAGGCAGTCGATCTGGCGGTATATATACGGGACAATAGAAAATGATTATATCAAAAAGAAAACTAAAAATAGAATCAGTATCTCAAGTGGCCTCTTTGGAAGAGAGGAAAAAGGGCCGGATACTTGGAGTAGGACAGTTAGAAGCACTCCGGTCACGGTTTTCCGAAGAGAGGATTATAACAGTCGGTGAAGAAGAAGGAGGGGAATTCATCGCAGAGAGGAATGCAGAACCTATAGACCTTTTGAGGTATTTGATGGGCGCATTCATGCATAAAGTTGAGAAAATAATAAGTTCTCCACGCGGCCCTGAGCAATCTACTAAACTTCAAAATGCTTTTGAGATAGACCCTGCAGATTTCCTCATTGGAGAAAATTTTATATTCTCTCCCTTATCTAGTTGCCAAAAATATCGCATTCCCTTTAATAGAATCTTTATTCAAAATGAAGAAGTTACATCCAATACTGATGACATTATACGCAGAGTATCTGCTCGAATTCGGGTAGAATTTCAGAATATAGATTGGCTTCATGTATTTTTTAGCCAAGATACAGTAAAAGAGTTTTTTAGACGAGGTACTCTGGAGGGGCCTTTTATTTCTGCGGCCATTCAGGAAACTAGAGATTGGGTGGGGAGAGAGATGCGCATCTCTATTATTGCCGAAAACACAATGAAGGAAATGGGAATGCCTTGGATGCAAACTAAATACCCCATTCCTGGGCGTACGGTTGATCGCACCTTCTCTGTCGGTGTACGACAGTTTTCTGTAGATACCGAAGCCCCCGTATCGGAAACCCTGATTCGGAGAAAGGGGGATGAAGTAAGCACAATGAAGTTTTTGATTGGGGAAGATTATAACTTCTTCATAGAGAACTATGAACAGAGCGTACGCTCACCCGCAAACAAAGAATTTGATTTGTTGCCAGACGTTTTACTACCTTCCTCCTATGGGCTTTCGTGTTTGATGAGGCTAGGCGATATGTGGGAAAACGCAACGGATCCCGAAGAGCGAAGGACCATTGGCGCCCGCGCCCTATCTTTCATGCGGAATTTCGATTTAAACAATAATATAGATGACGATATCTCCATCCGGCAACTCACCTTAACACACCGCTATTTTGATGACTATTCTTTATTCGTCAAGACCGGATTCACAGATGCTGTATTGGAAGAATTGCACCCATTGATTGATAAAATGCGAAATGTAATTGTTGACACCACAGTGGTCAACAACAACCCCAATAGAAGCCAATTTCCATTTTTTAATGAAATTACGTTAGTAGATGCCGGAAGAACGAATGTGGGATTCATTACAAGAGATCTAACAGAACCGGGCAAGTCTTTTCTGTTTCCTAGGACCTCTTTGAGATTGGCGTCTATTCATGACAGAGGGAGCTTGGGGGAAATGAATAGGGAGATTATAAACTCCACTAATTTAACTGAAACTGATCCTCCCCCTATACACTTTAAGCATTTTGCGATAGAAGATTCATATGGCGATGAGCCTGTAGGCGTGTCAGAACATGAATTGAAACTAATTCCTTATGATGTTTTTCTTTCTTCTCTGTTGACAAATACAAGCATTGTTTTCAATGCGCCTCCCATGGATCGGTTGGTTCCAAAAAATCGCACCCAACAAGAAGCAATCGAAGAGCAATTCAGGCAGTATACGGCTCACACCGAAAACCCATTTACTTTCGAAGAAATCTCCAACAGCAACGCCGATCTTGCTGATGCAATTTCTTTTTTAACTTCTCTTTTCACTATGATTCGTACGAAGTCGGAAGCATATAATTTTAGTATTAAAGATCTTTTATTGAATCGTAAAAATTATAAAGAAATTATTGCATATAAAATTAAAAAGACAAACTTAAAAACGGGGAGATCTCAAAATTTCTTTTTGACTAATACCCCGGGCGAAATGAACCAGTTTATTGATTCTCAAATCAAATATGGTCAAGAGTACAATTATGAAGCCTATGCGTACGCACTGGTATTCGGTCATTCATATCGTTATGTCACTTCTGACTTGGGTGAATCTGAGGGAACGAACCCGCAATCTCACCTTCACTTCTGTACAGACGTTAGAATGAACGAAGAACCTCAGGTTTTAGAAATTCCTGTAGTTTTTGAAAACTCCGTTACTGTTGATGCCCCTCCCATTAAACCTTCAGTAGAATTTTTTCCATTGAAAGATTCTAAATCCGAGATTCGTATTAGACTTTCTTCTATGGGTGGAACTGAAATAGTGAAACCAATCGAGATTAACCGCGACGATCGAGAGATTTTCAACAGAATACAAAGAACTCAAAAGAGGCAAGACGGCAAAATCTTCTTTAGAACAGATGAATTACCTTTGGCGTTTGAGGTTTATCGCCTTGCCGAGATGCCTCGCGATATACGCGATTTTGCCCCCACTAAAAGAACGGTCCTTTGTGCCACTGAGAATTTACTAACCAACGGTGTTCTTGTGGCTGACACTGTCGTTCCGAATACAGACTATTATTATCTTTTTAGAACTTTAGATAATCATGGCAACATTTCAAATCCCACAGAGATTTTTAAATTTACACTCTCGAACCAAGAGGGCGCCCTGATCCCGTTGTTGGACACCATCCCATTGAGTCAAATAGGTGTGAACCGGAACGTTACAAAACCTTTCCGCAAGTTTTTGCAACTGCAGCCAAGTTTGAGGCAAAAACAACTTGGACGAAATCAGTTTAGAAATAAATCCTCAGCAGATATAACATCCTTGAGGTATGGAGTGGGCTCTGTGCTGGAACAGGATGCAGAAACGGGTATTCAGAATAAATCCGTACTTGATACTAACTTTTTGATTGAAATAAGATCGAAGAATACTGGCAAGATTCTTTATTTAGAAGTTGATTATAATCCCAATAATAGTTTATTGGATAGTTCGATCTCGGCACCGCGACAAGTTAGTAACGCCAATGTCGAAGCCGTTACAGGACATAAGTTTCTCACCGGTCACGAACCTATTGAGGTCGCCCGCCGCCGCGGCAAGATTGCATACACCCCCGGCAATCGCTTACCGGGTACCCCAGATCCTAACGCGCCCAGTTCTAGAACTTTGACAGTGGATCCTACGCGCCGCACTGCCCGGGATAGCTTTTCAGTGTCCGAACCACCCCCTGCGACACCCGCGACTCGTAAAACGGGAAAAGGGGGGAGAGGTTATTAAGTTTATGAATAAAAGGAATAAATTTGATAGCTAACTATTTATTTTAGTAAGGAGTAAAATATGGCTTTTTTAGACAATTCCGGTGACATCATTCTTGACGCAGTTTTAACTGACGCAGGTAGACGACGTTTAGCCGAAGGTGAAGGTAAATTTAGGATTTCGAAATTTGCTTTTGGCGATGATGAAATCAATTACGGTTCTTATGATAAGAACCATGCTAGCGGATCGGCTTATTATGATCTGGCGATCTTACAAACTCCTATTTTTGAAGCTTTTACTAATAATGCTTCATCAATGAAGTCCAAGGTGCTAACTATTACAAATCCAAATTTGTTATACCTTCCTGTTATTAAACTTAATGAGATGGAGAATGCCAACAAGAGTAGGCAATCAGACTTTGGTGCAGGTACGTTTTTGATTACAGCAAATAAGACAACTCGCGACGCCTTCTCCGGGGCGCCCGATGGGGTTATGTTTGGGGATGCTGACTCGGGCGGCGCCGTGGTCGGCGCAACAATACGGTTGGATCAGGGATTGGATACAAATTCTTCTTCCATAACCCTGGCCCTCCCGGCTGATCTCAGAGAAGATACTTTTGTGGTGGAAATGGATGATCGACTAGGGAAGCTGATTGGCCGATCCGGACAGACGGCCAAAGCACCGTCCAATATTGATGATGATAGTATAGCGACTTACATTGTTTCCCTTGGTGTCGATCCAGCTTTTGTCAGCGAAAATGAAAATACAACTGACCCTGGTGGAAGTGCCAACCAGACATTGGCCGGCCCCCGCGGAAACACGCTGGAACTTAAAATTAGATCCAAACAAGAATTAGCTGATTCTGATTACTATTTCGGATTGTTTGGCTCAACCGGTACCAATGTGAATATAGGATCCGGCTTCCCTGTAACTAACACCGTGAAGTTTGTTGATACAATGGTAACGATCTATGGCGCCAGCACCGGCTACACGGTTCAAGTTCCTGTTCGCTATTTTAAGAAGACTGCTTAACAAATAAAATTTAGAGAGAATAAACATGGCATCAATTTTTAAGACTTTTTCGCCTGATGATAAAGCAACAACTACAACTAATCTACATGAAGCTATTCCGATTACCGGTACTATAGTTTCCGGAACATATAGCGATAATAATATCAAAAATTATTCGCATGCTATGTTCCAGTCAGTGTATGATTATCCGTATCTAAGCTCATCTGCGAACCATATATTTGATATCACTATTGGATATTCACCCCGTTCTAGTTATTCATCTTCAGCGAATGTACAAAATGCAAAGAAGATAAATATTTATAATG
>Ga0208299_1002108_pt1 | contig 13890 bp, 26 predicted proteins | sample 15_taG_FD_184089 | JGI IMG/M metagenome (GOLD analysis project Ga0208299, IMG submission 184089) | Marine viral communities from the Subarctic Pacific Ocean - 15_ETSP_OMZ_AT15312 metaG (SPAdes) (version 2) | ecosystem: Environmental > Aquatic > Marine > Oceanic | place: Pacific Ocean | collected...
GATGTTTGTAGTGCCGTCCTCCTTCATTTGGATAGATAAATACCCTTTATAGCCCATCACTTCTGCCATCTTGGTCTGTGAGTAACCAAGTGCTTTTCTGATCTGTTTTAATTGTGCGGGGGTCATTTTATTTACCTTCTTTCATATCCCAATTCAACCAGTTAATAAACATCCTACGTACCATACTCGTAGATTTACCAATTACCACTATGGAATCTTGCATCGTCTTATTGACATTTGGGTTATGTATCATAGTTAATTTCCAATCTTTACTTAGGTTATTCCACCAAAGTAATGCTTTTTGATTTATACTATTTACATCTGTATTTATTTTCTGATTCATTATTTATTCCTCTTTATCTGGGCGGGGTATAATTCCACGCACCCCATTCCTTCAATAAACTCTGTCCGTAATTCAAAATAATTATACGGCTCTTCTACCACACTAACTATCTGATGACTGTCAAATCCTTTTTCATCAATTAACCATCGTAAAAATGGAGCGATACCTTCCCAGAAAGATGGACTTAATAAACCAAGCTCATTAAGGTTTTTATACTTTAGTTTAATGTCGTGTATCGTGTCTGGTCTTAGTTTTTTCATTTTATTCCTCTTTATATTTCTTGGCAAGAGCCTTATCTGTCCGATAATAAGGGGCGTTAACATAAATGACTTTTAATTCTTTACCTTCTGGAAACTCCCACTCTTGGTCACACACCTCACAATAATAAGCGTCGCCCATCCAGTTATAAGCGTTTCCTTCTTCTATATCATAGCATCCTCCACCACAGTCGCCACACGAAATTGCGGGTGTTGATGCAGAGATGTCTTTTGACTTAATTTTTTTTCGTTTCATTATTTGTCCTCCTGTATATATTGGTTTAATTCTTTTTGGAATCTTTTTGGTAGAATACCAAAATCAGAACCCGCAACTATTATCCAATCAGATTCAACATAGGCATAATCAACTATCTCTAACTCATCTTCACATAGCCCGCACCATTTTTGTAATGATATAGAATGCGTACCTTTATCAATCAGTTTCTTCACTTCTTGATATGAAGTCTCCCGAAATAAATAGTTGAGCGTGTCGGCATAATTAAAATCAATTATATCACCAGACCCGTCAGCTTCTAATTTTTCCCAATGCCACTCATATCTGACATTCATTATTTGACCTCCTTGAATTTGAACCACGGGTAATCATCTAAGAGTTCTTCTTTATTATTGTAATATCCAGCATCGCTAACATAAACATTATCGTCTGAATGGAATATTACTGTCCAAAGCCTTAAATGTATATCGTAATAATATATAAAATGACCAGTATGCGGTAGGTTTTCAGTACAACTTGGCTCGAAAACAATACACCCATTTTCGGAAATATGTTTATATGTTTTCATTATTTGTCCTCCTTATTTTTATAAATATATTGATGGTAGCAAGAATTGCAGATGGTAACAGTATCATCATCGTTATATAACATATCTCCCTCATCTCTACACTTCTCATTCCAGTCTTTGCCAGATATTTTCATAACACAAGACTCACAGTAAGAACCATCGTGGCAACGCTCACACCCAAGATACATACCATCTTCATAATGCCATAACAAAGTAGCGTCATCTTCACACTCAACACATTTATCAAATTTAAGATGTCGGGCACTTCTACCATCATATTTGCCTGTTCTATAGGCGATTCTGTGAATTGCTTCTAAATTATAATTAATCATTGTTTTCTTCTCTTTGGGCTATTACCTTTAAAGCCTTAATAACCCACTCTATCAATTCCGACTTTCTTAACCTTGCCAAAGATTTAGCGTGGCGTTCTTGTACGCTTTTGAAGTTTTCTATCGGCATATTGAACAAAGCGGAAGTAACAATAAGACTCATTTGTTTTTTGGTTAGTTTGTCTATTTCATATTGTTTCATTATTTGTCCTCCTTATTTAATAATTCCAAAAGGCAGTTTATATTTATACGAATGACTTCCATTTCAAAATGTGTGACCATTCGTTCATCTTTAGATAGTTTTTCAAAACCTAAGCCAAACTCTTCTTCAATTCTTATTAATCTATCTAAACGATTGTTAATTTTTCTAAGTGTATCTCTTAACATTTTTTGACCTCCTTAATAAGTGTAAAAATTTCTGTGACTGCAAATTCCGAGATAACCACCCTTAGAATCATGCCTTGAAAGCAATTCAGACATATCAACCGCACCAATCCATCTGCCCCAATATTCATTAAAAAACACAATGTATCTTGCGGGGGTGCGTGAATCAAAATGTCGTCCTGTAATTCGTGCCATTTCCTTAGTGGCTTTATCTGCCCTCTCTTTGGTCGCATAATTTTTACAAGGTTGTTTGTTGTACTCTCTCCGAGATTCTATTCTTTTGATTAAGTCTTCAATAATGTTCATATTATTTGTCCTCTTTTTGTTTGATTTGATTCATATACTAAAGACAATATATATATAATATATATACGAAACAATAGCTAATTATATATTTAATATATATTCTAAGAAACGACTGAGAGGGAGGTCGAGTAGCGGTTGTGGGCAACTTCGTTTATATCTAAACCGCTTAATAAGCCGAAGTGGTAGTCTGTATCGTAGATAAGAATGGTATCTTTATCTCGTACAGATTCGAGGGATGTTTTTAATGATGCTGGGATTGATTCCCAGTTAAATTCTGATATTGATTTGGGGGGGTTAGTTCGGGTGGAGTATTCTTTTCCTGTGTAGGATTCGGTAATAATATTGAGTGGTTGTATTGATCTTGTGTCACTTGTATAGCGCAAATTAATATCTAACTTTAACCCTATAATTACCTCAGTAACTTTAACATTACTATTAATGCTTCCCGTACTCGCAGAGCCTTCAAATTGGATAACATAATATTGATAATTTGCGGTGGAGAAAGTTACAATATTCCACCCAACCTCTAAACTACTTGAGGTGGCAATCTGGGTATATGCCCCAGCAGCAGAACTTGCCCCATAAATCTTAAAGGTATTAGAGAGAGAATCTTCTGTTAATTTGAAAGCTACGAAGTCTGATTGCTTCGCAGAACCTAAAGAATATCTCACACCGCCATACTGATAACCCTTTATATTAGAGGGGAGAGAATCATTATTATCTGTTAATGGGTAAATATCATCAGTAAGGCTCTGGGTGTTCCAGCCGAAGTTAATAACAGAATCAGAGGTAATAGAGCCAAAACTACGAGTTTCATTGGAGAAGGTTGTATCAATAGTAGAGAAGGTGTAATTCTGGGACGCACCAGATGGGTCAATATAGCCGCCATCTTTAGTGGATTCTATTAGCCCGACTGAATCGTAATAAACAATCAAATCTGCTTTCTAAGATTGACAGATGTTGAATACCTCTGGTAAGACACCTCGCTAAAAGAAAGTGAATCATCAGACATTCTAACCGTATGAGATGTAGACCCATCATTATAAGTAAAGGTCTTATGCGACCCTAATACCGTGTCTCTGAATGTTTCCAATTCATCCTTAAAAGTTGATGATATATTTGAGAGGGAAAAAGACCAAGTATTCTTTTTGCTCCCAGCCCACCTATCATCTGAATATTCTTTTCCCCCGTAAGATTCTTGCACATCGTTACCATATATTGCATTAGTTGTTGTGCCGAAGTCGGGTTCTACATCAAAGACTAAATTACTACCACTATCATAATCCGCATGGTTAAAATACATTAACTCACCTCCACTAATTTCATTGATGCCCCAGAGGGCTTTTTACTTATTTCCGATACAATAAAATACCCACTCACCGCACTTCCGTATGCCTTTAGTGTGCTGGGGAAGTTTGAGAATGAAACTATGTCTCCTATTTCTAAGTGTAAATACTTGGGTCTTACTGTATCTATTTTAATTGTTGTTTTCCTATCCTTCAGCCAATCCAAATAACTGCTGGCTAAATTGGTGGCGGTGGTAGCGTCTTGTATACAATCTGCATCTATAATAAATTTAGATGCCTTTGAATCTGCGCTATATTTAGATTTAGAAGTTGAATCTGTGGCAGTCTTAACATCCAAAGTAGTTTCACTCCCATAGTCATACTTATAATTTATTGAAATATCATTTCTCAACGCACCTATATTGGTGCGAGAAAATCCCTTAAAAGCGCAATCGTTAAAATCTATGGTAGCATCAGCAGATGAATAAGAAGAAGCCCTTAACCTCTGCCTTAGTGTGGCTTTTCCTTCCCCATTAATAAAGAAGTACAACCCAGCTTGTTTGCATATCTTATTAATCAAGCTGAACCCATCAATAAATTTATATTGAGAAAAAGCAAATTTTACATCTACAACGCTATCACCAAAAGCCGTCCCCAGCGTACCATTTGTTATGTTTCCAATAGCATCAAACGTAGTATAATCTATATCGCTATCTGTAAGGCTCAATTCGGTGCGTAAAACATCCTCAATTATATAAATGGGGTTCTGTATCAGTTGCCCAGAATTATAGCCGTTATCCCTCGAATTATCATCTATCCATGAACCATATTTCCTACCCTTCGCACCAATAAAAACATAATCTAAGCCTTTTGGAGATTCTTTTACTGTATGCGTTACAATTCTAATGGTTTCGGTTTCTCGGTCTTGGGCTGGTTGTCCCTCAAAATACATTTTATCATACTCTTGCGGAGACATGGAGTCATATTCTTTTTTTACATACTCAACCGTCTCTACTTTTTTTTCAAAACCCTTTTCCAACTTGTATTCTATTTCTATCCCCGCTTCTTTAATGTATAATTTTTGTCCGTTTCCACCCGCCCCTTCATTCGGGGCATCATCGAGGGTTATCACTACGGGCATTTCCAAGTCCCAGTTATCTTTTTTTGAACTTATAATATTGCTGGTGATGTCTAATTCTGTAATAACATAGGCATTTGTATCACTCCATGTCCAAGTCTTGTCCGAGCCATGAGAGCCTACAGTTTGATTATTTTCTGGGGCGTTATAACCGTCCATTTCCCAGTAAAATATTAATTTAACTGCTGATATTTCCCCCAGCTTTTCTATTTTGGGTATTCCAAGCGAAAACGTATCAACAAAGCCATTAGACAGTTTAGTTTCCATAGTTACTGTTTGCGTTGGGTCGTATAGCATTAAGGAGTCCTATCTACTGCGTCCTGTGCGCCTGTTAGATTTTTAAAAGAATAAAAAGTTATCCCACTAAACTGTACCTCTGGTGTGCTGGCGGTTACAGTAACATTAGCACTATCACAGGCACTATATCCCCCCTCAGAATAATGGTATAAGTTTTTATCGTTTAGAGTGTGCATAGCCACCGAATCGGGTTTAGCGATTACAACGCTATTAGCTTGGTCATATTGATTAGTAATAATTGCGGGTACTTTGACTGCGGATACATACTGATCTAACGGGCTTGGATAGGTTGAGTTAATCGAAAAATCGCCATATAAAACAGGAATGGGAGCGTCTATATTTTTCTCTGGCGCATTATTATATCCAGATTTAGTGACCTTAGAGTTGGGGACTTCTTTATTTTTTCGAGAGTTATAAGATGAGAGTCTTAGGGTCATGCTCTTATTATTGCAATCGAAATCGCCACTAATCACCCCCGTAGCTATCATTTCCGCATCCCCATCAGCTAACCCGCCAGCGTTCATATATAATTCCCATTTACGATTATCATAATTATTAGAACTAAATAGATCGCTAAACCTTCCCCCCGAAATAGTATTATCTGTATTAATTATATTAACGCTAAATACGCTCTGACCAGCAGAGAAGTTCTGCACATCCAACCTTGAGTTTAAATTGTTCCAGCTTGATACAACCCCGTAATAATTAACGGTAGATATAGTCCTGTCTGTATCAGATACCCCCGTAAAACTCGTCTCATCACCATAATAGAGTTTAAGATACCAAAATACTTTAGTTTCTGTACCAGCTATATGCGTGGTTAAGTTAGAATTAAAACTAAGCAACGCTCACCCCACTCCGATTAATTGCGGGGACTAATTGATTTCTCACATAATCCTCATCTACAACCCCGCCCTGTATATTAATGGTGATTGGTGATTGTCCGCTATTCATAGCATCTAAATTATTCGCCCCGATTGATTGGACTGCTTCCCGCTTCATTACAAACTCACCAGACTGAGCCATGATGGGGGTTTCTCCTTGCCCGCCAATCATACCGCCAGCGTGGAATTTAGGGACAACTGATAATGCCTTGTCCATTAGGGCTGATACTAATGCCCCCGCACCCGTAGATAAACCGATTGCGATAGGAAAAGGTAAGGTTTTAAATAATGACGACACATAACCAGAAACCGCTTCCATAGTCTCGGCTCGGACTATTGCCTTCATTGCTTCGCTTGCAGATTGTTGAGATAGAAAAGCCATTTTTAAATCTTCTTTTGAAACGCTAAGATTTTTCTTTTTCACCTCTCCTATTATACCAAGTTGTTTAGCTAATGCGGGGTATTTTTCTATTAGTTGTTGTTGGTAAGCATTGGATAAGTTTTGGGCTTGTGCTTCCTCTCGCTTTTTTGCGACATACTGCCCGAAGGTTGGGAGATATTCCAATAATCCTTCTGATTCTTTCTCTCTTAAAAATGAAGCCTGTTTGGTTAATTCAAGATTTTTAAATAGTTCTTCATTTAAAGACTTTAGTTCTTCTTTTTTTAACTTATCAGCTTTTACTTCTTCAAGTTTTTTATCTAATAAATCCTTGAATGCTTGGGCTTGTTCTCTCGTAGTTTTTAAACTTCCATCGTCTTTATATAAGGCTGCCTTATTCATCTCTTTAATATCAAAACCAGCTTTTATAGCCACACCCCGCAACTCAGATAGTCCCCTCGTGAGTTTTTGGTATCCCTCGTCGGTTCGATCACTCTCTTTTTTTAGCCCTTCAATACCCCCAGCGTTGCCAAATTCCACTATATTATTAAGTTCTGTTAAAAACTTACCAGCACTAACCGCAGACATTGTTAGCTTTTCAGCCACAGAGTCCACAATAGGGGCAAATAGTTTACCCATCGCCAGCCCAGCGTCTTTCATGGCAGTACCCATCTGCTTAATCTTATCAGACGTATCTAAATGTTCAGCACCAAGAGATTCTGCCTTACTTCTCGCTTGCTCCATTCCAGCGGTTAAAAATGCAGTTTTTCTCTCTTCGTCTGTGAGTTTTTCAACTGCCTTATTTATTTTATTAGCGTAATCCTCATAAGCCTTATTGGTATCAACAATGATACCCAAGTTATCTAACATTAATTTAGATTGCCTACCCAAGCCCGTTACTAATGATTGAACGCCAAACGTAGCATCCTTACCTACTGCTTTAGCAAGTCGTTGAGCCGTATCAAACAACTCAGCCATCTCATCATCATTTTTAACGATGCCCAATAGTAAAGCGTTATTCGCTTCTACCATCAACGAAGCTGAGTCTATTGTTCCATCTGTTGCGTCTTTTAATTTGTCGAAGGATTTAGCGTTAAAGTTCGCAGATTTCCCCAAATTTATAAAAGCCTTATTTAGAGACTCAAACTTACCAGCTTCAACCGCCATCTGTGCTACTTTTGCCACACCCTCATAAGCAACTTTAAGAGCCATTAATATACCAGAAACTTTCATGGCGGTCTTTGCCATTTTTCCAATCGATCTTTCAATCCCACCTAATTGTTTCTGGGATTTTTTAGAACCTTTAACATCGACTAAAATATTTAATCTTTTATTGCTTGCCATTTTCGTACTTTCTGATTCCAGCTAACTCCATAGAGATAGTGGAATAGTATAGAAGTTTATTATAATCCATTTCGTCAAGAGTTCTGGCGGGGGGTAGATTGTATTCCTTAGACCAATTATATTCATTAATTATATCCTGTCCCCAGAGTATGTCTTTAGGGTTACAAATCAACGGAAGGAGGAAGTATAGATTCTGTCCGATAGTGTATTCGTCTGGTGTATTATTACAGATCAATTCTATCATATCCCATAAATCATCTATATTATTTAAGTCCTTATCTTCGTAGGTTATCGGGCATTGGACTACACGGGGGAGGGACAACCCGTTGTCTGAGTCAGCACCGAAGTACCAAAACCAGACCTTTACCGCCAATGCCCTTAACCTTTTGGGTCGCCAGAAATGTATACATCGGCAATAGTCCGCAATATATTAATTTGTGCTTCCAAATCATGGTCTTGCAATGCTTGTGCTGGGTTAGCAAATGCCACTTCCGCTACATGACCCATGAGGTCGCCAAAGTCCTCAAGAGATACATCGCTCTCACCTTCGCTATAAACTTGTGCAAAGTGTGTTTTGAGTTTCAACGCATCTCTATAAGATATACTGCGCACATCAAATTCGCCTATTTTCTCGACTTTTACTTTCATATTCCCTCCTAATTAATTATCCTATTGTGATTGTGTATAGAGACTCTGCCCCTATTGCGCCACAATCAAAAGGAATAGAAACAAACACGCCTTCAGATGCGTTCATATCTTTACTGAACCCCGTGTAAACTACTTGGGGTAAACTAAAGTCTATATTCGTTCCACCGTCTCCAATAGAGATAACTTTTTCTGCACCACTAAAAAAGTGTGCAATAGCACCAGAAGTGGACGAATCATATTTAGCTACGACTTCACCACTTGCGGTATATTCATCAGATCGAGCATATTCTTGCACCTCCGCAGATGTGCCTTGATAGCCTATTCTATTGGCTGGGAAACCGATATTTAGATTTAGAGACTTCAAGACTACGGCTGAACCGCCTACCGTCTTGGTCGTACAATCGTATAAGCCATATGTCCATGAGGTCTGATCTCCAGCGGGGGCTACTGAGTTTGAAGCTATAGTGGGTAGATACCCGCAATAGAAAGTACCAGAAGCAACCAGCCTACCGCCAGCAGTCCCAGAGTCCATCGAAAGACTTAACTCGGTTAATACTGCGGAAGTTAATTGTCTATCATCACCCGTATTAGGGTTAGATATAATTACTGTTGCTCTTTTACCCGTAGCTGCGCCATGATTATATACTGCGGGAGTAAATGTACCCACTACGCTAAATGCTGGGGGCGTTTCTGCGCCAGCATCTTCACTTACTAATTGAAGAAGTTTTTGGAGTCCTTCTTTGTGATTTACAACCCACTCAAATCCAACAGTATAAAAAGACCCCTTCTGAGAGTGGTGTCTATCAGTAGGTCTTAGTATTTGTTGTCCCGATCTGGGGGTTCTTTCTTGTATGATATTGGAAAAATCAATATCACTTACGTTCTCAACTTCCAATTTGACAAAATTAGCGTCGGTTGTCTCAGCCGTTCCCATGTTGCCAGATTCGATAGCTAAGAATAATTCGTATTGTTTGGGGCTATATGTCGCCATTATTCTTTATCCTTTTTCTTTGTTACGGAAACGATATATTTATTATCAACCAAGTCAGCGGGAGGATTACACTCAACGGATTTACCGCCCTCGATTTGAATAAACACATCCTTGCCAAGACCCGCCCAATTCCCAGAGCAATCCAACTCCGCAAATTTTTCGGTTCTTTTATATTTCATAATATCTCCTAATTAGGATGTTACTGTACAGTTAAAGGTGAGGTTTGCCCTACTTAGTTCTTGACTTTCCTCGTCCTTTTCGTATTCGATAGACAAAACTTTTCCATCATGCCACTTATAACCACTCGAAGGGGAATAATGGGCATTGTTTATTAATAATTTTTTAAGGTGTTCAGCAATCGCACTAAGCTGATCTACATGGGTGTCTTTTTTATACTCCCCACCTTTAAGGAGTTGGTAGGTAATAATAACCCCGTATACACGACTATTTCCGTTAGCTATTACCACATCCAGATCATCAGATACAGGCTGGATTAAAAGCGAGTGCGCACCCTTGTTCTCATCGTAGTAAATCGGAATCTGGGGAAATTCACCTTTAATAATTGTATTAAGAGAGTCTAATACATTCGCTTTTAGAATGTTTGTATAAGAAATAGCCATTAGAAGCGTTCCATCGTGGCAAATTTCACAGGATTCTGTGAGTCTGGGAAGTCGTCAGCGACTACATCCAGCCAGTAAATATCTCCTGTAGTATATACCCCGTCAGAGAATGCCACTTCCATATTACCACCAACGCTCTGGAATGAGCCATTAATAGCTACTGCGTCTGAGTATTTATTGGTCATCATACCATCAGATGAGCGCACATAAGAATTATAGGTTATTGTACTATTTGCCGTTCCGTAAGAAAATGTCCCACCGTTAGCTATCTCGATTTTAATAATCTGTGTATCGGAAGGACTGCCAGCCACATCTATTACCCCCCCCGTACTGCTACCGTTTTCGGTTACCACAAATACATTACCCTTTGCTCTGTCTCTGCTCATTTCGTTGTGAAGTCGAATCTTACCAGACCGAATCTGCTGGAGGATTCCTTCATTAAAATCTTCTTCGTTGTCGTAGCGTCTTTCTACTGACTCTGCAAGTTCAGCATTAAATGGCTTTACAAGATGCGAAACCGCCAGACCAGCGCAAGCCAATATTACATAAGCATCATAGCTTCTTGCAGTCGCCCCCTGTGTTGAGCCCTTACGCTTTAGAATAGGCTTCCCTACTTTCGCTCTTACCATTTCGGTAGCGAATTTCAGCGACTCATTAACCGTATCTGTCCAATCCTTAGAACCCTCAACGGTGTGTGATGTGGCGGGGTCATTTGTACTATACAGATATACAGTATCTATACTGCTATCATAGTACCATTCCCCATCCTCCGTTAGATCAACCAGCGCAGATTGAACTGCGCCCAATTCAAAGCCGTCTCTAATAAGCTGGTCTATTTGACCAGAACTACCCGCCTTATACACGCTACCGCTATGGGTAGCCCATCCCTGTACAGATCGGGTTCTATTATAATCAGATATGGATGGTAAGACGGCTTCCATGTCTTGTATTGTAGCAAATACTTCTGCGTATGTACTCATGCTTCTACCTTGTCTCCCATAAGAACAGGAACTTCTAACTCTCTCACCGCTTCAATTATTTCTGCGATAGTTTTAATGTCCCGACTTGTAGGGTTAATTATGTCTGTTAGTTTTATATTATTTGTTAATTTTTTAAGGTATATAATGCTTTCACCTAAGTTTCTATGCACTTATAACCTCCCCCCATAGGCTTGTTTTCCCATTAACAATTACAATAGGCTGGACATTGAAATACCCGCCACCATAAAAGTCCACAATAGCGAACCCATGCGCCCAATTTGTTTTGCGTCTTTTTAGCCAAAGATTGCTTTCATCGGACATATCTTTAAGGCAACCAATAGACCATGCAGATTTTACTCCATCCACATGAGTTATAGAGTCTTGGTTAATCGAGTGATGATGTCCGTACATTATATTACACCCCAATTTGAGCAGATGATTTCTGGCGTGATATACACCCCCGTAATGATGACCATGATAAAAATGTAATCGCCCCATTTTAAGTAGCTTGCCAGCGGGGTGTACTTTGTACTCTCTGCCAGAAACAATATTCTCAAACTTGAATTGAGGTAAAAATGGGTATTCTGCATAAAAAGAATTATACCACTCATCATGGTTCCCCGTAGTGATGTGCTTTTCTTTACAATTAATCTTATCCAATGCTTCATCTATTATATCTAACTGCTTTAGTCCTTCTTCAATTTCTTCTTCTGCTTTTTTAACTATATATTCTAATGGGTACTTCTTTAGTAGTTTATTATGATGGGATATTTTATTACCCTCAAGCATATCGCCTAAATCTATGTACGCATCTGGCTTAATTATCTCAATAGCTTTAGCCACAACCCTTAACGCATCCACATCTGCTAATGGAAAGTGCTTATCTGGGGTTACTACTACTCTTTTAGCTATTTTGGTTTCATTTATTTTTGCTTTTATTTGTGGCACTTGACCCCTCCACCATTTATTACAATCATTACACTTAAAACGCTGGGCATCATTTCTGATACCCTTTTTTCGGGTCTTACTTGACCCACAATACTTACAATCCAAATATATTTAAGCCTTATTTGCTCTTTTATACCATCCAAACCAGAATTTTTCCTGTGTTGGATTTTTTAATACGATCTGTGCAAAAAACAGGGTTCTATATGCCTTATAACGCTCACAACTCACTCTTTTCGATTCTGCTATCGTTTGTTTGCCAATACGACCATCTACGGCTATTCTACGCCCTCTGGTAGCGTTTACCGTTTTTTGTAGAATTTTGACTGCATTTCCTTGCCCAGAGTTGACAACTGTGTCGAAATATGCGTGTCTAATCGCTTCTGGCAGCTTTTCTGCTTTAGATGGAATCCAGTAGTCTCTGCGATAAATGTCAGTTGCTTCTTCTACTGTTAAATCTTTTATATTTAAGTCTGGGTATGATCGCTTGGAAATTCCGTACTTAGTTTCGCCACCCCGATCACTTTTATCAAACACATACCCACCCTCTGCTTTTAGAACATGAGGTATAATCTGCCCGAAGGTTACCGCCATGCTATTTTTAAAAGCGCACCCAAGACATCGAGAATCTCTTTCATAATACGCTCTTTTTCTTTCTTTGTTAAAGAGTTGTCCTCATAGCCCTCTTGGAGTGCTATGAATACTTCTTTAAGTTCGGCTACTAACTTCTTATACTTCATCCCTACGAATGTCGCCCCGCCAGCAAGGATTAACCCCGCCAGATACCAAGCATTGCCCCAAGTAATCCAATCACTCATATCAACCTCTTATTTTAAATAGCCATCCAATAAATCCAGAGAATACGATGGCAATAACTCCACCGACCCCTTGCATTTTTGCGATAGCTGATTCGTTTGCTCTGACTCTGCCATTCTGAGTCTTCACTAAATTTTTAATTTCATCTACCGAGTCTTTTATGTAATGAATATCTGAATTTTGTTTAGCATTCATAACAGTCAATTCTTCCAACCTTGATTCCACTCCATTTCTCCAATCGTCTACTTGCGCTCTATTCATGTCTTCCATTTCGAGTCTATTGTACTTTTTAATTCATTCACTTTATCTATCAATTTGACAATGATGTCATATTGCTTTGCCAATTCCCCACTTAAATCTTTCGTGAGATATTTGAACAACATATACAGAAGTACAAAGACTAATGCCGTTGCACTCAGTTCAGTTAGCATCTCTAAATTCATTTAATTTTCATCTTATTTATCATAATAATTAGCGATTACAATCGCTTTTTATCATAATAGTTAGCGATTAATGTAACCGACCCTATCAAAAGGGTAGTCCAAAAAAGGATGATTGTAAATTCTAACATCAATACTTCGTTCCCCAAGATTTCTTTCTCTCTGGTAAATCTTTTCTCACAGTTCCTGTGTGGGTAGTCCCACTAACCCCTTTACCGCCACCACTACTTCTAACTGGCGTATATTGACGATACTGGCGAACTTCTAAAGGTCTGTAATAATAATCATATCCGTATCTGTAATAGTGAGGATAATCGTACCGCACTATATACCCATCATAGATAGTTATCTTTTCTATGGGCTTGGCATCCTTCATCAATTCAGCGACTGTAAGCCCAGCGAATAGCCCAATGGCGAAGTATCCTATTGCTTTAAGCATTGCGTAGTATACTACTCACTTGATGCACTCTGCGTAGTATTGTAGGATTGTAGTTTATTCATCTATTATCCATTCCAGAGCCAGTAAGTCAGATGGACTAATCTCCACTTTACTTAATGATTCTGATTTAATTTTTTCTGCCTTAATCGAAACCTTTTCAGCGAGTAGCTTATTCATTTCTTCTACGAACTTTTCAAAGTTCGGGGAGTCCTGTTTAATCTCTCCGTCTTCTCCCAGTTCTTCAATTAGCTTCTTTCTTGT
>Ga0208299_1002109_pt1 | contig 13888 bp, 17 predicted proteins | sample 15_taG_FD_184089 | JGI IMG/M metagenome (GOLD analysis project Ga0208299, IMG submission 184089) | Marine viral communities from the Subarctic Pacific Ocean - 15_ETSP_OMZ_AT15312 metaG (SPAdes) (version 2) | ecosystem: Environmental > Aquatic > Marine > Oceanic | place: Pacific Ocean | collected...
TGTCTTTGAACTTAACAAATGAACCACCGTTCCATGTCGGTTTGGCTGCCAATCTCCAGTTTCTTCTGTTCTTAGCCCACATCGAAGGACCAGAATATGCACCAGCGGCACCAGACCCTGCAGTGGTCATTTCATCAAGATCTTCTTCATTAGATGAGTCTTTAACTTTACGGTGTTGTAATTCCCTTTTAACTTCTTCAATATCTTTTTCTAAGTATTCAACTTCTTCTGTCTTGCCTCTAGATTTGGCAGCTACCTTTTGGTTTGAAAGCATTGTAACATATAGAGCTAGTTCATTATTGGTGGCGCTTTTATAAGCTTTATCTTCATTAAGTGATTCACCCATTAAAGAATATAAGTCTTTCTTTGTAAATTTAGGATGTAAGTCTATCTTCTCTTCTGATAAAGGTACACTAATATTAAAAGGTGCTTTGTGTAAGGCAGGTTTTAATACCGTCTTTTTTATTGTCTTTGTGCCTGGGGTTGTTAGTGTCTCCTCAGCATCAGGACTGATGTCGGATAAATGAACGTCACCGAACTTATGTACGATATCGTGACCGTCATCTTTGTATAAGTCCGTAGCACCTATGTTGTCACTACCTCCCATACAGAAATATTCTCCGTCGGTGGGGTCGTCACAATAAGTCCTATCTTCAGTGAGAACTGCTCTAACTTTGTCATATATGATTTTATTTAATATGTTCTCATTTAGATCTCTCATCTGAGCTTTAACTTTGTATCTGGCACCATCAATCCTTTCAAATGTAAAGGAGTCAGCTCCCGCACCTGGATATGGTGGTACATATTTGAACTTATCAGGGAATCCTCTGTGTTCATGTATTGGTATCAACTCAATCTCTACTTCCTCTCCTCTCATTAACTTCCTCCAATCACCCAAATGATACTTAGTTAACTTACTAAAAGCATCAGTAATACCTGCAGTGAGGTCACTTATATGCCCTTTAGATTGTATTATCTCTTCTTCACCCTCTTTGAGTCCCAAAGAAAATATCTTACCTATCGGCTTCTTTAACTTAAATCCTTTGACAATCTCGTTGTCATCAGATTGTTTGGTGTCGTAAACTCTACCAACGTCAAGTTTTCTCCTTACTATCCCTCCAGTCAATGCAGGAACGTAAGCACCAGCCGATGAAGCCATAGTAGTCTCATCCAACTGCTCTTTTTTGAATACCAAATGTCCACCGTCAATCTCAGCAATGCTACTTAAACCCTCGTCCAAATATGCCGACATCTCAGTGATGGAAGAATCATTTAACTCCTCCTCAGAAATGTAATAACTTCCCCCTCTGTATTCTAACTGTAATGCCATTATGCTGGTACGTTTTTAAGTGAGTTTCTCCAGAATGTTCTTCTCATCCATAGAACTTTGTATAATTGTGTTACAACGTTTCTCGTAATCTCCACTACAACCTTCTCAAGCTCCTTGTTTTTTTTTACGTCTTTGGTGACAGCATCTGCCACTTTGTCTTTGAAACCCTTGCTCTTTAATGTAGCCTCAATCTCTTTGGTTATCATCTTCTTGATGTCAGACTTATCAGTCCTCGTCATCTCTTCATTGATCGTTTCAGCAACAACCTCATCTTCAGGTGCCTCTTGCGATTCAAAATCATCTCTCACCTTCTCAAGTTCCTTCTCTGCCTCTTTTTTCTCAGCAGTTAGTTCTTTAAGTTTGGCAATGAATGGTTTCTTATCGTCACCATCTGCAGCTTTGTAATCAGCCAACACAGTTTTCATTTTAGTCTCAATCTTTTTAACTCCCTGTTCAGCTTTTTCAATCTTACCGATGGTAGACTCATTGAAGGGATGCTCGACATCAGGTTCACCAGTGACTGTTAATGTGGCGGCATCTGACGTTTCCATTGAACCGTCAGAACCAGTAGCGGGGTAACTTGTCCCATCAGGAGCCTTCTCCGAATATGGATCTTGTGTCTCCCTTATTATATTTAATACATCTGACTTTTTCATATCTGTGTTGTTTTATTTAACTTCTTTAATATTTTTTTAATTCTTTTGCGGAATCTTTTTTCTTGTTTCTTAATCTTTTTTTCAACATCTTCCATGAAAGATTCTGAAAGTACGGGTTTAGGATACATATTAATCATTTTCTTCTCCCCTGCCCACGATATTTCTTTTTATAAAACTTAGAATCTTTACGATTACTTGTTTTAGTCTTTGAATGTACTCCTTTCCTTTTTCTGCTATTGGATTTTATCCCATTCGCTCTCGGTGCTCTAGCCATATCTTCTTATTTAAAGTCTAAACCTTGAAAGGTAATACTTCTTCCTTCCCTTTCTACTTAATAATATCCTCATCTGTTCATGTGCCTCAGGCGTACTAATATTGGGGTCATCGAACAACTCTTCATCCAATGTAACCAAATAATCTAATATATTTGCCGATAAACCACTGACATCGTCCATATTCTTCTCTACGTCAGATTCAAGATCATCAATATCTCCCAGCTTAGATTTTATGTCTGCCAAATCATCTTCGATCCGTTTCAGACGGTCTTCACCTATCTCCTCAAGTAGGATACCTTTAACGGCATAATATAATCTCTCTTCGTTTAAATGCATAAAAGGACATTTTTATAATAAATATCCAAAATTTCAATAAAATACTACTTTAAATTGATTATACTGTAAGAAAGTCCAATAGAAATATTGGGAGTCATTTTTACCACCCCCGTTGCCAGATCCCAAGATGGACCATAACCTATGTGTGCCGCCAGACTCAACCTCTTAGGTTTCTTGGTGGAAACATTACCACCACCACCGACGTTCTCTATGATTGCGCCAGTGACATCACCGATGATGATGCCTGGACTTTTTGGTGTGATGAAGATTTTATCAACACCATCTTCTGTTTTAATACCAGTAATTAAATCAATCTTCACTACGTCCTTTTTGATGTCTGTAGTCCCTGGTATTATTGATAGATTATTCATACTATCCATTTTCAACTTGAAGTTTGTGATACCCTCAAGTTGTCGAGTCTCTGTAAGATGTCTCCAGATTAAACAATAGTGATCAGTAGAACAAGAATCCAATAACTCATTATTGATAGTTACCTCACCGAGCTCATACTTAACCTCAACTTTGGTGATTACCTTTACCTTACCCTTCTCTTTCTTCAATGCCTTCTCCAAATCACCGTACTTACCCTGCAATGACTTTAAATCTTTTGCAGAACCAACAACCAAAGTCTTCTGATATGTTAGTTCGTTGTCTTTGTTTTTCATCACCTCAGTGTTCTCACTCAAAGCTTTAAGGTTCTGATCGTTCTTCTGCTCCAAATCAGTGATCTGTCCACACTGCCTGAAAAATAACATAATAATGACAACCAAACCTCCAATGAGCAAAAACTCCCTGTTCTTGGGGTTCGTAATCATCGACAATGCCGATTTTAATATGTCAAGAATGGGGTTCATTATAAGTCTCCCTGTTCAGCCTCTATCTCTTCGACACCTTCTTTACCCATGATGTCTGCCAACTTATCACTCCACTCAGAAGCCCAAATGTCATAATATGCTGATAACTTAGATATCACCGATAATGCATCGTCAGTGAGTTGCAATAGATTGGAACTCATATAAACACCTGTTGATGACTCTAAAGAGTATTTCCACTCGATACCGTATTGTATAACCACACCACTCCATTCTACGTTACCGTTACCAGTGACATAAACTTTCAAGTCGTTGAAGTCTATCCTCTTAGATACTGAATCAACGAACTTTAGCTCCTCGTCCCTAATCTCTTGTGAGTCGACTTGGTAGATGCCGTCTACAACCTCTTCGTTTAAGGCTATCTTTATTGATTTAATCATACTTCTAGTGATGTCGTATTCTTCTTCACTAGTATTTTTTCTATTTTGAGAGTGTCTCATCTTTATTATTTTTTTTCCTTTTTTTTATTAAGTCAGTGAACTTTGGGATGTCAAAAGCAGGACTAACATCTGTATAGTCAGATAAAAAGTTACTCCTGAATAAGATACCCTTAAATGCTAAAGCACTTTTATCAATGACATTGTGTTCCATAACATTCCTTTCGATACCGAACTTATTAGTTAAATATAAACATAACTCATTTAATGTCGATACTTGTTCATCAGAATAGGGTGACCAGTATTGTCGTTCCCTCCATTTTCTTGATATCAACTCATCAACGTCACCACGATATTCTCTGTTAGCCCAATCGACAAACATAGAACCATTATCTTTCAACCACCCTTCGTTAACCAAAGTGATACTTATCAACGACTTATCTATCATCTTCTTATTTAAGAACTCACAATAATATGAAGGGTCGATGTGTTGGAGTATCTCCCCAGCCTTATCGATGGTGAAGTGGGAAACTTTCTTATACCTTCCTCCCTCTCTCGTTAACCATCCATTGGTGAACTTAATATCGGGGGAGTAAGAGTGTCCGATGACTATCTTCTCCTTTCTTATCTTCTCAGTATAATATTGACCTTCGTTTAGGAGGTACGTCTTCTTATCGATGTCTTTTATCATTAGTCAGCAAGATCTTTAAGTACCACATACCCAGCGTCAGCCTTTGGTTTTGATGGTCCCGCTTCGTTATTGATATATTCTACTAACATATGAGTGAACCCTAATGATATTATCGGCAAAATGGCACCAGTGATGATTGCCAATAATCTTTTAACATAGATTATATCTTCTTCTTCATTCAATGCAAATAACTCTGTCCAGCTATTAATCCACTGAGGATCGACTGCCAGCATGTCAGTTACAAAGTCATAAGTATAATATGTGTTACCCACACATTGTATTGCTGTCACCAATATGAATATCATCCACATTGATCCTTTAGATATTTTATCCATCACCGCCAATGCTGCCAATGATGATAAGGCTCCGATCTCGAAAGCCACCGCCAATACAATCGCCAACCACGTATAGTTTGATAACTCAAAGAAGTTAACCACGTGAATCATAGATATGAACGACACCAATATTGGTGTCAATGCTAATGCGGCTACGATCATACCTTTATAGTATTTCTTAAAGAATGATTTCATTAGTCTTCTATTTTTTGTTTTATCTGAGAGATGGTTATTTTCTTTTTATCAAGTTCGTCTTCGTAAATTAAAAAGTCCAACATCACCGTCTCCATCTGATCTTCGATATCTTTCTTTGTTGCCAAGTTCTCTTTGATGAACTCCATCTGCATTTTCATCTCTTTAACGTCTTTCTTGAGTTTGTCGGCATCCCTATTCATTCCACATGTTCTAAAAAACAGAATGATGATTAACCCCAAGGCAATCATCAAACCATATTCTGAAACAAAACTTTTTATTTTATCCATAATAGATTATTTACTATAAATATCATAAAAATCAATATTAATCCACATAATCGAAAAGTCTACAACTTCCGTTTCTCAACTTTCGTAGTGCCTTTTCCTTGATCTGTCTAACCCTTTCTTTGGTTAAATCAACCTCATCACCTATCATTTCCAAGGTCATAGACTCCCCAGTGATACCGTAATAAGAGTTAACGATGAAACGTTCCCTCTCGTCCAATAGACTCAATGTATCCGTCATTGCCATCTTAAGCCCTTCCTCATTGATATCATCGTACTCAGGATTTTCGTAGTTGGGATTAACAATGACGTTAACGAGCTCATCACCATCTTCGTTGATGACATCGTTCAATGAACCACAGGTGGGATATTTTATTCTTTTAACCTCATGCTCGTAAGGTTTCCTTCCGAACTGACTCTCGAAAGCATCGATTTGTTTTTTTGTCTTCATGAGGTCGTTGATGACATTAATCGGTAATCTCATCGTCCTGGTGTTCTCATACAAAGACTGTAGTATTGATTGTTTCACCCAGTGGACGGCATAAGAGATGAACTTAAACCCCTTGCTGTAATCAAAACGTTTTGCTGCTTTGATGAGCCCGTAGTTACCATCGGATATTAAATCAGCCAATGGCATCCCTTGATTTTGATAATCTTTGGCGATAGAAATAACGAACCTCAGATTCGCCATCACCAACTTCTCAATGGCGACCTCATCGTCGTGTTCTTTTATTCTCTTGGCCAGTGCCAACTCTTCTTTGGAGTCAATAAGGCCATAATCTTTGATATCTTTGAAGTACAAAGATATTGAATCGTCTTTTCTGTTTATAAATTTCGACATAATAAAAACTTTTTAATTTAGGTTATTTAATTTGTTCTTTCCGAACTGTTTTCTGAATACTATAATCATAATTATTGCTGCCAGTGCTCCTCCGATGTGAGCAAAATGTGCCACATTGTCATCAGCACCGCCAGTCACTGCTATCACCTCCAACAAAATGAAGAAGGCAACGAACCATTTGGCTTTGATTGGGAAGATGAAATAAGCATATAATAATGTCTCCCCAAAGAGTAATCCAAAGGCCGCTAAGACCCCAAAAACCGCACCAGAAGCACCGATCGTGGGGATGTCACGATACCCATTCACCAACATCTCCAAATAGTGCATCGCCAAATCAGGGTTTGTGTTGTAAGTGAATATCATTATTAACTGATACTTGTCAGGGAGCAACTTTACCAACTCCAAAAAAGTGTCGTAATCACACGTCTCAAGCAACTCCCCATATAATGCAATTATCGCACTGAACTCATACCAATTTACGAACTGATGGAGTGCCCACGCACCAATACCACAAACAAAATAAAATATTAAATACAACCACTTACCCCAAGCGTTCTCCAAGATCATACCAAAAATCCATAGTATTAACATATTGTAAAATAAATGAGTGAACCCACCATGTAAAAACATATGCGAAAAAATCTGATATAAGTGAAAATGTGGCGAAAATGTGTTGTAAGATGCAAAATACTGATACACAACACTCGTCAATTCACCAAAAGTGTTGGTGAGTAAATATATTATTATATTAGTGTATAACAATAATGCCGTCATCTGCGGCAATGGATCTATCGTCGCTTTCTCTAATTTCATACCTTTGATTGTTTATTTAAAAATTCTATCTCCGTTGCCGTTAATGACTCCATACCATGATCATTGATCTTATCGAGGATGTCATCGATGGAAAGTGTCGGCAACGAGAACTCCTCCAACGAAGGTAATGAAAAATCTGTGTCGAGGTAAGTACTGTGTTCCAAATTGTTCTCTAAACTCTTTATCGCATCCTTTAACTTATTATTGAACTCCGAAGGGTCGGTGAACATGGGACTCTCATGGAAAAATATGATGTCGTCCATACCATCCTCCCTGAACAACTGTTTCGCATAAACTAAAGGTATCGACCCCATAACGTTGGTGTTGGACTTTAACTGTATGAGAAAATAATGCTCATTCATCAATCCCTTTGTCAAATATGCCGATAACTTATTGAACAACATATCGGTGTTGACGATGGAAATAGAATGAGTACTGTAATCTAATATCTTACTGTGACCTCCGTTTTTGGTCACCATATCCAATATCTCTGGCAATGCCAGCTCTTCTCTCATACAAATCAATAAATACCTTCTTAGTGTTTTCATTTTCTCTTTTGTTTATGTGGTTACTATTTGTGAAACGTTCTTGTGCTTTTTAATCGTAATGATGTTATCACCCCAATCCTTAACGACGGGGTTGTGAGTTATTAATAATATTATCTGAAAATATTCCTTTATCTTATCAAAGAACAATGATATCTTATCCAAGTTGTCGTTTGATACCTTCCCCAAGACCTCATCGAAGACGATGATGTTGGGCTTCGGTAATGTCGATACCCTCGATAAAACAGCACGCAATGCCAAACTACCAACGGTTTTCTCAAACCCCGAACCTGTGAATAAGTTCTTCTCTACCTTTGTCTGTTGGTCAATCATTAAAAACTCCACTTCATTTTTGTCATTGATCGACAACTCCAAAGAGAAGTTTGCCGTATCTGATAATAACCTCTCCAACTCTGCGTTGATTGTCGGAAGGACGTTTTTCATAACTAGCTTGCCAATACCGTTTTTACCAACCAAGTTCAAATAAATCTTAAATATTTTTTCTATCTTCTGCTCCATCTCAATACTTTTGATGGTGTTATTGAAATTTATAATGTTGTTCTTACCATTATCGACATCGTTTCTCTTACCCTCAACGTCCCTTATCAATCCGTCCCTCTCAATGTTTAAGTTCTCTATCTTGCTCTTATATCCCAATATTAAACTCTCCAACCTTTTGTTCTCCTCAATCTTAATGAGATTCTTATGGTAGTTACTTACTATCTTTTGTTTTTTCGTTATGTCCATCGTTAACTTCTCAACCTCAACCTCATTCTTTGCATTTATTAACTCCAACTTCTCCCTGCTGTTATATAATGCCTTCTTCTCATCAAAACTGTCCATAAGTTCGTGTGTTGATACCAAAACGGCATCACAAGTCATCTGCTCACTTAGTAAATTCGTGAACTCAGACTCCTTAATCTCAATGTGCCCACTGTTGTCGATGTCGTCAAATGCCCTCTTACACGTGGGACACAACTCACCGTTCTTTAACTCATAAATCATCTCCTCCAACTTACCCTTATGCAATTCTATCTCCGCCAACCTTATCGAGATGGACTTCTCCTCATCGATTGTGTCCTTATGCTCGTCCTCATCGTAGTCAACTTCCAATATCGTCTCCAACTCAATCTTGGAATCTTCGTATTTCTTCGTGGACTTCTTAATCTTCTTCTTTAACCCCTCAATCTCTCCCTCTAAGGACACCAAATCAGCCTTCGCTATCTCACTATCAATGTCTGTTTTTTGGGCAATCAGAGAGTCTTTCTTAGTCTCAGAATTCTTTCTCTTCTTCTTTAACTCCTTAATGGTCTTGTCACCATCAATGATGTCTTTTTCCCACTTTTTAATGTCTTTTAATGTCGTCTCAATATCATTCCTTAAATCCTCAATGTTGTACTCATTGGACTTTAAATTCTTATTCCATGAAGAATACATGTCCTTAGCAATCTTCTCCTTAGTCTCAATAGCCTCAATACCAATGAACTTACTCAGTAACTTACCCCTCTCAGTAGGTTTGGTGTCAATCAACTTCTCAATGTTGTCAGAAGTGGTGATGATAGTCGTTAAGAAATCATCGTAGTTACCAATAGTCTTCTTAATTAAATCATCAGTCTCCCTTCGCTGCTCTCCCTCCAAGTTGATGATGTCACCACTCGGCATCATCTTATAAAAGAACAAATCAGTCTTCGTACTGTAATCATCACCCTTGCTCTTCTTCTTTCTCGTGATGATCCTCTCCAAAATGTAATCCTCACCGTCAATAGTGATGTATCCCTTAACTCTAACCCTGTCCTTTCGGGTGTACTTATTGAAGATGTCTATCGACTTACTCGCCTTAGTAGTCTGATTGAAGAATAAAAATAACGGCAAATCAACAGACAAGTTCGTCTTACCACCGAAGTTCGATGGCTCCGATGATACAACAGTGATACCATTCAAAGTCTCATAATTGATGACGTTACCCTCACCAAAAGATAAAAAGTTGTCGAACTCAATCTTCTTAATGAACCACTTACGATATCTCGCCTCCGTCTCCCTCTGCTCACGCAAAGTGTTGTTGACCTTTGTGTCCAAACTTAATAAATGATCCATATCAACCTTAACGTTGTTGATAATCAACCACTGATTGAATAACTTCCTCTGATACTGCTCATCCAAGATGTTGTCGGAGAAGTCGGCATCGACAGTACCGTCAATGTCCTTCCTATCACTGGAACGGAAAATGATGTTTATATTCTTAACACCGTACTTATTGTTAAAGTATGATTTTATCCTGTTGTGTTTCTCTTTGGTGTAGTTCTCAGGGTCGTCATACCAAATAACCCTTACATACCCATCCTTAGAAACTTCTATACGACTATCTACCTCAATCATCCTAAATCATTTTAAAATCTAATCCAATATTAACCTCCAACTCTGGTATACCAATATGGTTCGTTAACTTATGTTTCTTACAGTCTTTAGCACTTAAATACCAATCCGAATGTCCCCTCTCATGAACCAACTTCTTAAAATATCCTTTGGGGTGGTTACAGTTAGTGTCCATCATACGATATACCAATGTGTTTAACCTCTCCCCCTCCTTAACGTCAGCCTTTATCTCCTCGATCTTACCGAAAGCAAAAGAAGCAACGTCGTGGATCATCAATGTGGCACTCTGTGACATATAACGATAACCCTCAGTACCGAAAGTGAAAAGTATCGCCCCACATGACATCGCCTTAGACTCAACAATGGTAGCGACAGGTAACTTTGCGTTCTCGATTATTGATATCATCCCCATCAGTGAATATGCGTGCCCACCGTAAGAGTCTATCACCACAGGGATGATAGTCTGTCCTGTGTTGTGAGCGTCATTCATCTGTTTGGAGAACTCACCGTATCCCTCCTCATCGAACTTACTAACCCTGACAATTACAGGGTCCTTAATCAATGATTCCTCTTTTATATTTTTATGTTTTGTATATATTATATTCATATGTATTATTTTTTAATATCTAATAAGTTCGACCCATGATGACCGAAGTCACCCTCATCGTATAAATCCCTCTTCTCATGCTTTACCTCACGAATTGTCTCCCTGATGATGACACTACCTTCCCTCTTCTCAATACCGTTCTCAGACAAATACTTCTCAACATCCTTCTTCGTGATACCTCCAGACTTTCCCGTTCCCAACAACATCTCAACGTCCAACTCATACTTATCAATCAACTTCTGAGCGTGAGGAGAAACCCTTACCTTAACAGGTTTTGGCTCTTCCTTCACTACGTCAGTATCTTCTTCTTTATTCTCAATGGTCTCTGTGTCTATGTTAGTGGGGTCGTAGTCGTCACCAATCTCCTCTTCCTTCTCAACCTTAGTCTTCTCCCTCGGCTTCAACTCACCGTACTTCTCAATGGTGAATCCCTTCATGATAATCTTATTGATGAAATCCTCAATGTCATCGATACCATTCAACTTACAATAACTCTCTATGTCCTCCCTTAACTTATTCTTAATCATAATTTAATATTCTCTCACCACCATTCTCAATGTCATCAAGCGATGATATCTCAAAGGTATAAAATCCTGTTGGATAATCCAAATTTTTGAAGGAAAAGTTATCCACATCAATATCAATGATGCAATATCCGTGATACATGACACTCTCAGCAAAACCCTGCTGTATCATACTACCCACCTGAATGACAGGCCTCTCATCCTTAGTGTATAAAACCTGCCGACGATGAATGTCACCACATAAAGTGTAATCCAAACCATCGAAAATGTCAACAGTAGTCGAATCTAAAAACTCAAAACCAACGTCGGTGATCAATCCCGCAATGGGGTCGTGGTACAAACCAATGTACTTCTTATCGAAACCATGCTGCAACTTCGCCCTCTCAATCTGTGGACGGACATTACCATCCAACTGAGAATAAACACACCATACAACATTGTCGTCCAAATGACAAGACGTGTCCTTATAATATACTAAGTTGTCGTTGTCCATAGCCTCAATGATCGGACTCAAAGCATCCATCCTATCCAAGTTGTTAACCAATAAGTCGTGGTTACCAGGGATGATGATTGTCTTAGCAATCTTCGCACAACCACCCAATAAATAAGTTACCATACTTATTAACTCTGGGGTCATCTGATTCTTCGAGTGGACGATGTCACCAGCGATGACAATCCTATCGACACCAGTGTCCCTGATCTCATCGAAGAACTCTTTGAATACCCTTCGGTACTCATCGTGCCTCTTATATAAACGAATGTGAATATCCGCAATGTGTATTATCTTTTTTATTCCCATATTAATCTTCTTTTGGTATTTTTCCGAAATATCTGTACTTACCAGATTGTGTCGCCAATCTGACATTGTGCTCACTATCTAATATCGCCTTTACATCATTAATCAAATAAGGAATGGGGAATATCTCAAACTTACCAGTCTTCCTATTTAACCATAATATCCCCAATCTTCCAACTTTCTTACCCGTCTCCTTAGCGTACATATATGCGTAAAATGATAACTGCAATGAATAGATGTTGTAAGAACAATCCGATAAATGAAGCAATGGACTCAACATATACTTTCCGTACTTATCAATGAAGTTTATCTGTTTGTTGGTCTTGAAATCCCATACGTTGAAGTAATCGTCGTAGTCCTCAATGACATCAGCAGTACCAGCAATACCGTCCTCCTCCAAATGTAATACCCTTTCAGCATATACCCTGTCAGAAACGATGGGGTTGATGTCGTTGAAAGCGTCAATGATACTTTGATCCTTTTTGTCTTTGGTGAATAAAATGCCACCTGGCGCATTTAATACCCTCTCCAATAACTCATGGACAGCAGTACCATACGTCAATGCCTTCTTATTATTTGTCGCCCATTCCGCCAAAATGTCCTCCTTACTACGTGTCTCATCAGACCTCTTAGACATGCTATTCGCTATTCTGTCGGCAGGGAACTCATTGACGAACTTATGGATGAACTTAGTGACAGATAAATATTTCTTGCCACTATCCTCGTTAATGTATTCGTGTTTGATAGGTTCTAAATATACCTTTCCCATATTGTTACTATTTTTATACTACTAAGATACGAAAAATATCTGACATTATCAAAAAAATGAGTCCTTAAATCGATTACTCCTTCTTAAAATCTTTAATATTCCCTTATTTCCGTACTTTTTATGAACATCAGAAACGTCCAACTTATCTGGCATCTTGATGTATCTTATTTTACCCCTCAATCTTCCAGCATCCAACTGCCGATATATTGACTTCGTGTTCTCAAAAGCATCACCGTCCAATAAAATGACGATGTTACCGTGAGATAATGTTAATATCTTCCTTACCAACAAATCCGATATCTTCTTTCCCAACATTGGGATACTGTTAGGGACAACCAAAGAGTCAAAGACTCCCTCTACCAAATAAACGGTACTGTTCCAACATATCTTCCCCTCATTGAATATTATCGTCTCCTTCGGTCTGTCAGGGTTCTTATACTTCATCCTGTTACCATCATACGCCCGAGATATGAAATAGTCAACGATACCCATGTTATTAAATGAAGGTATCATTATCCTACCAGAATAAGCACCACTGATACAGTAACCTATCCCGAACTCATCAATCATCTCACGATCAATACCTCTACGTTTGAGATACTTAAAGGCTTGCTTATATGTTAATATCTCCTCGTCCTTCTCATCGAACTCCTTAAACTCCCTCGGTAACCTCACATCGACGAGCTTAATCTCTTTGTTGTAAACCCTCCTCTCAGGTTGTATCAACAGAAACCTATCCATATGTTTTCTGTTACCGAACTTATTTATCATCTTACTTATCGTACCATGATTATGATACTCAGGAGAGCACGACCAACAATTATATAACTGTTTGTCAAGGTTCACCTCCAAGTTGTATTTGTTGTCACCACCCATCAATCCCTTCTCATGGGCACACAATGGGCAATCGAACCTAGCCTGCGAGCGGAAATCATTGTAAGAACCATACTTACCCATGAAATCTACCAAAATATCTAAAATTAACCCATTATCCGAGCGCACAAATACCTAATTTAAACCTAACTAATACAAATATACGAAAAAAATATTAAACTACCAAATCTGAGGTAGCCTTTTTTCTGATAAAACCCAAAACTGCAGCGTAACTGTCAGTCATATCGAAGTTTTCCTTCTTTAAACGGTTATACTTATCATATAACCAAACCACTTGCGGCTCCCTGTCAGCAACCTTCTCCCAAATGATCATCTTCTTGTCAACACCCTTCTCATATCCACCGAAAAGAACGGGCTTAGAACCCTTCTTACCGT
>Ga0208299_1002110_pt1 | contig 13888 bp, 9 predicted proteins | sample 15_taG_FD_184089 | JGI IMG/M metagenome (GOLD analysis project Ga0208299, IMG submission 184089) | Marine viral communities from the Subarctic Pacific Ocean - 15_ETSP_OMZ_AT15312 metaG (SPAdes) (version 2) | ecosystem: Environmental > Aquatic > Marine > Oceanic | place: Pacific Ocean | collected...
GCGGCGGCGGTGGAGGCGGTTACAGCGGTGGTGGTTCTGGTGCTGGGTCAGGTGCGGGTGGCACAGGTGGCGGTGGTACTGGGCAAAGCCTCACTGGTACTACTTGGTCTGGCGGCTTTGGCGGGACGCCGAACACTGGCGGTGGCGGCACGGGCGGCGCTTCTGGTCGTGCGGGCGGTGCGGGCATTGTGATTATCCGATACGAGGTGGCTGCATAATGGCTGATCCCGCATACATCGTTGACGGTGTTCTCACTGACGGTGAGGCATGGGTCGGTATCGCCACGACAACGCTTGCGTCGGACACGGCCAGCATCACGTTTACATCCACCGACGACGGACAAGTGGGCGACTTCAGTCAATACATGGATCTGGTGGCGATTTCCTATGTACGGAGTGATCGTGTAGCAGACTCCGATTGGTACAGCGTGCTGATCAGCGGTGACACCGCAGCGTCCGCTCAGTACGTCACGCAGAAACTCAGAGGCAACGGTTCAGGCGCATCCGCAGCCACCTACACATATGGCGGGGACAGCAATGGGTGCATTGTGGGGGTTATCTCTGCGGCGGACGCTACATATTCTGCGAACATTTTTGCTTCCGTCGTGACCACATTCTTTGATGTGAACAGTGGCAAATACAAAACTTTGGTAGGCCAATCGGCTGCCGACTGGGATGGCGGCGGGGAAGTCAACCTTTGGGCGGGCACCCACAAGAAGCAGACGCCGATTACGAGTATCAAGTTTTATCCATCGTTCGGAACGAATCTCAAAGATGGCTCAACGATTTCATTATTCGGTGTGCTGCCAAGGATGGTTGCCTGATGGCTGTTATCGAAGCAATCGAAACCGTCTACTTGGAGGCTGATGTAACGTCGATCACGTTCAGTTCGCTCGGCTCCTACGAGCATCTGCAACTACGGGGCAGCGTTCGCACCGACCGTGCTTCGGCGTTGGAGCCTGTCGCCGTCCAGTTCAATCTGGATACTGGTGCCAACTATCAGACAATAGTCATGTACGGCAACAGCACCACAGAAGCGGCGGGCGCCGAACACGGTCAGGTGCGGGCGCACGCTGCGAGTTGGATGCCGACCACCACAGCGACAAGCACGGCTTACGGGTCGTTCGTATGCGACATCTTGGACTACCGAAACGGATCGAAGAACACGACCCTCATGCACCACACAGGCACGATTGCCGACTATACCTATGTGACGTTCGGTACTGGCCTGTGGGACAATGTGGCTGCGGTTACTCAGTTCAAGATATATCCGAACAACGGCTCAGATTTCGCCCGTGGTTCTGAGTTCACCCTATTCGGACTGGCGTCCTCATAATGGCTGCCTTCACCGTTATCGACCACACCGAACTCGGCGCAGCAGCAGCGTCGTGGGAAGTGACCTCCATCCCGTCGTCCTACGACCATCTGCTGATTGTTGCGTCAATCCGCTCATCGAAGTCGGATTGGGACGACAAGGTTGACTTCCAGATGGGCAACGGCAGTCTGGACACTGGCACCAACTATTCGGACACGGTCATGTATGCGTCGAACGCCGCGCCTACATCGGGTCGGACATCGGGGGCTACTACAATCGACCACCTCTGGGTCAACGGTGACGACGCCCTCGCTGACTCGTTCAGCCCGCTCAAGATTTGGATTCCGAACTATGCGAACACGACGGGCTACAAGCAGGTGATCTGCACCGCCAACTTCATGGTTGTCAGCGTCACCACTCGGTGGTCAGTACATACCGTAGCGGGGTTGTGGTCGTCAACGTCCGCTGTTGATTGTGTCGGTATAACGGAAACAGGCGACGACATGATGCAATATTCGACCTTTACTTTATACGGCGTGACTGGAGCATAGATATGGCTAGACAGAAAGTTGTCAACGGGGTCTACTACGACCTGACAGCAGAAGAAGAAGCAGAACTGACGGCTCGGGCTGAGGCCGCTGACCTAGACCTCAGCATGGTCCGCTCCCAGCGTGACGGAATGCTGGCAGCAGCAGACTGGACCCAACTGGGTGACGCTGCTTTAGGTGACCACACCGCTGAGGAATGGGCTACCTACAGGCAGGCTCTCAGGGATCTACCATCGGTGTACAGTCGTGTGTCTGAGGTTGTGTGGCCGTTCAACCCGCCCGATCAGGTGATTGAGGATGCCCGCTTGGCGGCGCTTGAGGAATAATGGCTATCGACTATCGCCAATCAGGGATTGACTATCGAAGTACCGTTCATTCCTATCGGGGTGTCACAACTCATGCCATTACGGCGGCGGTTACTGGTACAGCAACAGTCACGGCGGCGATAGTTGAAGAAGCGTCCATTGCGGCTGCGATCACTGGTTCAGCGACTGTAACAGCAGCAGCCCAAATGGAAAACTTTATTTCGGCTGCGGTCGCGGCTGCCACTACGGTAGTTACGGCTGTTCTTGAAGAGGCGTCCATTGCTGCGGCGATTACTGGTTCGGCTGCGGTTACGGCTGCGATTGTTAGGGAACGCCCGATTACGGGTGATGTTACGAGTTCGGCTCTTGTCGCGGCTGCGATTGTTAAAGAACGCCCGATTGCGGGTGGTGTTACAAGTTCGGCTGCGGTGGTGGCCGATATTACTTGGTATAAGATTCTTCCGAATGTAACTATTACAACAACGTTACAAGATGATGTTACACTTGCGGTTGAACTATTAGATGATGTTTCTATTACTGTGGGGGTTTAATGGCTACATACGATAAAGACGATCAGGTGCGGGTTACTGCAACATTTACTTCTAATGATGTGGCAACAAACACAACTTTAGATCCTGCGAATAAGGCATTACATCATAAGCCGTCAGGTGACAACGTAGAGGTAAATGCGAGTAGCGACGAGACTGGCATCTACTACGCCGATGTTGATTTGGATCAGATCGGTACACATACTGTCAAGTTCACGGGTACTACACCTGTCAAGGCGATGGAAGTCGTAGAATTAAAAGTCGGCAAATCCGTATTTGACCATTCGTGAAGAAACTGGCCTACGTTCTGCCAGATCCGAACCCCTCAAAGGACAGGGGTGAGGCGAACCGCGCCATTTTTCTGGCGGGGTTAGAGGAACACGGCAAAATAAGTAAAGCATGTGCCATAGCAGGGGTGACACGCTCCGCTTACGACAAGTGGAGGCAGCGTATACCGGGTTTCGCGGAGAAAGCGGACGCTATCCGCCACAAAGCCCTCCTTGAAGGCGGTGCCGAGACATGGGATGGGACGTTTGCGTCGTTTAGAGGCGACTATTTCGGCCATATGTCCCCTTTCTTCCATATTGAGGCAATAAACGCCTACGAAAACACCCCGCCGGGGAACATTACCCTCATTTTGTGGCCTCCGGAGCATGGAAAGACCACGTTGGCGGAGGATTACTTCTGCAAGAAGTTGGCTTTGAACCCAGAGTTCCGTATCACCGTTGGTTCAGAGGGAACTGATATGGCTCGTAAGATTCTTGGTCGTATCCGTAGCCGTATGGAGCCTCACGGCCCGTATCCCCGGTATGTAGCCAAGTTTGGGCCGTTTGTTCCCCAGAATCAGTCTGGTCGTAAGACGGTGCAGGCGTGGGGTGCCGATTACTTCAATGTGTTCAAGAAACAGACGCATGATGAGCGCGACTATTCGATGGTTGGGTTGGGTTGGCGGTCAAAGATCGCTGGTACCCGTACTGATCATCTTCATATAGACGATATTCAATCAAGGGTGTCGTTGAATTTGACCGACCAGATGTTCGAGGTGTTCCGGCAGGACTGGTTGACACGCCCCGGTGAGAAAGGACGAACCAGTATTAACGGTACCCGTGTCGGGTCAGATGACTTCTATGAGCGGGTGATGACGGAGATCGATCCCGATATTTTGCAGGTAATCAAATTTCCGGCGATTATCACTAATGATGAGGGTGAACCGGAGCCGTTGTGGCCTGAAATGTTTTCGTTGGAATCGTTGGATCGTATTAAACGCAAGGTGGGGGAGGAGGCATGGTCACGTAACTATATGCAGGAACCTACTTCGTCTTTATCTGCTACATTTACAGATGATTCTATCCAAAAGTGCCTTAATCCTTTACGGTCGGTGACCCATGACCCACCCGAAAATTGTAGTGTTTATATCGGCGTTGATCCTGCTCTTGGTTCAAACAACTGTGTGGTGGCTGCTACGCCGCACGAAGGCAAACTTAAGATTCTTTTCATTCGGGAAGATACTGGGTTAACTCGTAACGAACAGATCCTCGGCGTTGTTGAGGACGCTATTCAGCGTTGTCTCAAGAACGGGTCAACTGTTTCAGATGTGATCATTGAAGCAATGGTGTTCCAGAAGGGGCTGTCGCGGGACGAGCGTCTAGTGGAGATGACTAACCGGTATGGGTTTCGTGTGCGGGAGCATTTGACTGGGGTCAACAAGTACGACGAAACGATTGGTGTCCCGTCGATGGCGTTGTCGTTTATGCGAGAAGAGATTGAGATCCCTTACGCTGACGATGGGCCTACCCGCCATCAGGCCGACCAGTTGATTCGTCAGTTGAAGGCGTGGCGTCCGTTGAAGCGGGGAACACGGCTGCGTCAAGATCAGGTGATGGCTTTGTGGTTTATTTGGATACTTTGGCGGCAACGCAAACAAGCATTTGATGTAGACTCTTCACAATTCAATTATAATGGACTACCGTGGAGGACATCTATGGCTTCCAGTAGGGCGTTTTGATGTATACTTTTGAAGAAATCGTGGGGATCGTTAAGATCCGACAGCAAAACGCATCGCCGCTATTGGCGCGTATGCTGGAAGTCAAGGAACGTTACAACGGTGACTATGTTATTCCGTTGCCGTCGATGGAGAACGAGCCTGTTCTTCCTCCGTTGACACCTGCGTTGATCTCGGAGAACATTGATGCGGTAGCCCAGCGTGCAGCATCGGTTATGCCGTTCATTGGTTGCCCTGCTGTTGATGGTTCCAAGGAGCGTGGCGTCCGGTCGCGCGAGTATGCTGATATTCGTCGCCGCGCGTTGGCTTCTACTTGGTACCAGTCGAAGTATAAGATAAAGATTCGACGGGCTTACAGGCATCTTGCGGGTTATGCGACAGCATGTCTGGTTGTGCATCCTGATTTCGATAAGGGTATGCCTCGTATAGATGTCCGCGATCCTCTTGGTGTCTATCCTGAACCCAAGGCTTACGAGGATGTGGATCCTCCTGCGAACATTGGTTTCATTTACGGCAAGTCCGGGGATTGGATTCGTAGCCATTACCCGCAAGCCATGTCGGAGAATGGTGGCGTTATCCCACCAGACGGCAAGAGTGATCAGGAACTATGGGACATTGTTGAATGGCTTGATGACGAGCAGATCGTTATCGGAATCATGGGGCCACGGTACGAACATTTCAATCAGGTGTACGGTCATCATGGAGCCACGCAGGAATTGTCGCGTGTAGCCAATAGGGCAGGGATGCCATGTGTGATTACGCCGGGGCGAGTTACCTTGGATCGTATCGCATCGTCGGTTTCGCAGGTTGTCGGCATTGTGGATCTGATGTCTAAGATGATGGCGTTAGAAATTATGGCCCAAGAGAAGGCTATCTTCCCTGATAGGTATATAATCGGGCGGTCGGGTCAGGTACCGATGATTGTCGGCGGGGAGTGGAAAGACGGACGCGAAGGCCAAGTCAATGTTCTACTTGACGCTGAACAAATCGGAGAACTCCGGTCGTCACCTGACCCGACAACCAATATAGCCATCGACAGGTTGGAGCGTAATGCGCGCATCTCTACCGGAACCGTACCTCAAATTGGTGGTGAAACATACGGGGCTTTGCGTACCGGACGAGGTATCGACGCCCTCATGGGAGCCGCCTTGGATCCGCGTATCCAAGAAATTCAAGAAATTATGGAGGCTCATCTTCCTCATCTAAACGAGTGTATCTTCGCTACCTACAAGGGGTATTTCGGTAGCAAGAAGTTCTCTATGTTCACTGGCTATGCGGGTGACTTTGGTCAAGTTGAGTTCACACCGAATGAACACTTTGAGATTTTCGATAACGTGGTGTCGCATTCGATTCCCGGTGCTGACATTCAGGGAACGACTATCCAGTTGGGCCAGTTGTTGGGCATGAAGGGTATTAGTCTTAGAACATTCAGGACCAAGCATCCGTATATTGAGGATGCTGAGGCAGAAGGTAGGCGTGTCGATGAGGAACAGTTGGAGGAGGCAGTCATGGCTGCGATTCAGCAGCAGGCTTTGTCGGGTCAGTTGCCTGTGGTGTATGTCTCTAAGATTGAGAAGCATCGCAAGAAGGGGTTGGATATTTTTCAAGCCATTGAGAAGGCTGACGAGGAGATAAGGGAGGAGCAGGCTGCTGCGGCTCCGCCTCCGGGCGAGGGTCAGGTTATTCCCCCGGAGATGGCTGCTGGTTTGGCTGCTGGCCCTGAGGGGATGGCTCCGCAGGAGGCTCCGCCTTCTAATGAGTTCTCTCCTGAGGCTGCGCGGCAACTCGTGGATGCTTTGAGGACAAAGTAATGCCCCGCAAGAAGAGGACGCAACCACCGCAGGCTCCGGGTTTGGAGGCTGGTGCGGCATACGGTGAGGCAGGGGCTAATCTTGCTGCTCAGGATCCGACGCAGGGTGGTATTCCACTACCCGCTGGTTCGGGTCCAACTCCAGTTCAGGCCGGACCACCTGCCGGGTTGGAACCGCTGCCAGTCGATGTCGCGCAACAGTTTCCGAACACGGTTACTCCGTTGACTGCTCCCGGCAAGGGCATGGTTCGGCCAGCAAAACCGTTGCGTATTACCAACGAGATGCGAGCAGCGACTCTTCTTAAAGAGTGGGCTGTAAATAGCGGCGATCCAATTGTAAAGGATGCCGCTATGCAAATGGAAGCCTATATGCGTAATGGCTAAATGGCGACCGACGATTGCTCGGCAGCAACTATTTCCCGATAGCCCAAACGCGTTAAACAGTGAGTATTATGGGCATCGCATGGGCATGATCATGGATTCTGGCGCGGGCCGTTTCTTTGAGCAGGATCCAACATCGTTGGTTAATCTTGCAGCGTCGTCGTTGTCGAATGACGATATGCTGGAAACGCTATTCATGGCGAACGACCAAGTTTCTTTGAATATGTTGCGGCAGCAGATGGAGGCTTTGCCGCCGGTTACGAGGAACGCTGAATTCAATCGTCTTCCTCCGAAGACGCAGAATCTTTTGTTGGCTTCTGGTTTGAAGTCGCCAAAGGAAGAGGAAGATCAGGGTCTTTTCGAGAGAATCTTTACTTGGGACAATCCGCTTCTTCCTGAGGAGTTCCTTAGAGATAAGGGAGTGATAGCGGATTCGTTTGCAGGTACGGCTTTTAAGGGGTTGTTGGCTCCTGTGTCGGCTGTCGGTTTTGCGTTGGGTAAGGCTGCAAGCACTTTGTGGGAATACGGTGCAGAGAAACCTAACCGATTTGCGAAGCGGCTTGGTAGATCGTTGGCCCATATGGATGAGAGTAATGATCCGTTTGTATTTGCGAAGCCTCCTAAGTGGCGACATGCTTGGAACGAAACGAAGATCGAAGAGAATTCCTTTACTGACGAATCGGTAGAGAAGGCTGTCGAATTGATTGGTACTAAACGCACGATGATGCTGCGGGCGTATCTTGCAGGCGGCGCCGCTGAGGTTGAGCAGCGACTTATTGATCGTGGCGAGGCGGAGGGTTGGTCCCCGGAGCGTGTAAGTGCAGAGTTTCTTCAGTGGCAGCGCGAATCTGATGGGGCTGCACACATGGAAGCGCAGCAGATTTTGGAATCGCACAGGCTTGACGGATTCAATTATTCGATACGGGCGTTCAATAAACATAATCTTGGCGCATTGCCTGATGTCGATCCGGATTCGTGGCAAGGTAAGACGGTTGGGTTCTCTGGTGCGATGGCGGTAGAGATCCTTTTGGATCCGTTGATGTATAGCGGAGGGGTATTCAAAAAGGTATTTCGTCAGGCTAAGGCTGGTATCCGTGGCGGTAACACATATGAGGCAATCCATTTCGCACAGCGAATGACCGAAGTTGAGCACGCTGTTGCTCATTTGCGAACAGCAAAGGGGTCCCTCACTCCTGCATATGCGAGGGCATTTAAAGAAGGGTTGGGTGAGTACGGAGCCGAAGTTGCAGAATGGGCGGCTAGTAATCGCGGTCTTAAAATGATTAATGCAACGAATCTAAATCTTCGAATACAGTCGCACGCACAGAATCGTATGATTGGTCGGATCAACGAAGCGTTCGAGGCGCTGAATGCGATTGACGATGAGATGATAGCGATTCGACATCAGCGCGCAGTCGATGGGTTGGAGCCGTTAAACCGATGGGATTTGGAACAGGCTGCTATTAAGAATACTGGTAAGAATGATTTGTTGTACCAGTTGTCTCGTGACTTTCGTGGTATCGACCCGGTTATTGACGATATGCGGAACTGGCATGCGTATCAGCGTGACAAAATATTTCTTCATACGGATGATGCCGACGTATTCAAGGTTAGTGATTCCATGTCAACTGCTACGAAGGAAGGCGACGTAATCGTTGGTGCCAACGGTGAACGTATCGTTGTTGATGCAGCCATGTTGGAGCGTATGGATCGGCGGATGTTTATGCGTGCGCCGGACCTATCTACTCGTGAGGGGTATTGGGCGTTTCTTCAGGATGCGCCGGGTCGTAAAGCGTTAACAACGTCGTTTGGTGGGACTGATCCGGGTGCGATGTGGTTGCCGCGCATCGGGGCTGCTGGTGCCCGGTGGATTGAAGGCAAGCAGTATATGCGAAAGATTCTTGATTTTGGATTGAAGACTCCCGAGGTTGATGAGGACATGGCCCGGTTGGCCGCAAATTATATTGCTGGACAAACCGATTATATTTCGGCTCGCGTTATTGAAGATGTCGCTAATAGAGTAATTGAGTTGTCGCGTCCGTTGGATGAAGACGCGTTGGCGCGGATTCTTAGCCAAAGCGATCCACATGAGCAAATGTTGATGGGTGAGCGGTTGGGTTTGAATACAGACGATTTGACAAAGATCCAGAGGGCTGCTGATACCGCTGCGAAAGATGCTCCAAATATTATTCTTGAAGACGGCCACCTTGATCCGTTGTTGAGATGGTATCAGGATAAGGGCTTTAAGGTGACGGATGGAAAATTGCTACCGGGTCGTAAGCCGATGGATATTCCGTTTGCGGGTGCTGCGCGTGCGGCGCGTAACCATTTCTATGACCAGTTGCACGCTGTTGGGAGCATGAACGGCGAGGTGTCATGGATGACTCGTAAGGGGATGCAAACAAAGTCTGCGTTTACATTCTTGGCGTATCACCCGGCGCGGTGGGCTGAGAAGTTAACAACGTACGTACCCAAGCAGGCCCATATTGATGTGTTGGGTGCAGATGCAATCACGGATTTCAAAGCACTTATTGATATGGGGTTGATGGCGCAGGTGCCGCGTATCCAGTTGGATAATTATCTGCGTATGTTTATTACTGGCAACGAGGCACAGCGTTGGTGGGTACAAACCCAGTTTACTCTTGATTTCCTTGGGCGTAGTGGAGCGTTGACGCAAGGTGGGCGCGACGTTCAAGAATTTATTAAGCGTTTCATCCGGCACGGTAATGCTCATTACTCGGCGCTTCAAAATGATTTCGTTGGTGTGTATGAGGGACTGGGGTTGAAGCGCGCCATTTTGGGTTCGGCTGCACATGAAGCGCAGTTGTCACGTATGAATGTGATACCTAACTACCGTGAATTGGCGGCAGTTTCTAAATACATGGCGTTTTACCGGAAGATTGGGTGGGGGACTCCATTACCGTGGATAGATAAGATGATTGCCCGCACTTGGCGACCAGCCGTATTGTTGCGATTGGGTTACGTTGCTCGTAATGGCGGCGAGGAGTTGTTCTCGTGGTGGCTGCGTGAAGGACCGAAGCATTGGGTATACCAGAAAGCGGCACGTAAGGCACAGGGCAGTGTCGTTGTGTGGGATGAGTATGGCCGCAAGGTCATTAAGGAAGTTGAGGGGCTGGGTGACGAAGCATACGAGGCGATGCTTTGGAAGCCGGTGTCTCGTCTGTGGCGTTCATTTAATGAGATCGCAGGTATTGGCGATTTCGCGATTACAACGAAAGCGATTAAGAAGGCCGCTGAAACGGAAGGCGCGAGATGGGCGTTCCTGACGGCTGATGAACATTTACATGCTTTTGAAAGGGCGCGTGTTACAGAGTTGGCACGCGTTGAACAGAATCCTTTGTCAATGGTTGGCCGTGGCGCATTCGAGATGGGTAATGCAATAGCCCGCTCGTATGCGAAGTCGATGTCAGAGTTGGGTGCGCGGCTTGGTATGCCTACTCGTCGTCAAATGGCAAAGCATTTCTTGGAGAGACACGATCCAGATCACGAGTTGAGAATCTTTTTGACTGGTTACGCAATGACAAACCCGACGATTCTTGATGAGCAAATGAAGAATATCCTCGGGACGTTCGATACGTATGTAAACTTTGAGAAGAACGCGCTGAGTTCTGTAATGCGCCGCGAAGGGCTTGGATCAACGGTTCCGGAACTTCTTAAATTGCCGATTGATTATACGCGTACGGCAATGAAGTGGGTTACTAACGTGGGAGCCGATGGCAACCAAGTCTCCAAGTCTATTGCAATAGCGCAGTATTTGTCTAAGTTGCCCGATGATATTGGTAGCCGGGCGATGCTCGCAGAGTTGGTTCATTACGTATCAGAGGTGCAGGATGCGTCACTGAAGCCAATCGCAGCGCGTCTGATCGCGACGCTGCCACCTGCACAGCAGGCACGGTTTGGCGGCAGGGCGGGTAGGCCAGCGACGACTCAGGCGTTTGATCCGGGTCGTTTCAAATTTGAGACTAGCGTTATTTCATCTGAGTTGGAAGAGGTCGCGGAGCCAATTGTTGTCATGGTTACCGGTTCTCGGTTTACTCCAAAGAATCGCGCTCCGCTACCCAAGGCTGAGATTGATCGAATCAAGCAGGCGATCAATGATTCGTTGAATGCGCTTCCGGATGGGTCAACTGTGCGTGTCGGTGGTGCCGCTGGGGTAGATAGGTATGCGGAAGAGACTGTGCTTAAGATGCAGAAAGCAGGTCGTGACATTAAGTTGGAGCGGTACTATGTGCCGAAGACTGGTCCAGAATCGTGGTCGCGTGGGGGTAAGGCTGGGCCGATTCGTAATCGTCGCATGTTGGAGGGTCGCCCACATGATGCTCCTCCAGATGTTCCTGCGCGTGGGAATGCTGATGCTGTGTTTGCGTTTCATCCCGGCGAGGGGATGGGACCTCAGGTTGGAGATGTTACTGTAACGGGGTTGACTGGTCGTGGCGCTGCGGCGTTGGCTGGGACTCTGGGCAAAGATAACTATTTGTCTGAGAAGTTGGTTGTTCCGTTTGCTGAGTGGGCAAGGTTGAATCCAGATAATGTCCCTAATGTTGGGGCGATTATCGAATTGAAAAGCGTTAGGGGTGACCGGATTTTGGTGCGCGTGAAAGCGCGACAGATCATTACCGATGAAAACAATTTCCATAATGTGAATCCTTTGGATATGCACATGACGAAGAATCCTGACCGGGTGCTGCGAGAAATGAGGTCACGACCGGCTACAACACCGGGCGTTAGGCTACCGAAGAAAATCAAGGTTACGCGTGGTGATGAGGTGGTCACTACTGATTTGCTTACACACGCTGAAGCAAACCGGCTGATCTCCTTTGATGTAGAACACATTAGGCCGGATGCACTTACTGCGGCTGATCGTGCTACGCGAGCATCGGGACAACGTGTCGGCTCTGGTACTGAAGATGCGATGCGGGCAGCGTTCTCTGCTGGCGTGCGTGTCGATGATGGTGCCCGAATTGGTCGCCCCGAAACGATTAGCGCGGGGGCGCAACGGGCAAGCCACTTCAGGCGATTGCGTGAAAGTGCCTTAAAGGAAGGTCATTATGTTGATGAGTCTGTCGAAGAGGGGCAGACCATTATACGAGTTTATGAGGCTGGCACGCAAACAGAGGAGCGTGTCTTGCCTGCGGTTGAGGCGATCCCTGCGATGTCTTCTTCTCAGGCAGTAATCACGCTGTTGCGGGAAGCAGACCCAGATGTATTGTATAAGTTGCGGAAGGCTTTTGATACGCCTGCTTCTCCGAACATACAACTTGGAATTGTGTGGGAGGATGTGATTGACGATGTTCTAAAGTTGTTGCCTGAAGAGCAGCGTGAAATTTGGCACGATCTGTTGCGGCCACGTTATGGCGGACCGGTCGATTCGGTTGAGGATCTTACGTCTGCTGCTGCTGCTGCTCCTACTTCTGCTGCTGCCGAACCGTTCGACCTATTTCAACCAACATCAGATGTGCATGGTCAATCTTTTTCGTCTGTCGATGATTTGCCGAGTGGGTATAAGGACAATCTAACGGTTAAGCCTGATCCGGAAACAGGTGAGGCACTGTATACCAATGCGTTTGCACGATTTGATGATACTGGGCGTCCAGTAATTTATATGAATCTTGCACAGATAAAAAGTCATTATCCAAAATATGGAACAACTCGCTCGTTTGAGCGGTACAAGTTGTGGAAAACGGGATTGGGTATTGACTCTGCATTTGTTCGTGAGAATTTGGAACCGGGTGGATTGATTCGCATCACGGCTCGGGATCTAACGAATCCGGATGAGTTCTTAAAGATAGTCAATGGGCATTTGGTTGATGAGGTGCTTACTCTTGATTCTCCGTTGGAGGGGTATCTTGGTCATGCTGCTTTGACTTGGGAGCATGAGATAGAGCATGTGCGGTTGGGGCATCTGCACGCGCGTAAGCATTTTAGGGATGGTTTTGATTCGTCTAAGGAGGCGTGGCGTGCTCGTGAGTTGGCTACTGACTCTGGAGTATTTAGGCGGTTAGGTATTGACGAAAGCCAGTTGAATCCTGATCCGTCACAGGTTCGGTTGCATTCGGTTCCGGATGTTCCTACTGCTGCTGCTCCTACTTCTGCTGGAGCCATAAATGTTCGAGGCCCAGACGATGTGCTATCGAACTTCCATAATGCGCCATTGGAGTTCCGAGGTCACACATTCCAAACAGCAGAAGGGGCATATCAAGCCTTCAAGTCAGGTGGTCATGTTGTTGAGCGTATAGCCCATATGGATGTTGCCACACTTCGTGCAAATCCTGAGAAGTTTTATCTGTTCGGTGACAACCTTCAAGAAACCGGAAAGGGTGGGCAGGCAATTATTAGGGATGAGCCAAATGCTATTGGTATCCCGACGAAGAAAAAGCCTACGATGAATGACGATGCCTTCTTCACAGATACGGAACTTGCTTCTAATCAGAGGGCTATCGATAAGGCGTTAGATAAGATCCCCAGTGGTGCAACAGTTGTAATCCCAGAGAAAAGTTTGGGAACGGGATTGGCGCGATTGGAGGAGAAGGCTGAGAAAACTTTCGAATATCTTCAGATGAGGCTTGATTCGCTTGACTATAAGCCCGGATTCGAGGATGCCACGGGCGCTGCGGCTAAACAGCGTGGCAGGAAAATACAAACCGATAGGTCTATTACCGAGGATCTAATGAGAGAGATTCTTGCTGCTAGACATGCCCAGCAACCTGCATTTAAAGAAGCGTTGAAGGCTACCGGCGATGCCCGTATCACCCATAATGTTCCGGGTCGTCCCGATTTTTGGAATACGCAAGGTAAGGATACGTTTGCACGTTTGTTGACAGAGTTGAGAGACAGTTCCGCTGCTGTTCCCACAAAGGTGGTTCGCGACGGCATGGATGTAAACCTTGCAGGTTTCCTACTCAGCGACGCTAACCCAACCCGGCTTACCGACGACTTCGATGAGATGGCACGACGGCTAC
>Ga0208299_1002114_pt1 | contig 13867 bp, 10 predicted proteins | sample 15_taG_FD_184089 | JGI IMG/M metagenome (GOLD analysis project Ga0208299, IMG submission 184089) | Marine viral communities from the Subarctic Pacific Ocean - 15_ETSP_OMZ_AT15312 metaG (SPAdes) (version 2) | ecosystem: Environmental > Aquatic > Marine > Oceanic | place: Pacific Ocean | collected...
CGGAGCACTGTTTACCGGCAGCTTCGACGTTTGCAAAAATTGCCACGACTATTGAAATCGTTTTTTGGCCATCCGGATTTGGCTTATATCTCCGGGTAATGTTCGCTTACTTTATTTCGAATTAGTAGATACTGGGCATTGCCGGCCTGGCCACCCGTAAGATCGAGAGCCGAGACCCCACCGTTTCCATCGCTCATTATATGGCCGTGCTGGCGTACGGGCTGGTAGATGATATGAAGAAGGTCGCGCTAGACGATGAGCTGGACCATAAACTCCGGGATATCAAGCTGATGGGTTCAAACATATCAGCACAATAAAGTAACACTTACCCATCATAAAAAACTAGAAATAAATAGACATAATAAACTAAATAACGTACAACTTAATAAACTAACTGCTAAACAGCACAAAAAACTAGATTTAGCCCCCATTTAGCACTTACAAAGAGAAAGGGTTTTCCCTATGGCCACCCCATCAGAAAAGCTGGCAGAGTCTCTTGAGGTCTTGAAAGAATTGCAAGACCAGGGAGTTGTCGCCATCAGATCACGTGATCTCAGCCGCACCCACCGCGAACGGTTGACAAAAAACGGCTTTTTACAGGAGGTCATCAAAGGATGGTACATCCCTACCCGACCGGATGATGCCGCTGGAGAAAGTACGTCCTGGTATGCCTCGTTCTGGGATTTTTGCGCCTCATACTTAGAAACCCGGTTCGGCACAGACTGGTGCTTGTCTGCAGAACAATCCCTGGCTCTCCACACCGGAAATATGACGGTTCCCAAACAGCTTCTCGTCAGGACAAGAAAGACAACAAACAACGTCACCAACCTGCCCTTTGATACATCGATTCTCGATATCCGTGCAGAAATACCCGACAAAGCAGATATTGTTATCAATCAAGGTCTACGACTATTCTCGCTGCCTGCAGCCCTCGTGGCCTGCGCACCTGCTAGTTATCGGCAAAACCCAACCGACCTTCGTGCGGCCCTTGCCATGGTGAGCGACGCTTCTGACCTGCTTGAGCATCTTTTGGAAGGAGGCCACAGCACCATTGCAGGTCGCCTGGTTGGGGCCTTTCGCAACATAGGCCGGGCAGACCTTGCTGATGCGATCGCCACAACGATGGAGGCAGCCGGCTACAAGATCCGGGAGACTGATCCATTCGAAACGGCCAGTCCGATGATCTTCACCAAACGAGAAAACTCCCCCTATGTCAGCCGCATTCAGCTCCTATGGCAACGTATGAGAGAGGATGTCTTGCTGGAATTTCCAGCCGCCCCGGGAATGGCAACAGACAAAACAGCTTATCTCAGACAGATTGATGACCTCTATACTTCAGACGCTTATCACTCCCTTTCCATTGAGGGCTATCGCGTTAGCCCAGATTTGATTGAACGGGTTAAGTCGGGAGCATGGAATCCGGAAGCTGATGATGGTGACAACGACCACCGCAATACGATGGCTGCTCGTGGATACTGGCAAGCATTTCAGGCAGTCAAACAAAGCATCGAGAAAATTTTAGACGGCAACAACCCAGGCTCAATGATACGGAGTGATCACCCGGCATGGTACAGGGAGCTTTTTGCGCCTAGTGTAACAGCGGGGACTCTTCGCGCAGGAGACCTTGCTGGATACAGGAATGGGCCTGTCTATATCAGGCGATCCATGCACGTTCCGCCTAACAGGGAAGCTGTTCGTGGCCTCATGCCTGCTTTTTTTGACCTATTGGAAGAAGAAACTGAAGCGTCAGTGCGAGCAGTGCTTGGTCATTTTATTTTTGTCTATATCCATCCCTATATTGATGGAAACGGCAGGATAGGACGATTTTTAATGAATGCCATGATGGCTTCCGGTGGCTACCCGTGGACGATAATTCCCGTTGAAAAACGCACCAGTTATATGGCTGCTCTTGAGTCGGCCAGCGTCCATCAAGACATCACGCCTTTTGCAAAGTTTTTGGCCAATCTAACGGTGCCGAATTAGGTGCGATTTTCTCCATGGAACGTGAGTGGAACGCAAATTATGGAAAAAACCATATCCTATTGAAATTAAAAGATTTAATTTTTCGACCATGAAAATTCAAGTCCTCTCCTGGGCACCATTTTGAAAACATCGGAAGACCAGAGAGACCATTTAAGAAACTGATTCTTAAATGGGTTTTTTCAGCACCCCCCCAATTTCTAAATACCAGCAACAACAGACTGGCTGCAGTCCACCCCTTCAGCTCCCTCGACTTTCGTGCGCTTGCTTATAAATATTGCAAAGCTATAATCGATCTGAACGCACAGACTGCTTTGAACAGGAAGCTGTGAAGAAAATGCATTTTTCCCCAAGAACACACCACGTAGCCTTTCCCTCCTAACCGAGCGTGATTGATTAGTCACGCTCGGCCCCCTGTTCCATCCAAAAATCTAACCGTTATGCCCTGATCAAAAACCCAGGGCACCTAAGCTATTGGTGTGCAAAATGAATATTAAGTACTTTTCAGACATCCGTAATTTTATCGGAAAACTGATGGATCCGGTGGAGCGGAATAAAACATTCTACCCCTTGACGCTAAGCCCGGTTGAAATTGCCAACGTGATTGATAAATTGGAGGGCATCTATGACTCACCCCCCGACACACCCCGCGATGGCAACATCGTCGCAATAGAATCAAGCATTAACCTCATCGATATGCTCGACGGCAGTCAAACGACTATCACCGTTGTGCTGCCTGGTGATAGCGATCCATCACAAGGAAAAATCTCCGTTCTTTCCCCTTTGGGCTCTGCCCTGCTGGGTAAAAAACACGGCGAAGCCATAACCTTCTTCGTCGGAAACCGTATGAATCGTTTTCGAATTCTGGCTGTAGGGTAAAAATTTTCACAGATATGGAGGGAAATAATCATGCAGTCTTTTACAGGCCGCTGATAGTTGAGAATAAACAGCCAGACTGAGTTTTTATTTTCCTCTATCACCCTATGCGGCAGTCACTTTTTGCTTATATTCGATCAACAGAACAATGGAGACTGACATGAGTAAGAACAAAGTGAGTAAGAGCAAAATTCAAGCGGGCAGCAAAAAAACGCCCCAAAAAACGCCCCAAAAAACGCTGAAAGAAAAACGCAAAGAAAAGAAAGAAAAAAGAACCATCTCAAGCCGTTAACGTTAGCGAGCGGGGGTGTCAGGCACCCCTGCTCTATCTTTTCCCTGTCTCAACCAAAAATAGTGCCCGCAATACTCCCTTGTCCTTTTCCCAAGTTAGCGCCATTCGTCAAAATTGCTTGTAACAAAACCGTTCCTTGCCCATCTTATTGATATCGCTGAATCACAAGTTTGTGTCAGTCCAGCGACTGGCCGCAAACTAACATGAACTTAAACACTGAAAGGAATGCCCTGTGCATAGAACCACCAAGAAGCTGATGATTGTCGCCGCTGTGGTTATCGCGATGGCAGCGTATTTCTTCCTCGATCTCGGGCGATATCTGAGTCTGGCTTACTTGCAACAACAGCTGGACATCATTCACAGCTTCTATGCGGAAAACCGGCTGTTGAGCTGGCTGATTTTTCTGGTGGTGTATGTGGTCGTGACCGCGCTGTCGATCCCCGGCGCTGCTGTCATGACGTTAGCGGGCGGCGCTATTTTCGGGTTTGTCACCGGGTTGGTCCTTGTCTCCTTCGCTTCGGCCATCGGTGCCACCCTGGCCTTTCTGGTGGCCCGTTACCTGTTGCGGGAATGGGTCCAACAGCGTTTTGGCGACCGCCTGAAAACCATCAATCAGGGCATCGAAAAAGACGGTGCCTTTTATTTGTTTACCCTGCGGCTGGTACCGGTCTTTCCATTCTTCCTAATCAACCTGGTGATGGCGCTGACGCCTCTGAAAACCTGGACATTCTACTGGGTCAGTCAGGTGGGAATGCTGGCGGGCACCGCCGTCTATATCAACGCCGGCACCCAGGTGGCACAACTGCAAAGCGCCGGGGATATTCTCTCCCCCAGGCTGATCGGTGCCTTTGTTCTGCTGGGACTGTTTCCCTGGATTGCCCGCGCCCTACTCTCGCCCCTGCAGCGCGCGAAGGTCTATCGCGGCTGGAAAAAGCCCAAACATTTTGACCGCAATCTCATCGTTATCGGCGCCGGCTCAGGCGGTCTGGTGAGCGCTTATATCGGCGCTACCGTCAAGGCTGGCGTCACTCTCGTGGAGAAGGAAAGCATGGGTGGCGACTGCCTTAACACCGGCTGCGTGCCGTCCAAAGCCCTGATAAAGAGTGCCAAAGTAGCCTCAATAGCCAGCCACAGCGCGGATTACGGTCTGAAACCGCTGCAGCCGGAAGCCGATTTCAGCGCGGTAATGGATCGTATCCAGAGGGTGATCAGGGCCATCGAACCCCACGATTCGGTGGAGCGTTACAGTCAGTTGGGAGTGAACTGCCGTCAGGGCAGCGCGCGGCTGCTGTCGCCCTGGGAAGTGGAAATTGCCGGCAATGAAGGAAAACAAACCCTGACCGCGCGCAATATTATTATCGCCTCCGGTGCCGCCCCACTGGTGCCGCCCTTTCCCGGGCTGGAACAGATTGACTACCTGACCACCGAGACCCTGTGGAAAATCCGCGACAACCCGGGCCGCCTGTTGATTCTCGGTGGCGGCCCCATCGGCTGTGAGCTGGCCCAAGCCTTTGCCCGCCTCGGCACTTCTGTCACCCAGGTGGAAATGCTGCCACGCATTTTACCCCGGGAAGATGACGATGCCGCCAAGCTGGTGGCCGATGCCCTGCGCCGGGATGGCGTCGAACTGTTACTGGGCCACAGAGCGGATCGCTTCGCGGTAGAAGGTGGCGACAAAGTACTCTACACCCAACACCAGGGTAAAAGTGTGCGCATGGTGTTTGACCAGATTCTGATCGCCATCGGCCGCAAAGCCAATACCGACGGGCTGGGGCTGGAAGCACTGGGAATCACAACCAATAAAAACGGCACCATTGTCCTCAATGCGTTCCTGCAGACCCGCTTTCCCAACATTTATGCTGTCGGCGATGTGGCCGGTCCCTACCAGTTCACCCACACTGCTGCCCACCAGGCCTGGTATGCCGCCGTCAATGCACTGTTCGGCCGCTTTAAAAAATTCAGGGTGGATTACTCAGTGATTCCCTGGGCCACCTTTACCAGCCCGGAAGTGGCACGGGTGGGACTGAACGAGCAGGATGCCACTGAACAGGGGGTGGAATTCGAGGTGACCCACTACAGCATCGATGATCTGGATCGGGCCATTACCGACGGCTGTGCCGAGGGTTTCGTCAAGGTGCTGACCCGACCCGGCTCAGACCGGATACTGGGAGTGACGATTGTCGGCAACCATGCGGGAGATCTGATTGCAGAGTATGTGCTGGCGATGAAACACGGACTCGGTCTCAACAAGATTCTGGGCACCATCCATATCTACCCCACCCTGGCGGAAGCCAACAAATTTGCCGCCGGCGAGTGGAAAAAGGCCCATGCGCCGCAGGGATTGCTGAAACTGGTGGAGCGCTACCACCGCTGGCAGCGCTAGGCATCAGCATCAACAGCTCAGATTTTTCAGCTATGAGGTAACGTGTAATGACAACAGATAGTCTGGATCAACGCGCTGACATCGGCAGTCACCGGCTTTCTCCATTGCGAATACTGGTGCTGTGCACCGGCAATTCCGCCCGGAGTATCATGGCCGAAGCACTGTTTAATACGATTGGCTCACCGCTTTTCCTGGCATACAGTGCAGGCAGCAAGCCCACCGGGCGGGTAAACCCGCTGGCACTGGAACAGATCCAGACACTGGCTGATAGTGCCCCGGAGGCTTATCGCAGCAAAAGCTGGCATGAATTTATCGGCGCTGGAGCACCGGTTTTTGATGTGATATTGACGGTATGCGATAACGCGGCAGCGGAAGACTGTCCACTGCTTGACGGCACCATTGAACACGTGCATTGGGGGCTACCCGATCCGGCGGCGATTCACAATGATCCGACGGCCGCGAGACGTGCTTTTACCGAGTGCTTTGGCTCACTCAAGCAACGTGTTCAAAGTCTGCTGGCTTCACCAGGCGATCACAATGCCTCTGCCAAACACCTGCTCACTGCCATGAAACGCTTTGAATAAAGACACCGGTCCGGGAGCAACAGCGTCAGAAGCGCCGAGCTAAAAACCTATCAGAGGCCGTCACCTATGGTCGAACAGGACGCAGAAAAACCCATAAGAGGAAGTTTGATCCCAAATCAGCGGGCGCCCACCGCTTTATCCATAGCTTGCTGACTGGCCAGGTATTCCTCATAGGTACCCTGGAAATCAACCAACGTGCGATCCTTGATTTCAATCACCCGGGTCGCCAGGGAGGAGACAAATTCGCGGTCGTGACTGACAAAAATCAGCGTGCCGTCGTAGTGCTCCAGTGCCATATTGAGCGCTTCAATCGCCTCGATATCGAGGTGGTTGGTGGGCTCATCGAGAAGCAGCACATTGGCGTCGGTCATCATCAGCTTGCCGAACAACAGGCGGTTTTTTTCACCACCGGAACAGACTCGTGCTTTCTTGTTGAAATCATCGGCACTGAACAGCAGGCGGCCCAGTGTGGCGCGGACGATCTGGTCATCGTGGCGGGGTTTCCGCCACTGGCTCATCCAGTCGAACAGTGTCAGATCACAATCAAAATCCGCCGTGCTGTCCTGGGGACAATAACCGAGCGCGGCGTTTTCCGACCACTTGATTTTGCCATGATCAGGGGTCAGCTCGTTCATCAGGCAACGCAACAATGTGGTTTTACCGGCACCGTTTTCGCCGATAATGGCCAGTCTGGAGCCCGCCTCCAGGATCAGGTTGCCCTTGCTGAACAGCGGCCCGCCATCAAACCCGTGGCCGATATTTTCCAGGATCAGTGACTGGCGATGGAGTTTTTTCTCCTGCTTGAAGCGGATATAGGGGCTCATCCGGCTGGAGGCCTTCACTTCATCGAGTTTGATTTTTTCGATCTGCTTGGCCCTGGACGTCGCCTGCTTGGCCTTTGATGCGTTAGCCGAGAAGCGGCTGACGAATTGCTGCAAATCGGCAATCTGGGCAGATTTTTTGGCATTTTCAGAATGCAGGCGCTCTCTGGCCATAGTCGACGCCGTCATGAAATCATCGTAATTGCCGGGATAGAGCCGCAGTTCGCCGTAATCAATATCGGCCATATGCGTACAAACGGCGTTGAGAAAATGGCGGTCGTGGGAAATGATCACCATGGTGCTCTTGCGCTCGTTGAGCACACCTTCCAACCAGCGAATGGTATTGATATCGAGGTTGTTGGTAGGCTCATCCAGCAGCAGGATATCCGGGTCGGAAAACAGTGCCTGGGCCAACAGGACCCGCAACTTCAGGCCAGGGGCCACATCGCTCATCGGTCCCTCGTGAAGGGCTTCGGCGATACCCGCGCCCAGCAGAAAATCGCCGGCTCTGCTCTCGGCGGTATAACCATCCATTTCGGCAAACCGGGCTTCCAGTTCCGCCACCTTCATGCCATCGGCATCGGTCATTTCCGTCAGGCTGTAAATCCGGTCGCGCTCCTGCTTCACTTCCCAAAGTTCCGCGTGACCCATGATGACCGTGTCGATGACCCGGTATTTTTCGAAGGCAAACTGATCCTGATGCAACGTACCAACCCGCTCATTCGGTGTGATGGACACGTTGCCGGAGGTGGGCGTAAGACTGCCGTCCAGAATCTTCATGAAGGTGGATTTACCACAGCCATTGGCACCGATCAGGCCATAGCGATTACCTTCACCAAATTTAACGGAGATGTTTTCAAACAGCGGCTTGGCACCAAACTGCATAGTGATGTTAGCGGTCGAGATCAAGGGAATATCCTGGGCGCGATAAAACGAAAAAAGATGGTGTAACGAAGGCTGCGGACTATACGCAGTTGTCGGCAATGCGTCGAGGGGCAGCCAAAAATATTTATAAAAAACAATGAGGTTTAATGGTTCTCTGATCCCTCAGCCAGGCTGAGCAGGCATTGTTTACAAACTTACCGTAAATCGGGGTTAGTCACTATCCTCTGCATCACGACGACGCTGTTGTCGCTCCTCCTCTTCACTGAGAGCATAGCTGATCACATCCAGCACCTCTGCCACATCAGCATTTTGCAGATCTTCTGCAAAATAACCGGACAGTGGCACATCGGGATGCAAGTCACCGGCCTCATATAACGCCCAGATTTCCTTGCCAAACCGGGTCTCCAGCAATTCGGGAGCGAATTGCGCGTAATACTCGGTAATTTTCTGAACATCGCGCTCCAGCATAAACTCAGCGTGATTATTGGCAGAGGCATCGACTGCCTGAGGCAAATCAATGATTACAGGGCCAGACGCATCCTGCAGCACATTAAACTCGGAGAGGTCACCGTGTACCAGACCGGCACAGAGCATGCGCACCACCTCCCGCATCAGCAAACCATGGTCGGTGATAGCCTGATGGCTGGGCATGGTAATTTCACTGAGTCGCGGCGCCACATCGCCGTCAGCGTCAGTGACCAACTCCATCAGCAACACACCGTCGACACAGCCGAAAGGTTCCGGTACCCGTACCCCGGCAGCAGCCAGCCGATACAAGGCTGATACCTCGGCATTCTGCCAGGTCTCCTCCTGCTGCTCGCGACCGTAGCGAGTGCCCTTTTCCATGGCTCTGGCACGGCGTCCACTGCGCACTTTCCGGCCTTCCTGATACTGCACTGCTTTTTTGAAGCTGCGTTTATCCGCTTCCTTATAGACTTTCGCGCAGCGGAGCTCCCCGCCACTGCGCACCATGTAGACGGTTGCCTCTTTGCCACTCATCATCTGACGGACAACTTCATCTACCAGACCATCGTCAACCAGAGGCTGTAAACGTTTCGGAATTTTCATGGTGCCTTATAGCACATTTGCCAGTGGATAAGTTGGTTTCAAGGATGTAAAACCCGCGGGAAACAGGGAAAATTTTATCGGTTGGACTCAATAGATACTGAACAGCAGGAAGACAGTAAGCAGTACCACGACCCAGGTCACGACACTGCCTGTTGGCCAGGTGCGTGCCAACATCCCTTCGGGGCCATGGTGTCGGCCTATATAGGTCCAGATGATGGAGAATATCCGGCTAAAAGCGCTTCGCAAAGCCGTATCGAGGCAGCTGAGCAGACAGATTAATCGGTTCATCAGAGACAGGATAAGGCGACGATACACCCAGTCAAAGTCGAGACTGATAGTCAGGGTGCGCTTCATCAACGGCAACAAGGCAAAGAAAGCCAGCCCGGAAAACAGCAGTAATTGCAGCTGGGTCACCAGATGCGATGCGGTATATGGCACATAATCCACGGGATAGGGAAGCAGGCGGTAGAGCCACTCCGGGAAAACACCCAGAAAAATACAGGCGACGGCCAAGAGAACCATGGCTGCGCGCATATTCCAGGGCGGGTCCTTGGGCCGTAGCCCCGAGTCCTTCTGAAAAAACACGAACCAGGGAAACTTGATACCGGCGTGTAGAAAAACACCTGCGGATGCGGCCAGCAACAATAGCCAGACCATCATCATATGCTGGTCAGCGGCGGATTGGGATATCATCGACTTGGAGATAAAGCCCGAGGTAAACGGAAATGCCGATATCGCCAGGGCACCGATAATGCCACACAGTGCAGTGAGCGGCATCGAATGGTAGAGCCCGCCCAATTCACTGCACTTGCGACGCCCGGTCATATACAACACAGACCCCGCGGACATCAGCAGCAGTGCCTTGTAGATAATATGGGCAAAGGCATGGGCCGACGCACCATTGATGGCCATTTCGGTACCGATGCCGATACCACAGACCATGAATCCCACCTGGTTGACGATGGAATAGGCCAGGATTCGTCGCATATCGTTTTCCAGCAGGGCATAGATGATCCCGTAGAAAATCATGTAGAGACCAATCCAGATCAGGATTTGCTGACCCGGGAATAACAGTATCAGTGCCAACACAGCGGTTTTGGTGGTGAAGGCCGACAAAAAAACCGAGCCACTGGGGCTGGATTCCGGGTATGCATCCGCCAGCCAGGCGGATAATGGCGGTGCCGCAGCGTTAATCAGCACACCTATCAGGATCAGCCAGCCATCAATATTGGTCAGCGGGATCGGCTGAATCTCGATGGATCCGGTGTGGACCATCACCCCCTCAATACCGATTTTCAACAGTACACCACCCACCAAGTGCATGATGGCGTAGCGTATTCCCGCTTTCCGCGCTCCCTCGGTGCCACCACACCACACCACGACGGTCGAAAAAATGGCCATCAGTTCCCAGAACAGGAACATGGTAATCAGATCCCCGGCAAAGGAAACGCCGATAGCACCCGCCGCGTAGGCCTGGGCGGCGGCGAGTTCCCACCACTTCGCCTGGCGAAAAGCAAACAGCCCGCCGACAAACGCCATGATGGCAAAGATAGTTGCAAACAGGCGGCGCAGAGGGCTCGACTCAATCAGCTGAATCTCGTAATTGAGAAACTGTGCGGTCAGTTGAATGCCGTCGCCCATCTGCCAGATAGCATAGAGTGTCAACAGCGGTGCGCCCAGCACAACCAACGGCCGCAACGGAGCCCTTATCGGCCCGATCAGAAAAGCGCCGAGAATGAGAATGAATGCAGGCGGAAAAATTAATTCAAGCATCGTCATCGTAATAATTATCGGGCCGTTTCAAAAGGTATCCGAGCAGTTTCGCGAATACCACCATCAGGGCACATGAAACAAAACCAAAAGCGGCGTTGAAACCGAACCACCCGTCAAAACCGAAGTGGCCGTGTACCGAAGCAAACAACTGGACGACAACCGTCGCAGCCAGTATCAGGCCAAAACCCCACCAGAGTTTCTTATGATTTTCCGGCCGGTAGAGCCAGCTTTTTTGAACGTCATTTGGTGCGTTCTTACGGTTGGTCATCGGGGCACCCCCAGCACTGCCATTTCAAAGGCAACCAACGGACCATTCAGAAAGAATACCAACAGCGTCAGCAATGCCGTGACACAGATGGCCCCCACCATGGGCAGGGGCGCCTCGCCATGGGGTTTCGGTGGCGCAACTGACTCCTTGCGAAAGTAAGCCCTGAAAATAATCGGCAGAAAATAGGCCGCATTGAGACCTGTAGAAAGCGTTAGCACAATTAGCACAAAATAACTGTCAATCTGAAACGCGCCGGCAATCATGTACCACTTCGAGACAAAGCCACCGGTAGGCGGCACACCGATCATACTGAATGCCGCTATCGCAAACGCACCCATGGTAATCGGCATCCGAAACCCGATGCCATCCAGTTGGTTAATCTCAGTTTTTTTGCTGGCGATATAGATCGCACCCGCCGCAAAAAACAGTGTGATCTTGGCCACCGCGTGGGCGACGATATGCACGATAGCTCCGATTTCAGAGAGGGGGGTGAGCACCAGAACCGCCAGCACGATGTAAGACAACTGCGAGACCGTCGAATAGGCCAGCATACGTTTTATATTGGTTTGCCGGAGGGCCAGTATGGAGGCCACCACAATGGTAAACCCTGCGATATAGACGGCAATCACTTCGTGTGGCACATCCACCAGGAAGTCGAGCCCGAAAATGTAGATCACCACTTTAGCGATGGTGAACACACCGGCTTTCACCACAGCCACAGCATGAAGCAAGGCAGACACGGGCGTCGGCGCTACCATCGCAGCTGGCAGCCAGCGATGCACCGGAATCAGCGCAGCCTTGCCGATCCCGAACATGAACATCAGCAGCAAGATTGTGGCGCCGATGCCGCCGATATTGCCCTCAAGTATACCGCCGGGACGAAAATCCAGGGTGCCGGCAACAAAATAGGTCCACATCATGGCCGGTAAAAACAACCCAATGGAGGTCGCCAGCAGAATACCGAGATACGTTCTTGCTCCGGCGCGAGCCTTGTCATCGCCCTTGTGGGCAACCAGCGGATAAGTGGACAGGGTCAATATTTCATAGAACAGAAACAGGGTCAGCAGGTTGGCTGCAAACGCCACACCCATAGCCCCAAAAATTGCGACGGCAAAACACACATAAAACTGGGTTTGGCGCTTTTCCTGATTGGCGCGCATATAGCCGATCGAATAAACCGAAGTGACAATCCACAGCCCACTGGCCACCAGCGCAAAAAGAATCGACAGGGGTTCCGAGTGAAGGGCAATGTGCAGGCCGGGCAAAATCTGCCACAACTCTACATAAAGTGCAGTAGCCTCATCTCCACCGCGTTCAACGGCACCGAATACCTGTATCACCAGATAGAAGAGCAGGCCCGCCGTAGACAGAGTTATCGCTTCCCTGAAATTAGGCCAACGGCCACACAGGGCGATCAGCAATGCCCCGCAAAGTGGCACGACCAGAGTAAGTTGCAGGGCCAGAAGTGCTGTCACGGGCCACCTCCGAACAGCATTTGTGCCGCACTATCCGATAGATAGACCGGCAGGCGCGTGTCGATCCCAAAGTAGATATTCGCCAGTGCCAATATGGCAGTTGGTATCAATAGCGACAGCGGCGCCTCTCTGCAGACTTCATTCTCACCTTTCCTGAAGTAAGCCACTTCCACCAGTCGCCATATATAAATAACAGCGAGCAGGGAACCCAGTAGCACGGCAATAACCAGTGGCCACCAGTCGCGTTCGAGGGCCGCCAGAACCAGATACCACTTGCTGATGAAACCAACCGTGCCGGGCACACCAATTAAACTCAGACCGCCAATCACGATAATTGCCATGGTCCAGGGCATGCGCTGGCCCAGCCCTTCGAAATGTCGTATATCGGCACTGCCAAAACGGAACACAACTGCTGCCAATGCTAGAAAAAGCGCTCCCTTCATCAGTGCATGATTGAAAAGGTGAAGCAAGGTTGCCTGTAATCCGGTAGCAGAACCAATGCCGATACCAATAATCATGTAACCGATCTGCGCCACACTGGAATAGGCGAACAAACGTTTCACATTGGGCTGCTGAATCGCCACCAGAGACGCCACGAACACCCCCGCCAGGCCTAGCACCAGAAATATGCTATGCAACGGCAATACGGACGCGGCAAAACCGACCCCAAACACGGAAAAGTGAAAACGAATCAGCAGATAAACCGCGACTTTCGTTGCCGTAGCCGCCAAAAATGCGGTCACGATTGACGGCGCGTAGGCATAGGCATTGGGTAACCACAAATGCAGTGGGAACAGTGCCAGTTTCAGGCAGACACCCACCATCAGAAAGGCAAATGCTGTAAAGGCTGTGGCAGAGTTTTCCAGCGCCGGCAACCGGTTCGCGAGATCCTGCATATTCAGGGTGCCGGTGAGACTGTAGAGAAAACCGATACCAATCAGGATGAACGTGGCGCCAATCGTGCCGACAATCAGATACTGGTAGGCGGCCCATAATGCACGCCGGTCCCGCCCCTGGGCAATCAGGGCATAGGTTGCCAGTGAAGAGATTTCCAGAAACACAAACACATTGAAGATGTCGCCTGTGGCGACAATGCCGAGCAGACCCGCCAGGCAGAGCATATAGAGCACATAAAACAGCGGCTGCCTTTCTGATGGAATTTCTATTCTGATAGCTGTATTCGCAGCCAGCATCATCAATGCGCCAATACCACTGACGATCAGTAGCACGTAGGCCGACAACAAATCGATGCGATATTCGATACCCCAGGGTGCATCCCACCCCCCCAGGCTATAGCTCAGCGTACCGAACTGATGAACCTGGAACACCAGCAGGCCACTGATTACCACTGAGACGAGACTGGCCATACAGGCCAACAGCCAGGCCGCACGGGCCCTATCCAGCAACAAACAGGCTGGTGCTGCCAGCAGGGGCACAATCACTTGTAAAATAGGGAGATGGC